>Ga0073904_10002183_pt1 | contig 14804 bp, 13 predicted proteins | sample KloWWTrecipitate_FD_66668 | JGI IMG/M metagenome (GOLD analysis project Ga0073904, IMG submission 66668) | Active sludge microbial communities from Klosterneuburg, Austria, studying microevolution and ecology of nitrifiers - Klosterneuburg... | ecosystem: Engineered > WWTP > Aerobic digester >...
GCGCCTATGCTTATTGAGCCCGGGGTGTACCGCTCCGAATATACAATCCCCGGCGATCTGCTTAACGATGGTGTATATACGATAGACGTCGGTTTCGTTCGCGATGGGGCAAACCTGCTTTACCGTGCAGAGGAACTGCTCACCTTCGAGGTTCACGACGTCGAGCGACCGCCTGGTGCCTGGATGGGGAAAATTCCCGGAACCATTCGGCCGCGTTTGGATTGGAAGACCGAGAGACTGTCCGCCTGACTCTTGTGACGATGAACAAAAATCTCAGTATCCGCGACAAATACCTCCCTTTCGGTCAGCCGAGCTTCTCTGACGCTGAAATCGACGCCGTGAGCCGCGTATTGCGTTCCGGGTGGGTTGGCATGGGACCCGAAACCGTTGCTTTTGAGCGAGAGTTAGCGGCGTTTGTCGGTGCCGAACACGTTATTGCGGTCAATTCCTGTACTTCAGCGCTTTTCCTCTCGCTCAGGGCGCTAGGGATTGGTCCGGGCGACGAGGTGGTTGTGCCTAGTCTTACTTGGTGCAGCACCGCCAATGCCGCGCTTTACCTTGGTGCTACACCGATTTTTTGCGACGTTGAACTGGGCACCATGTCGGCTTCGCCAGCCACTATTCTGGCGGCCGTAACCGACAGGACCAAGGCGATCATCCATGTCCATTATGGCGGCCTTGCATCCGACATGACGGCATTGCGCGCGGTCCTACCGCCGCGGATAGCGATTGTCGAAGATGCGGCTCATGCCCTGGGAGCGACCTATCCCGACGGCAGTCCGGTTGGTTCTTCCGGCAATCTCACGTGCTTCAGCTTCTATGCCAACAAGAACCTGTCGACCGGCGACGGTGGCGCGGTGGCCGTCCGCGACCCGGAACTGGCTGAAAAGGTACGACTTGCCAGTCATCAGGGCTTGAGCTCAGACGCATGGAAACGCTTCTCACATCCCATGGCGGCGCTAACGCCCACCATTGCCGAGCTCGGCTACAAGATGAATTTCACTGACCTGAATGCCTCAATTGGGCGCGTCCAACTGAGGCGTCAGCCGGAGTTTCACGATCGGCGTCTTCACATTGCTACGCAGTATGTGGATCGTCTTGCGGTGGGTAACGGATCCATTCGTTTTCAGGACGCAATGACTTCCATCGGTCATGCTCGTCATCTTTTCGTCATCCGGGTGCCGTTGAAGGAAATGGAGATCAGCCGCAACGAGATGCTGCTTGAACTACGAGCCCGCAATATCGGTGCGAGCATTCACTATCCACCCATTCATACCTTGCCGCTATACCAGCCCTATGTGAAGATGAGCCTGCCCAACGTGGAACAACTGATGAACGACATCATGACCTTACCAATCGGAGCCAGCGTGACCGACGAGGACGTGAACTATGTAACTGACCATGTGCTCGAGATGATCGAAGCGGCGAGGAAATAGCGATGGTTGACTTAGAGAATTCGTATGAATTTGGTGGCCGGCTGACCGCGGAATTTCCCTCACAGATCCTCATGGATATCACTGAGGTATGCAACCTGGCTTGCACCCATTGTCCGCACCCGGTGTTTGCCAAGTCAGTGCATTACGCCGGGCGCCATCTCGATCCGGCCCTCAACGAAAAAATGATCGAAGAAGTTCGCCAGCACGGCCAAGGGCGTACCCAGTACATCCGCTATTCCAGCAATGGCGAACCCCTCGTGCATCCCAACGGCTACGACATGATTCAGGCGGCGGTCGATCATTCCGGTGTCTACGTGACGCTGACCACGAATGGCAAGATCATGAATGAGAAGCGCACGCAGCGCCTGCTCGAATCCGGCGTGCACCTGATCGATATCAGCATCGATGCTTTCAAGCCCGAGACCTACGCCAAGATTCGCGTCAAGGGCGATCTTGATGTCACGCGCGAGAACGTGTTACGCCTGATCCGCTGGGTGCAGGAATCTAAAGCGAAGACCAAAGTGGTTGTCAGCTTCGTCGAGCAACCTCAAAATACATTGGAGGTTGCCGATTTCGAGCGCTACTGGAAGGATCAGGGAGCAGACTATGTGGTGATTCGCCGACTGCACTCCTGCTCCGGGGCAGTTGAGGAACTGGCGGATCAACGTCGCAAGGCGCTCAGCGAAACCAAGCGCCGTCCATGTCTTTATCCATGGGAGCGCGTTGTTATCAACGCCAGGGGGGACCTCGCGTTCTGTCCATCGGACTGGGTTCATGGCTCCTATGTGGCGGACTACCGAAACACTACGATTTATGCCGAATGGCAGGGCGCCTTTTATCAGGCGCTGCGCCGGGCGCATCTCAACAACGACTACAGCAAGCACGCCTTTTGCGGAAATTGCCCAGACTGGGCATCAACGCGCTGGCCACACCAAGGGCGCAGCTATGCTGACATGGTGGAAGAGTTTATCGGGCAAGGAGACACGGAGGAATGAACACTTCAACCAACCCAGTCATTGGGCAAATCGAGAAGCTTGTTGATGGAGTTCCTGGTTGGACGCCGATTGACCAATTGTTCTCCCTATTTCTGTTGGCCTATACGGCCGACGCAGAGGGGGACATTTTGGAGCTTGGATCGTGGTGCGGGCGATCTGCATCGGCTCTGGCCCTTGCGGCATCCCTGATCGGAGATGTCAAGGTGCACTGTGTCGACCTTTTCCCGGAGAAGGACGACTGGCGCAAGAATGCCGACGGGTCCTATTCTTTCGCGGTGAAGGTCGGCGATCGTCTTTTGGGAGCCTATGAGGAGCAGACAGTCTGGGCCGAGCCTTACGAGCGTGACATCGCACCGATCTACGAGAAATACAATGGCGTTCTGGATGTTTTCAATCAAACGATGGACTGCAATGGCTTTGCAACAATCGTCCGCCCCTGGAAGGGGGATCTTGCGCATTTTGTGCAGCACGGTCCGCAGGGATTGCGCTACCGACTCGCATTCATAGATGGCGATCACGGCTACGATGCCGTGTGCCACGATATCGAGCAGGCAGAAAAATATCTGTCTGAAGGCGGCTATATCTGCTTTGATGACGCATTCTCGGTATACGAAGGTGTGAACCGGGCAATCACTGACCGCATCATTAGCAGACCGGAGATGTATGAGCGCGGCATTCAGTTGACGCGTAAGCTCTACGTGGCGCGGCGTAGGAGAGGTTGCGTGCAATGACCGCCAAGGCATCCTGGAGCGTTTTAGGATTGACCAATGGTGTCATGGCGTCCTGTGAAGGCCGACTCTGAAGGGCCTTGATGAGAGTCGGTGTCATTCAGTCGTGCTTCATCCCGTGGCGTGGTTATTTCGACTTTGTTCGCAGCGTCGATCTTTTCGTTTTCTACGACGACGTGCAGTATTCAAAAAACGGGTGGCGCAATCGAAACCAAATCAAGACGCCCCAAGGTTTACGGTGGATTACTGTTCCTGTTCGACATCGTTCCCTCACACAGTTGATCTGTGAAACCGAAATAGACAACAGGGAAGATTGGCGCGCCGCTCATGCCCGCCTTTGGGCAGATAATTATGGGCACACACCTTACTATCAGGATGTCCTGGCACTTATTGGAAACCTTGGCTTGGGAGTCGTGGAAACGATTAGCAAACTCAACATCGCTTTGACCAGGGAAATCGCCGCCTATCTGGGAATTGAAACACAGCTCATGTTGTCCTCAGACTTGGATCTTTGTGGTAGGAAGACCGACCGTTTGATCGACCTGTTGGTCAAGGTCAAGGCCAAGAGCTATTTGTCAGGGCCGAGTGCGGACGCTTACTTGGACAAGGAGGTTTTCCGACATGCAGGCATCGGTTTGGAGTACAAGTCGTATGACTACGAGCCGTATCCTCAGCAATGGGGGGCGTTCGATGGTGCGGTGACGGTCCTGGACCTGATCGCCAACTGTGGGCCCGCATCACGTGACTTTCTCGCCAGCCGTTCGCCGAACCAAGTGGTCGTGCCGCCGGCACAGCCAACACTAGCCATAGAGCGCAACTGATCATCATGGGTTTTATCAGAGCCAACATAATTCCGATCATCGAGGAGCACGGCCGCCGCCCGTTTTCGGGACGCCTCCTGCTCCTGGGGCAAGCCGACGTCTATTTCTCGCAACAGCAATTGCAGAAAATGGCACGGACCGCCAGAGTGGCCTTGGCCACGGACGTGCCGGTGCTGCCATCTCATGCGAGCGTCCTGGCCGACAAGGGCTATATCTCGGGCGAGACGTTGTTTCGGCAACTGGGTTTCGATGCCATCTCTGTCATGGACGTCAGCCGGTTTGAGGGCGCGGACATTCAGTTCGACCTCAATAGCGAGGACATCCCCCCCGATCTAGCCGAGCAATTCGACGCAATTATCGATCACGGCACACTAGAGCATGTGTTCCATTTGCCCAATGCACTGCGCAATCTATTCCGCATGCTGAAGCCTGACGGCCGCGTGATCCATTCGGCGCCCAGCGGAAATTTCTTCGATCACGGCTTCTACATGTTCCAGCCGACCTTGTTCATGGACTTCTATTCGGCCAATCGCTGGCAGGTAGAGTCGATTAAGGTCGGCCAGTACACGCCGAATCAAGAGACGGACCCAGCCTTCTTCGCTGACTATGAGCCCGGTCTGTTCAATAGTGTCAGTTACGGAGGGATGGATAACAAATTGTACGTAACTGTTTGTATTGTGACTAAGACTGCCAACAGCACCTGGAATGTCATCCCCACCCAGGGCACCTATGCCCGGCTGACGGGCTGGTCGGAGGCGGTGCCCGTCGTCGGTGCGGCGCCGGGAGCGGGGCTGCTCCGGCGGCTGGCAACGAAGTTCGGTCTTTGATCAAGACGGATCGCATCTCATGTTCAATATTTTCCGTAGTAACCGCGACGTTGCAGCAGTGCGCAGCCCCGTGTTTGTCGTCGGTTGCGGGCGCTCCGGAACAACCCTGCTGTTCGACCTGCTCAAGCGGCATCCCACGCTAGTGCCGACCACGGGCTTTCCCGACGGCGAGGATCATGTGGGCTGGATCCGCCATGGCGGTGCGGTGATCTCAGGTCTGTCCAATCCACAGGGCGGTTCTGGCCATGTCGGCCATCACTTTTGCCTGCACATGGACGAGCATGACGTCAGCGACGAGATCCGCCGCTCCATGCACCGCTACTACGCCGAGGAAGTACTTGGGGCGTCGTTGTCGGGGCGGGTGGTGAATAAGTGCCCGCACATTTCGAACAAGCTGCGCTATGTACTTGGCATCTTTCCGGACGCCCGGATCGTCCATATCGTTCGCGACCCCGTTGCCATGGTCGCCAGCTGGGTCAAGGTCATGCAGGCGGTGCCGGAACTGCTTATCTACTGGCCCGATTCGGACTACCCCTGTTTGTGGGTAATGCCCGCCGGCGACGCGTCGGCCCATCGGCAGTGTTTTGCTCGGGAATCGCGCCTCTACCCAGGTGGTGGCCTGCAGCGTTTTGCCGACTATTGGGCCGAGGTTAACCGGAATATTCCCCGGCAACTCGCAGACATGCCCGAACGACTCCTCACTATACGCTACGAAGATCTGGTAGCGGGGCCTACCAAGCTGCTACGTCACGTGACCGATTTTTGCCAGCTTGAGCCTTTCGGCGAAATTCCGGTTTCGATCACCCCTGATCGCAATTCGGCCTGGAGTTCATTGATCAGCGAGGACGACATTCGCGCCATCCGTGCTCGCTGTGCCGACGTGGCCGAAATATTCGGCTATTCGCCACCGGCGCTGGAGGTTTGATGCAGGATCCGGTAGCCGAAATTTTGGCGACGTCAGGGCCAAGTGCTACCGTCACGGATAGCTCGGCGGATCTACTGGCCTTTTTGGCGGTGCCGGAGGCCTCCGAACGGGCGCGCAGGTTCATGCAACTGGCTTCCGCGCGCGCCGCTCAGGGGGAATGGCAGGCCGCCGCCGCGCTTTGCCATCGCGCCTTCGCAACCAAGCAGTGCCAGGGCGATGCGGCGGTTCGTGCCGCGCTTGGCATCCTGAAACAGGCTGGCGATGTGGAGGGGATGCGGAAAGTCCTGATCCAGGCGGGAACCTGGGCGGCCAAGGCCGGCTTCGTCATCGAAGCCCTCGATCTGCTGGGGCGGGCGTTCAATATTTACGCCAGCCATTGTCGGCAGGATCACTATCGGTACGATGCCGAATTGTTTGCGACCATGGACGCGTTGGCGCTCAGTTATCGGGGTGCGGCCGTCACAGACCCGGTGTCACCTAGCGGCGGGCCGATGCGCGTGGCGGTGCTGGTATTCGGCGCACTGCACCGCGAATCGGTGATCGTCCGCCTTCTGGCTGCCCTGGCGGAGCACGCCGACCGGGAACGTTGTCAATTGGCGTTCTTCGTGCCTGAAGGCAGGACCTCGTTGCTGCAGTCCGCTGACGCGCGCGTCCAACTCGATGCCCTGCGTGCCCATGGCTGGGACGTGGTGGTGCCGGACTCGGACCAGGCTCTGGAAGTTCTGACCGGAACCGCCGCGGCAATACGGGAGTGGCGCGCCGACCTGTTGCTCACATCGGCCTTGGGCGCTGACTTGCGCCACTATTTCATCGCCGCCCAGAAGGTCGCGCCACGGACGGTCAGCCTCGTACTCGGGCCGCCGTCACAATTCACAGCCCCCTGGGTGGATTGGAATATTGCCGTTTCTGCCCATCCTGCACTGGATTGCCCCGGCAATTGCGTTGTCACCCCCCTCGAATTCGCCTTGCCGAGGCGCGAACAAGTGGTGCCCAAACCACGGGAAGCGCTTGGTCTTGGCGGAGCGGTTTCCATCGTTCTCTCTGCCGGTCGCGCCATCAAATTCGAGGCGTCGGGCTACTGGCAGGTTGTTGCGGGAATCCTGGACCGCAATCCGCAGACCGTGTTCGTTGCGCTTGGGCTGGAGCAACTGCCCAAAGCGGCCGACGCGGTTCCTGCCGCGGCGCGGCAGCGGGTGCGGCTGTTGCCCTGGCAGGGACGCTATCAGGAGATATTGGTCCTGGCCGATGTAGTGCTCGATACCTTTCCCTCTGGCGGAGGCGCTGTGTTGATCGATGCCATGGCGTTGGGGGTTCCCGTGTTGAGCATGGGTAACGATTACTCGCACGAGTTCGATCAGACCGACTGGTCCTTGGGGAACGAGATCGTGGGCATGGATGAGTTGGTTGCGCCTCATGGCGACCATGCAGGTCTGGTTAGCCGGGTGGAACGGCTGCTTGGCGATACGGTCGAGCGCCGGCGCCTTGGTGATCTGTGCGGGGAACGGATGCGCACAGGGCGCGGCAATCCGGCGCGTATGGTGAGCGGTTGGCTGTCCGTATTCGAGCGTGCCGTCGCGGCGAAGGCGGCCGGCGACATTTGGACGCCGCCCGCCAGCCCAGCGCATGGTGGCCAGCGACCCTTGCCGCCATCGCTGGTTGCGGATGCGCGCGTCTTCCTCCTGCCGGACCGCCCTCTGCTTGTGACCATCATCACGCCCACGTACAACAGGGCGCCGTTTCTCGTCGAAACCATTGAAAGCGTTCTTTCTCAGGATTATCCCGAGATCGAATACCTCATCCTCGATGACGGTTCCACCGACGCCACCGAAACCGTTCTTGCACCCTACCGTTCCAGGCCAGACGTGAGAATCGAGCGCCATGCCAACATGGGTGAGACCCTGACAGTCAATAAGGGATTTTTCATGGCGCGCGGCGATATCGTGTGTGTCGTCAATTCTGATGACCCCATCATGCCGGGTGCCGTCCGGGAGGCCGTATCCTATATGCGTAAGCATCCCGAAGTTCTGGCGGCCTATCCTGACTGGATAGAAATCGGTCCCCGCTCGGAGGAACTGAAGCGGATGCGGCTGCCCAACTATGACCTTCAAACAATTCTGGGACAGTTCAACATAGCGCTGGGTCCCGGAACCTTCATTCGTCGCGAGGCATTTGACCTGATCGGATACCGGGATCCGACCCTGCGCTATACGGGTGATCTGGATTTTTGGCTGCGCCTTGCACGACACGCGCCCCTCGGACACATTGCCGAGCTCCTCGCTACCCATCGTACCCATACGGGTGCCGCGAGCCACTTTGGCCGCGGCGCCATCATGGCAAACGAAATCGTGCGTCTGGTGCGCGAGGCTTATGGTTCGGGACAACTCCCCTCTTCTTTAAACCGCTTGCGCTTCAAGAGCTTCTGCATTGCCCACTATGCGGCGGCCCGGGCCGCCGGCTGCGACGTGGTTGTCAGCGCACGGCACTATGTGCTTTCGGCTGCCTATGCCGCGGCCTACGTCCTGCGCCGCTTTCTGGTGGCGCTTGGGCTGCACCGCAACTAATAGAGGCGCCATGTCCGGGACGGCAAACACCTTCATGCCTAAAGTCTCCATTGTCATTCCTGTGTACAACGGGGCCGACTATCTTGCCGACGCGATAGATAGCGCCCTAGCCCAGGACTATGACAACAAGGAAATAATCGTCGTCAACGACGGCTCGACCGACGACGGCGCCACTGAGGCGATTGTCAGTGACTATGGGACAAAGCTACGCTATTTCTTCAAGCCGAACGGCCACGTGGCCTCGGCCCTGAACTATGCCATCGAAAGGATGACCGGGGAGTATTTCTCCTGGCTTAGCCACGACGACCTCTATTTTCCAAACAAGGTTTCGGCGCAGGTGGCGCAGCTGGCTGGCGAACCAACCAACACGATAATCTATTCTGATTTCGAGGTTTTGGATGTAGCTGGTGGTTGCCGCTGCGACGTCCGTCTGTCCTCGCCCACTCCCGATGGGTTTCGTTTGTGGATTACCGCCAACAATTCCCTGCATGGCTGTTCCTTGCTGATTCCCCGCAGCGCTTTCGACGAATGCGGCCGATTCAATGAAACTCTGCGTACGACTCAGGATTATGATATGTGGTTTCGCATGTCGGCGCGTTATCGGTTCATCCATTTGCCGCGGGTGCTGGTTACGGCAAGGCAGCATGCGGGGCAGGGCAGCCGGCAGCTTGGCAAGCTGGCGCAGCGGGAGTGCGATGATCTTCTGGCGGAGTTCGTCGATGACCTGTCGGCGGTCGACATGGGCTGTGGCGACGGATATCGCTTGCCAGTCGCTTTCGCGGCGCTTTCCGAGAACCTAAGGCGCAGGGGCTTTGATCGCGCTGCTGGCGCAGCTTTGCAGCGCGCGCGCGAGTCTGTCAGTGGGGGATGGATATCTCGTCTGGTCGGCAATACGTGCCTTGCCGCCAGCGCGTTGGGAGGATTGCTCGTTGGCGGCTTGCAAAGGGGGAGGATGATGGGGAGTAACAAGCTGAAGCTAGGCATCCAGAGGCTTAGAGAGTTATTGCGACCAGGGGGGGGGCGCGTACGCGAGAAATTTGTCGCTATATATCGGGAAAACGTGTTCGGCAGCGACGAATCGCGTTCCGGTGCGGGGTCGACCATGGAACAAACCGCAACCTTGCGTGTGGCGCTGCCGGCCCTGCTCGGCGAGCTTGGCGCACGTAGCCTGATCGACGCGCCCTGCGGTGACTTCAACTGGATGCGCCACACGCCGCTCAACCTCGACAGCTACATCGGCATCGACATCGTCGAGGAGTTGATCCGTACTGACCAGGAGATGTATGGCAGCCCGAAGCGGGAGTTCCTTTGTCGGGACATCATCGCCGACCCTCTGCCGACGGCGGAGGTCATTCTGTGCCGCGACTGTCTGGTGCACCTGACCTTCGACCAGGCGTCGAAAGCGATTAGCAACTTCAAGCGCTCCGGCTCCACCTATCTGCTGACGACGACCTTCAGCGAACGCGACGCCAACGTTGACCTCAAGGGCAAGGACATCTGGCGTACCCTGAACCTCGAGCGCGCACCGTTCAACTTCCCGCCGCCGTTGCGCTTGGTCAACGAGAACTGCACTGAGGGCGACGGCGCCTATGGGGACAAGTGCCTCGGCCTCTGGCGGCTTGCCGACCTTCCCGCTTAGGGCTCCGTGCTGCCGCTGCCGCGATTGCCCATGAAAATCCTGTTTGTTGCCATGTCGGACACCATCCATACCGCGCGCTGGATCGGCCAACTCGCCGGCCTGGGCTGGGATGTTCACCTGTTCCCCAGCATCGATACCGGCGAGACGCATGCCGACATCGCCGGCGTCACGGTGCACCACTCGGTTTTCTCGCACAAGGGCAATCCCGGCGCCAATCGCTACCGTGGCCTGCGTGTCTCCTCCCGCTCTGTCGCGCGGTTTGCACGCAGCATGCTGACGCGGCTCTTGCCCGGCTATCGCACCTGGCAGTTGCGGCGACTCGCCGCGCAACTGCGGCCCGACTTGATCCATTCGCTGGAGATTCAGCATGCTGGCTATCTGGTGCGCGCGATCAAGGACGACTGGCAGGGGCGGTTTCCGCGCTGGTGGGTGACCAACTGGGGTAGCGACATCTATCTGTTCGGGCGCCTCGAAGAGCACCGGCAGCGCATTCGCGCGGTGCTGGAGGCCTGCGATCACTATTCCTGCGAGTGCGCGCGGGACGTGGCGCTCGGCCGCGAGTTCGGCTTTCGCGGCGCGGCGATGCCGGTGATGCCCAACGCCGGCGGCTTCGACCTGGCGCGCGTGGAGGTGCTGCGAGGCGCTACGCCGCCGTCGCGGCGGCGCACCATCATGCTCAAGGGCTACCAACACTGGGCCGGCCGGGCGCTCGTGGGCTTGCGGGCATTGGCGCGTTGCGCCGACGTGCTTCCGGGCTACACGGTGGTGGTGTACTCGGCAAACGCCGACGTGGTGCTGGCGGCGCGCCTATTCGCCCAGGAGACCGGTATCGCCGTACGCTTCATAGAGGCGGGCGCGCCGCACGAGCAGATCCTGCGCGGCCACGCTGCCGCGCGCATTTCCATCGGCCTCAGCATCAGCGATGCCATCAGCACGTCGTTGCTGGAAGCCATGGTGATGGGCTCCTTTCCGATCCAGAGCTGCACTGCCTGCGCCGACGAATGGCTCGAGCACGGCGTCGGCGGCCTGCTGGTGCCGCCCGAGGATCCGGACGTGATCGCGGCAGCTTTGCGTCAGGCGCTGACCGACGATGGGCTGGTCGACGGTGGCGCGGAGCAGAACTGGCGAGTCGCGTGCGCCCGGCTGGCGGCCGACGACCTGCGGGCGCGGGCCGTGGCCATGTACGCAGGCCTGAACCTGGCGCCACTCCCGAAGGAAGGTGCCAATGGATGAGGCCGTGCCGCCGCTGGTCTCGATCGCTATTCCGGTCGATAACCAGGGCGAATTCCTTGCCCAGGCTATCGACAGCATCCTGGCGCAGGCGTATTCGCGGCTGGAACTGATCGTGCTGGACGACCGGTCCCCCGATGGGTTGTCTGGCTTCTTTTGCCGCATGGCGACGTTTAGCATGCATGGCGAGGATAAGATTTCGTTGGTCATGGAACCATTGCAGTGAAGAAAACCATATTGCTGGTGGCAATGCTGGACAGTATCCATACTGCCAAGTGGGTAGCCCAGTTGCATGAGCAGGACTGGGATGTGCATTTATTTCCCAGCAAACGCGGACAATCCATCCACCCTGCCATTGGCAATGTTACTGTTCATCACATGCTCTATAGTGAGCGTCTGTCCGCTGACCGGGCCTCGAGTTCCGTCGATTCACCCTCGGTATTTGCCCTTTGGTTCGATAGATTCCGCACCCACATTTTTGACCGACGCTTCCCAATGCACAGGGCGAGGCAATTAACAAGGGTTATCAGCAGGCTGAGGCCAGATCTGATTCATTCCATGGAAATGCAGGCAGCGGGATATCTGACGCTGGAGGCAAAAAAGCAATCTGCCGGATTATTTCCTCCATGGCTGCTAACCCTCTGGGGAAGTGACGTATTTCTGTTCGGTCGATTGGCTGACCACAAAGAAAAAATACGGGCGGTACTGGAAAATTGCGACTATTTCTCGTGTGAATGTGAGCGGGATGTAGAACTTTCACGCGCACTTGGTCTTAAAGGAGAGGTGGTTTCCTTTGGTATGCCGGTTACTGGCGGGTTCAGCCCCGCGGAACTGGCAATATCGGAAAACGCTTCCCTTACGGCCGACCGCAAGGTAATTATGCTGAAAGGCTATCAACATTGGGCCGGACGCGCGCTGTTCGGGCTGCGCGCCTTGGAGCGCTGTGCCGACTTGCTGTTCGGGCATGAAATCGTAATTCATTCTGCTGTGCCGGATGTTGCCTTGGCCGCCGGGCTGTTTTCGGAAAACACAGGGATTCCTGTTCGAGTCCTGCCACAAAGAATGTCGCATGGCGAAATATTGGCGCTCCACGCGCGCGCCAGGATATCCATCGGCCTCAGTATCAGCGACGGAATCAGCGTATCGATGCTTGAAGCCATGGCAATGGGTTCCTTCCCGATTCAGAGTTGTACGGCATGTGCCAACGAGTGGATTGAGCACGGCGTAAGCGGGATGATCGTTCCTCCGGAAGATCCGGATATCATCGAGATGGCGATACGAATGGCACTGTCGGACGACGAATTGGTGAACCGGGCCGCGGAAATTAACCGCCGGGTAGTGCAAGAAAGAATGGATAGCGATCGCCTCAAGCAAGAAGCAATAGAGATTTATTCCAGAATCCTGCGGATTCAGAAAAGCTGAAGCTCAATGGCCTAGATGGACGACAAGATTGTAGCCATGCCGAAAGTGACCATTGCCATACCGGTGTACAACGGCTCAAACTTCCTGCGAGAGGCGATTGACAGCGCGCTGTCGCAAACATATCCAAATACCGAAATTGTGGTGGTGAACGATGGGTCAAAGGATGACGGTGCGACTGAGCAAATCGCTCTGTCCTATGGCGACAGGATTCGTTATTACTCAAAACAAAACGGCGGAGTAGCGTCGGCATTGAATCTTGCCGTTGAAACAATGACAGGAGCGTATTTATCCTGGCTGAGCCATGACGATTTGTACACCAGTGACAAAATTGAAAAGGAAGTGGCTGCCTTGGTCAATGCGAGGAACGATCACAGCATAATTTATTGTGACTATTCTGTCTTTACCGACAATACGGCAGATGCAATAGCTCGTAGATTGAAAAATGTTGCTCCGGAAGGTTTCCGCTATTGGCTAACGGTTGAGAGCGGGGTGCACGGATGCACGTTGCTGATTCCTCGACATGCGTTTGAAAAAGTTGGCGGCTTCAACGAAAGTTTGCGAACTACCCAGGATATGGACTTATGGTTCCGTATGGCTAATGAATATTCATTCATTCATATTCCTGAAGTGCTTGTTAAGTCCAGATTTCACGATGCGCAAGGTAGCCGCGTAATGTCCTCGATTGCCAAGACTGAATGCAACAATTTATTCTCGAAATTCATCAGTGAGTTGGATGTGAAAGAAATTGTAGTTGCTACAGGAAAGCCGCTGGCGGAATCTTATGCAAGGATTGCATCGCGCATGTTTAGGCTGGGGCTGAATCAAGCCGCTGCTTTGGCTGAAAGCTACGCCCGGCAACATGATCCGAACAAGTTAATGTTTATCACAAGAAATGTTGGCTATGTTATGGATCGGATCGCTTACATGCTTCGTACATTCCTGCCGGCAGGTATTTTCGTCCACATCAAAATGTTCATACTCCGTGTGCGGACGATTAAAACACTATAATTTTGCATGACGGTGCCGGAGAAAATCATTTTGCGGCTTCGCCTACGTCAAGGTCAGTCTGAAACAATCTCACCACGAATCCATGCTCATGACGAAACCCAAAATGTGCAACAGGCAATCGTGGTGAGTAACACTAGATTCCGAATCTTGCGCATATAGCTGCAAGAACTTTTGAATTTGTTGGCGGGCAATCGGGAGAACCGTGCGCAATGAATATTTTGATATTGGGTGCGACCGGAATGCTTGGAAATGCAATGATCCGCATTCTCAGCGAGAATGCGGACTGGGACGTATTTGGAACGATTCGCTCCGGAAGTGCCGGCCGGTTCTACTCCAAAGGAATCTCCGAGAAGCTGTTGGCTGGTATCGATGCCGAGAATCAGGATTCGCTTGTCAGTGTATTCAACAGAATCCGGCCAAAGGTGGTGATTAACTGCATCGGCCTGATCAAACAACTGGCGGAAGCAACCGATCCGTTCTTGGCGCTCTCGATCAATTCTGTGTTGCCCCACCGCATAGCCAGATTGTGCGATCTGGCAGGAGCACGATTAGTGCACATTAGTACAGACTGCGTCTTCTCCGGGAAAAAGGGGAATTACCGAGAAACCGACCCGTCAGATGCGGAAGACCTCTACGGGAAATCCAAGTTCCTTGGAGAGGTCGATTATCCCTATGCAATCACCTTACGTACGTCCATTATTGGGCACGAGTTGCAAAGCGCCAATGGTCTGCTTGGCTGGTTTCTGCAACAGGAAACGCAGTGCGATGGCTACGTCAATGCCATATTTTCTGGACTGCCCACCGTCACGCTTGCACAAATTGTCAAAAATGTAGTGATTCCGCGCCCCGAACTATCAGGCGTATATCATGTGGCCGCGCAACCCATTTCCAAGCACGATCTGCTTAAGTTGATTGCCAAAATATATGGGAAATCCATTCAAATCGTGCCGAATGACAAATTAGTAATTGACCGCTCACTGAACGCGGGTCGATTCCTCGAGGCGACGGGCTATCTCGCGCCGAGTTGGCCAGAGCTAATTAAGTCGATGTACGCAAACAGATAGCGTTGGCTAATCATGTTCAAAAATAAAGTGCTAATGATAACGGGCGGGACGGGTTCCTTCGGCAAGACGGTCCTCAGGCGATTTCTTTCCACAGAGGTGCGAGAGATTCGGATCTTCAGCCGTGACGAAAAAAAGCAAGAGGACATGC
>Ga0073904_10002184_pt1 | contig 14798 bp, 12 predicted proteins | sample KloWWTrecipitate_FD_66668 | JGI IMG/M metagenome (GOLD analysis project Ga0073904, IMG submission 66668) | Active sludge microbial communities from Klosterneuburg, Austria, studying microevolution and ecology of nitrifiers - Klosterneuburg... | ecosystem: Engineered > WWTP > Aerobic digester >...
GGCAACCTGAAAACCGAAATTCCGTTTACAGGGATTTTTATCAACGGAGTTTCAAAAGTCTATTTCGAAAGCGGAAAACTGCAACTGGAAGAAACCTATATTTTCGATTCTCGAAACGGAAAAACCATTGAGTATTATGAAAGTGGGAAAATTAAAAAGGAAACACCATACAAAGACAATCAAATAAACGGTTTGGTAAAAACCTTTTATGAATCGGGTAAATTACTGCTCGAAGAACCTTTTAAAGACAATGAAACTAACGGAATTTTGACAGAATTTCATGAAAATGGAACCATAAAATACCAAGTCAATTTTACCAATAATAAAAAAAACGGACTTGAAACAAGAAATTTTGAGAACGGTAAAAAAGTCGAAATCCCATTCAAAAATGATTTGATTGAAGGCACGGTCAAAGAATATCACCCCAACGGAAAGTTGAAATTAGAGATTCCACACACCAACAATAACAAAAATGGCGATGCCAAAGAATATTACGAAAGTGGCAAATTGTACAAAGTAATTCCTTATCAAAATAATGCAATCGAAGGTTTTTTGCGAGGTTATTTCGAAAGTGGAAAACTCAATTTTACTGTGGATTATCTCAACAACAAAAAAAATGGTTTCCTCAAAGAATATTACGAAAACGGCCAGTTGAAATGGGAAGTAAAATGCAGCAACGACGAGCAAGTTGACGATGGTAAACAGTACGACGAAAATGGAAATTCTAAATCATAATATAATGAATAAGTATCTTTTACCAATTATAATTCTACTTTTTGGTTGTATCGCCAATGCGCAAACCGAAATTAAAAAAGAATATTATGAAAGTGGCATTCTCAAAAGCGAAACCCCTTTTGTTGACGGTAAAATATGTGGTAGTATGAAAAAGTATTTCAAAGACGGGAAAATTGAAAGCGAATCGGTTTGGAAAAACGATAAACTAAATGGGGAATTTGTGCGATATTATGAGAACGGAAAACTCAAATCAGAAGCGACTTATGCAGAAGATTTACTCAACGGAACCGAGAAAATATATCACAAAAACGGCAAATTAAAATCCGAGTACGAATACATAAATGATGAACAAGTTGGAGATGGAAAACAGTACAACGAAGACGGAAAATTGTTTGTTACTAAAAATCAATAACAATGAAAAAGATCTTAATTCTACTGCTTGTTACAACATTTCAAAGTGTTTGCATCGGTCAAAATATATTGGCAGAAAACAAAAATGCAAACCATCCCGATGGAGAAGAACACGTTTTGTTGTCGCCAGCTGGAAAAGTCATAAAATCATTCAAAGACATAAAAATTTATGACATCAATGGTGCCGACAGTAAAAATGATTACAGAAAATCGACCGAAGATTTAATTTGTGCACTCGATATTAAAACCAATAAAATGGGGTATTTGAGTAAAACAACAGGCGAATGGGTCATTGCACCACAATTTGAAAACCCAGCTTATGCTCACGATTTTTTTGAAGGTTTGGCAATTATCGAAAACCGACTTGAAGTAGGTAAAGACCAATTTGCCGTAATCGACAAAGCGGGAAAAATAATTGTTCCGTTTTGCAATTGGACTATTTATGACTACAGCGACGGATTGGCAATTGTAGAAAAAGAAGGCTATCAGTTTGGAGCAATTGACCGAACAGGAAAGTTGGTTATTCCGTTTTCTGTAGGGCGATTGTATGATTTTAATGACGGCTTGGCCATCAAAAACAACAATACAGAATTTGTCGATGATTATGAAGGCAATACCGGTTTATGGGGTTTTGTTGATAAAACTGGGCAAATGGTTATTGAGCAACAATGGTCTTGGATAGAACCTTTTTCCGAGGATTTGGCGGTAGTGAAAAACAAAGAAGGAAACTTTGGATATATTGACAAAACGGGCAAACTTACCATTGACTGTACTTATCATTTTGCCGAAAGTTTTGCCGACGGTTTTGCGGTGGTTACCGTTCCTGGCGATAGTAAAAATAGCGGTGTTTTTGGAATGACTTTCATAGATAAAACGGGCTATCAAGCCACTCGAAAGCAATTTGATGAGGTACGAAATTTCAAAGACGGTTTGGCTGCAGTTTTCAAAATTTTAGAAGTCGAAACAAGTGACGATACATCTAAATTTGGATTTTTAGATAAAAATTTCAATCTCGTTATTCCAATGCAAAATTTAGCAGAACACAACTATAATTATAATAAAGATTTTTTCGCTTTTTCCGAAGGACTTTGTCTCACTTCTACTGGATTTCTCGATAAAAAAGGAAAACAAGTCATTGCGTTCGCACCTTATTTAGCAGTAGGAACAGCTTCTTTTGAAAACGGTCGAGTAGTTGTTGCGCTTTACGACCCCAAAACCGATACCTATCGCAATAAATTAATGGATAAAACAGGCAAAGTTTTGTGGCAATCGGTGCCGAATAAGAATATGTAATAAATACGTTGTTCTTCGTATTGTGTTTTTTATCAAATTGTTGCAAATTTGAATGATTATTTAAATTTTAAAAATGAAAAAATTACTAATATTATCTGCTCTACTTTTTAGTGCCATTTTATTTTCGCAAATTCCTAAAGGAAGTTGTATATCTGGAAATTGTAAAAATGGTTTTGGAAAATTTGTTTATGAAAATGGAACTATTTACGAAGGGAAATTTAAAAAAGGCAAATTTGAAGGAATTGGGACAGAAATTTATGCCGATGGGGAAAAAATTACAGGAGAATTTAAAGATGGTCAACAAATAGGTCAAGCGAAAGTAATTCGTGCAGACGGAAATATTTGGGAAGGAAAAAGTATTTATGGCAATCCGAATGGATTTGGAAAAATGATTTACTTAAACGGAACACAATATACAGGCGAAATGAATAGATATTGTGAAAAAAGGGGTCAAGGAATTTACACGCTTAGTAATGGATACACAAAAAAAGGAAATTTTGTAGAAGGCTCAATGAATACCTATGGAGAAAAAGAGAGGTATGAGTATTTTAATACTGAAAATCAGAGTGTTACTAAAGAACAATTTGAAAGCCAAGAAAGAATTACAATTGCTAATGCTAATCAAAATTTTAGCCAGCAACAAGAATCAAAATTGCAACAATTTATACTCAAAAACAAAGGAACTGTAGTACAAGATATTACTATTCCTAATATAAATGCAACCGATTTGTCTGATATGAGTTTTCGAACATCAAATATAGATATACTATTTAGTAGCAGTAAAGATAATTTATTGTGTATCAGTCGTAAAAAAATCAGCCCAAGTAGTTACGACTTTAATTACGATTTTATTACTGTTTTCTCAGCAAATAGCCAAAAAAGACTATACAGTGGATCGTTTGACAATTTTGAACAAACTGAAATAGCAAGAAAAATGGAAGTAAAATTCTTTGAAAAACCACAAACAAATGAATTTAAACCAAACTATTCTGACGAGGCGGTAAAACAAATTATAAATGATTTGAATATTCTAACCGCTCCAGCAGGTAATGTAGAATTAGAAATTGCCAACGAAAATTATATGATTTTTAAAGACTTGCATAGACAAGATAAAGACGATAAAAAAACATTTTATTTCATAAATAAAAAAAACAATAGTTGCGAAAAAATAGTAACCTTAAACGGAAAATACATTGATTTGGTTTGGAATGAAGATCTTACAAAATCGTGTATGCAATTAAACTCAAAGTTACCCGAAAATTTAGTTCCAGATGTATATAAATTTGGCTATTATGTTTCTCTTTACATAATAGATTGGGAAACATTTCAAATAAAATTTGTAGACGACCACACCAATCAACTCAATTATTTGGCATTAGCAAAGAGCAATAAATTAGCATCAGATATTAGTTATCAACAATATAATGCAGAAGTTGCTGCAATAAATAAAAAAAACAACGAAATAGAAACCCGAAATGCAGCAGCTCAAATAGAAAGAACTTCAAAATGTATTTGTTGTCTAGGCACAGGACAAAAAGAAATAAAGGGAATGTATTTGGGATCAAAAACATATTCTGTAACACCAGTAAATGGTTTAGGAATAAGTCATAACGAAACCGTTTCCGAATATGGACCATCTCGATACGTTCCTTGTGATTGTTGTAGATAATACCCAAAAAAATACGCTATTATTCGTATTGTAGTTTTTATCAAACTATTGCAATTTTGAATGGATATTTTAATTTAAAAAAATGAAAAAAATACTAGTACTACTATTTTTAGGGTTTATTAGCCAACTTCAGGCTCAAAAAAGTTTTGGATTTGGATTTGCAAATACTCCAGAAAAAATAGTTATTATCAAAGTTTTTGAAATTGGACCTGCCCAAAAAGCAGGTGTAAAAGTCGATGATATCTGGCTGAAAATAAATAACATTGTGCTTCTTGGAAAAACAAATCAAGAAATTGGGAACATTCTTGGTCAGTTACAACGAGATGAAGCTAGTTTTGAGTTTTCCAGAAATGGTAAAATTGTAAACTTGAAATTTTCTCGAATAGAAAGTGATTTATTTCTTCCAAGATGCCTATCTGGAGATTGTAATAATGGAAAGGGTATTTATCGATTAGAAAACGGAAATACTATCGAAGGAGAATTCAAAAACGGAAAATATATTGATCCCAACAAACCTCAATTTGCAACTTCTCGTTTGCAACCCAATTATATTGCAGATCAAAGTGACACTTCAACTTTTGATACTCCAGATGCTGTTCGCAGTCAAAAAGGATACCGGGATTATGTGAAAATTGTTCAGGAAGCAATGGATTTAACTTGGGGTTATGGCACTACAAAAGAAATAAATCTTCAAAAAGCATTAGCATTGAATAACGAAGCCATTAGAATTTTTCCAAATTTATCCGATGCTTACATTGGTAGAGGACAAGTATATTCTAGGATGGCCAATGCTAAAGCCGCTCAAAATGATTTTGATAAAGCAAAACAATTGGGCCCTTTTAGGTCAAAATATGTTGATAGAGCAATTGCAGCTGTTGAAGGTAGAGAATATATAGACCCAGATAAAGTGAACAAATCAGAGGTGTATTATTCTAGCTCAAGTACATCAAATACTAGTACATCAAATACAAGTTCGTTAAATACAAATTCTGTATTTGAACTTTCAGAAAAGAAAGCAGAAGAACTCAGAAAAAAAGCCGAACTAGAAGCCTTAAATAAAGCAGCTTGGGATAGTTTTTCTAATAGGAGTTTGTATTCTAATCCCTCAAATAATTCAGGTAGTAACCAGACAACCACAAAAACCACAACTACTACAAAAAACGGCAATACATTAGTAGATTTTCGTACCGATTATAAATAGTTATTGTGTTGAATTATTACATAAAAACAACTGTAAATTTTCTAGTTTCATTATAATTTTAGGATAACACAATACATTTGACATAGGTTATACTATTATTGTAAAGTTGTTTTCTAAATATACGTTGTTCTTCGTATTGTGGTTCTTGCCAGATTGCTGCAAATTTGATACTAATTTAAATTAAAAAAAATGAAACCATTACTGCTTGCAATAACCCTATTTTTTAGCACTTTATTATTGGCTCAAAATAAATCAAGTCAAGAAATCGAAAAAAATAGAATTACTGCCAACATTTACGCTATTCTGATTGATGGTAAAAATGATTTTAAAAATTTTAAAGGAGATTTTATCAGCAAAGACATTAAAGATGTAACTGTTTATACTGCTAAAAATCAAAATGATGCGACTAAAAATTTCTTTACTACCAAAATAAAACAGGACAAATCTTTATACAATAGGTTTCTATTTGAGTCAGACGACACAAGAGGAGAACTGTTTTTTCAAACGGTACAACTAGCATTTGAAAAATTAGTAAATGAAGATAGACTCACCAAAAAAGAATTAAAATTCACCATCGAGCAAATCGAAACAAAATGCACCACCTATTATAGTGTAGATGGTATAAGTCCAGTTGCATATATTTGGTTAAATTCCACTAGTCCAAAACTTTTGTATTCTATTGCTATTTGTGCCAATGAAAACACCAGTAATTGGGTTCAAGGTTATGTAACAGAAAATAAAATTAGTGTTCCAAAACCGATAAATTCTATTGCAAAAACAACTTCAAAACCCGTAAAAAAGGAATCAAACATTGCACATCAAGATTTGAAAAAGTATGTTTTAGAATCGTCGAGTATTGAAAATGTTAAAACCCCAGAAACCAAACCACAATTTGCAACTTCTCATTTGCAACCCAATTATATTGCAGATCAAATCGATACTTCATCTCTTGAAGGTAAAGACGCTGTCCGTAGCCAAAATGGTTATCAAGCGTATGTAGATTTGCGATTCGAAGCAATGACTTTAACTTTAGGATTAAGTAAAACAAAAGAAGTAAATCCCGAAAAAGCGTTAGCATTATGCAACGAAGCTATTAGGATTTTTCCAAATTTACATCGAGCCTATATTGACAGAGGGCAAGCCAATTATAAATTAGGCAATAAAATAGCGGCACAAAATGATTTTGATAGAGCCAGACAATTAACCCCCGAAGAACCAAAATGGATAGACAAAGCTATAGCCGATGTAGAAGGCAGAAATTGGGTTGACCCTGATAGAGTAACTAAAACTTATGAATATAATGCGCCAACTGTTTTATACAACAGTACCAGTACACCTCCTGAAAATAATGAAATAATGTTAACCTGCTCTAGATGCAGTGGTTCTGGCAAAAAATTAAACCCCAATTGGGGGAAATCAAGTACTTATTATATAGTAAATGGCACAGGGCAAACACAAGAACGTAGCGATTATCGGACTCATATAGAATGTGATGGCTGCAGCGGAACAGGTAAGATTAAGTATTAAAAGAAAAGAATTAACAATAATGCTTAAACTAAAAACCTGTTTTTTTTTCATTTTAATATTCAACTTTTGCTTTGCCAATATGGCATCGCCAATTGTTCAAGGATCAAAAAACGCGAGTGCTTTTTCGAGTAAAGATGTTACTATTTTGCACGAAAATATTGTGGTTCACCTCAATCAAGATTTCAAAACCGCTAAATTCACCATCGAATATACTATCAAAAGTGATGTTGTTGGTGGGCAAATTCCGTTGTTATTTCTTGCCAAGGAGTACAAAAACGGTTTTACAGTTTGGTTAGACGGAAAACCAATAGAAATTCAAAATATTCCTGCGCAATATTACAAAACCGAAAATTCGCCTTTTGCCAATTTTGCCAATTCTTTCGATGAAATTATAGATAACAATCAATACATTTCTATTTATTGGCAACGCAACCATACAGAGCTTTACAACCTTGACGACCTGAAATATTTTGAAGCCAATTTATCCAAAGGGGAGCATAAAATCAAAATAGAATATCTTGCAAATGTATGGGTTGATAATTCAAATTGGGTTAAAGAATATTGTTTTTTGTACTCATTGGCACCAGCTAAATATTGGAAATCATTCGGAAGTTTAACTATTACCGTTTTTCAGGACGGACAATTGAAACCGATAACCACCAATTTAGGCAATCCAAAAGAAGGAAAAATTGGAGCGATTTCGACTTGGAGTTTCAATGAATTACCATCCGATATGATTCAAATAAAATATAAAACCTTAATTAGCCAAACCGCCAAAACGTTAATTTCTATAGAACCTTTTGGTATAATGATATATTGTGGATTCTTGCTTTTTATCATTCATATAGTGTTGATTTTTTGGTACAGAAAAATAAATATTACCCGAAAACAGTCTTGGGTGGTGATTTTAGGAAGTATTTTAGTCCCAATTATAATGCTGTATTGTTATATGAAATCATACGCTTTTATTGATAATCTAATAGGAATTGAAGCCAGTAAAAGACACGGATATTATATACTAATCATAGTAGTTTATCCTGTTATGCTTATTGTTTATATGCTTATAACATGGGTAATCGATATAATAATCAGAAAAAAATTAGCAAAAAACACAAAATGAAAAACACACTATTAATACTAGCACTTGCAGTAACCTTATTTTCTTGCAAAAAATCAGAGATTAAAACGGAGACAAAAGACGCAACAAAAACCGAGACAAAAATTGTGGAAACCATTCAAGACACAGTTGTCATTATAAAAGCTATAAATCCAGTTGCCAATCAGGATTCAATTTCGATTGATAAGGCAACCCAAACCTTGTATGCACATTTCAAATCCAAAGGGTTTCTAACACAAGACGAAATCGAAAAAAAGCCAGGTATTCGATGGTTACCCAAAAACAAAGGCAAAAAAGTGATTGAATTTTCCGAATTGTTTTTGTTCAATAGTCAGTTGGGTGTAATTACTTATTGGAATGCGGAACCTGGTGCAATTGGACATTGCGTGCAACCGCATTTGGCTTTAATTTCAAATACAGCTAGTGGTTTGGCAATTTCTAATGAAGAATTTCTATCCCCAAATTTTGCCATCGACAGCCTGAAAATGGAGGATAACAAGCCTATCATTTACTCCAGAGATTACAATTGCTACACAAAAGAATTTCTGAAAAAGTATAAAATTCAATTAAAATAAGTTTCAATATTAACTTAACAAATTAAAAAATGAAAAAACTGCTATTATTGGTTTTACTATCAACTTTTTCGGTTACAGCACAAACTGGTAAATGTACATCTGGTGATTGTGAAAATGGTTATGGAACTTATGATTGGAATAACGGTAAAACTTATACAGGAAATTGGAAAAATGGAAAGCCAAACGGGATGGGTAACTTCACTCATATAGTTAAAAATCCAAAATCTTACGAATTTGAAACGTATGAAGGAAACTGGAAAGACAATCAATATGATGGATTTGGAACATATAAAAAAGGAAAACTTTTCAACAAAACAAGTGATAAATCATATAATAGAATTGAAATTCATGAAGGGAATTGGTCTAATGGTAGATATAATGGTTTTGGAATATATACTATTCAAGAAGGTTCTAAAAATAATGAAATATCGCATGACGCAAAAAAATATGAAGGAAACTGGGTAAATGGATATAAAGAAGGCAGAGGTAAATCATACAATAATTTCGTTAATGATCGTAATTTCTTTGAAAGTTGGGAACTTTTTGATGGCTATTGGCAGGATGATAAGCGTCATGGGTTAGGTATTTTATATGAAAAAAATGGAACGGTTACAAAAGGGAAATGGGAAAAAGATAAAAGGATAGAAACGTATGAGACTCAAAACTCAAATGCTGAAAAATTTACAGGCAAATTAAAAGATGGGAAAAAATCTGGAAAAGGGCAATATTATCTGCAAGACGGAACTATTATCGAAGGAAATTTTGTTGATGATGAACTCGATGGAACTGGAAAAATCATCTATTTAGACGGAAGTATTTATGAAGGAGAAATCAAAGATTATAAAGCATCAGGATATGGAAAAACGACTCTTTTGGGGAATTATCATAAAGGTAATTATTTAAATGGCGAAAAGCACGGTACGGGAGCCTATGTTCAAACAACCGGTCAAACTTTTGAAGGAGAATGGAGCAATGGAATACAAATGTCCGGGAAATACTATCAACAGGGAAAATTAATTTTTGAAGGAAATCGAGAAGATTATATAGCCGACATTGAAAAAAACCATGCTGAATTTAAAAAATACCTTACAGAAAGGAGAATTGTATTAAATGCTGAAAATGCTGATAAAAAGAAAGCCGAAGAAATCAAACAAAGTAATATGACCGAGCAAGAAAAATTAATAGAAAAATACCCTTGTGCTTTTTGTGGTTCCAAAGGAACTATTCCTTGTCCTGGTGGTGGAAAATCTAAAGATGTCAAAGTTAATAACAAAACCTACGGAAATTTAACAATTACAGAGGTGGTTGAGACTACCACTACTACTCCAAGTTTGCAGTGTCCTTGTAACTGGTGTAATGGAAAAAAATACTTTAAACTTTGAGCTTTGCAATTGCGATTATAGTTCTTTAAAACACGAAAAAAATAAAAACTTCGGTCAACCATTGTTCATTTATGAGAAACACTTTTTATAAATATTTTCTAATAATTGCGGTTTTAGTCCTTGTGATTCCCGTTCTGCTCAAAACATTTTTTCCAGAAGAGCGCTCATTGGAAATGCAAAAAATGTATGCCAGCCAAAAAAATTCTTTTACTGTCAGCAAAGACAGCTCGGAACTAGTTTGGAACAGAGCCTCCCAATTTCTTGAAAAGAGGAGACTAATCATCGTTGGTGGTACTTTAGAAACAAATGACTCGGTTATTTATATGCCGTATTATAGTAATTTTCAAAAAGGTGCATCCTTAAAAATCGAACGAAAACAGATTGCAGATTCAACCCTTTTTACAGTTGCCGTCTGGAATTCTGGAAAACCAGTTCCATTGGGTGCAAAAGAAATAGCGCTTTATATGAAAACAGGAATAGACCGGATTGATTATGATAAAATGCAAAATGACTATCCGTCAGCGGACTAATAATTCAATAATAGCACTCAGACGACACAAATTAGACGCATTTTTATATAAAAAATCTGTTTTTATCAGTTTAAATCCGTGGCATCTGTGTGCCATTATAAGAATTGATTCAAGTAAAGGATTGACATAAAAAAAGTAAAAAAATAATCCTCAAAATACGACAATTGTCGTATTTTTTTGTGTTTAAGAATGACTCACCTTTGGGCTATAACTTCTAAACTCTTTGAGATGAAAAAATCATTACTATTATTCACAATTATTTTTTTAAGTCATTTTGCAAATGCACAAACTCCATCATTTACTTGGGTAAAACAAATGGGAAAATTTGGAGGGTTTGTTACGCCTCGATCTACAGTAGTTGATGCGTCTGGCAATGTAATTACAACAGGGCTTTTTAAAAAAACAATAGATTTTGATCCAGGATCGGGTGTGAGTACTTTAACATCGGTAGATAATCCAAACACAACCAATAATCAAAATGATATTTTTATTTCAAAAGTAGATGCAAACGGCAATTTTGTTTGGGCTAAACAGTTAGCAGGTATTGAATTAAAAGATGCTACGGCTGTCGGTGTTGACGCTGCTGGTAATGTTTATACAACGGGATTTTTTTATGGCACAGTAGATTTTGACCCTGGTGATGGTGTAAGTAATTTAATCTCCAAAGGATATAATGATATTTTTATTTCGAAATTAGACGCCTCTGGCAATTTTGTTTGGGCAAAACAAATGGGAAGTATATTTGGAGATAGTGGATATGCTATTACAGTAGATTCGGCAGGGAATGTGTTTACAACAGGAAGTTTTTCGGACACTTGCGATTTCGATCCCAATGCTGGAGTTAGTAATATGAATGCTTTGGTGGAAAATATTTTTATTTCTAAACTGGATACCAATGGAAATTTTGTTTGGGCAAAATCAATGGGAGGAATTGCTTACAACAGAGGTAAAGCAATCACTTTAGATACCGCAGGAAATGTATATGTTGGCGGAACTTTTGGCGGAACAACGGATTTTGATCCCAATGCTGGTGTGGCAAATTTAACCAGTGTCGGGTCATTTGGGGGCAACGAAGATATGTTTGTTTTAAAATTAGATTTGAATGGTAGTTATGTTTGGGCAAAAAAATTTAGCGGTACAGGAGTTAAGTTTTTAAAGGGAATGGCCGTTGATGCTATAGGCAATGTATTTACAGCAGGAATGTTTTCAGGCACAGTTGATTTTGACCCAAGCCCAGCAGTTACAAATTTGAGCGGTCCAGCTTTTGGTGATGACGGTTTTATTTCAAAATTAGACGCATCTGGTAATTTTGTATGGGTAAAGCAACTCGAAGGAACTATTAGAGATGTAGCATCTTTAGCACTCGACGCGTCAGGTAATGTCTATACAACAGGAAGTTTTTATTCAGATTCACAAACTGATTTTGACCCAGGTGCAGGAATTTACAACTTGTCAATTACGCATCGATTTGGCGATGATACTTATATTTTAAAATTAGACGCTTCTGGCAGTTTTGTTTGGGTGAAACAAATAGGAGGTGTTCCGAGTTTAACTGCAGGTCCTGATACAATAGGCAAATCAATTGTAGTAGATAGTTCTGGAAATATTTACACTACGGGAACCTTTGGCAGCAGCACTAGTGATTCAGGGGATTTTGATCCAAACGCTGGTGTAGCTCTTATGACTCCAACAGGTGGCGCTACAGATATGTTTGTTCATAAAATGGGACAATCCACCTTAGGATTATCAAAAAGTAGTATTGATGTCAAAATCACTATTTATCCAAACCCTTCTTCAGGAAACTTCAATATCGAAGTGGACGAAAATTTAATTGATTCTAAAGCTACTATTTACAATCTTCTGGGTCAAAAAATAAAAGATTTCGATTTGAAAACTGCGACTACAAGTCAAACTTTAAACAAAGGAATTTATTTTCTGGAAGTTGAAAAAGGAGGTAGTAAAACCACCAAAAAACTGATTGTGAATTAAATAATAGGAAATATGGTTTATATTTTAATATTAATAATAGGCGCGCTTTGCTTTGTGATTTTCGGTTTGATTGCCAATTTCAAAATTAGCAATTTAGATTTCCAGAGGCGTGTAATGCTTCTTGAAGATATTATTTTGGAGATGAAATCTAATCTGGAGGATCAAAATCAAAAAATAAAGCTTTCAGAGGATTTAAGAGTAAAACTCAAAGCATCCAACGAAGCTTTGAGTAATTCTATTTTTAATTTGAACTGCGAAATTTTTGAAGAATTGTATTCCAAGAAATAAGTGTGAGATATTTTATTATATTTAACAAATAATTTTTAAAAACACAATTTTATGGGAATTTTATTTTTTATTTTAAACTTGTTAATGTCTTCTCCAGCAGAAAGTAACGTAAAACAAGTAAGTCGTCAGGATGCCACAACATCAAAAGAGGTTAATGTGGGTAATACAATTGTTGATGATTTGAATGGTTTAATTAGATAACTAATTTGAATCAAAAAAGTTGTCTATTTTAGGCAGCTTTTTAATTTTAGCAAGAAATGAAGAAATAAATAATTACTGCTGCACTATTCAAAAATGGTTTAAGAAATAGTTGCGTTGAATTCAACTAGAAACGGCACGAAAATAGAAGTTCTGTTATGAGAAACATCATTACATTTTTGATTTTACTAGGCTCGATTACTGGATTTTGTCAAACCAAACAATCAATCGATTCCCTCAATACAATTCCCTTTGCAATACGACAAGAGAAAGCAGCTTCGCTAATCGACGATTATTTGCTAAATGCAAAACTTGCTAACAAAATGAACTATAGTCTTGGTGAAGCTGAAAGTTACAGCAACCTGAGTTTAGTATATTATTACGATGGCAAATATGATAATGACTTAAAGTATTCATTAAAAGCGATTTCAATTTATGAAAAAATTAATAATCAAGAGAAATTAGCCTTAGAGTATGGAGAATTAGGGTATCGAATGAAGAAAACGAATTTAGTTAAAGGAATTTATTATATGCAAAAAGGGAAGGGTATTGCAGAAAATAATAATTTCCAGAAACCACTTCTCAGTATTTACAATAATTATGGCTATCTAAAAGAATTGAATAAGGAAGACGATAGTGCTTTGTTTTTTTACAAAAGAGGATTAATAATCAAAGAAAAAATTAAGGATAGTGTCGGAATTCCTTACAGTTTAAACAATATCGCATTGATTTATTTGAAACAAAATAAATATAATGAATCTACTAATTTACTCAATCGAGCATTCAACATTAGACTAAAACTTAAAGATCAGATAGGCATTGCTGAGAATTATTTTTATTTTGGAGATTTGAATTTTAACCAACAAAGGTATAGTGAGGCAATTGATTTTTATCAAAAAAGTTTAAATATTGCTCAAAAAAATAGCTACTTAGACTTAGTAAAAAGCTGTTTTAAAGCAATTTCCGAAAGCTATGAAAGGCTAGGTAATTCGAAAGAATCTTTGTTTAACTATAAAAAATTTAGTCAATACAAAGACAGCTTATCAAATATAGAAACAAATTCTAAAATTGCAGCCTTAGAAATTCAATTTGACACAGCCAAAAAGGAAAAATTAATTATTGCGCAAAAAAACGAAGCCAAGCAAAAAAACAGTTATTTAATTGGGCTTTCAATAGTAGCTTTTTTGACGGCTTTGATAGGATTCTTGATTTACCGCCAACAAAAACAAAAAAATATCCAACAAGCTCAAGAATACAAGTTAAAAAAAGCCATCTCTAAAATTGAAACGCATAACAAACTGCAAGAACAGCGATTGAGTATATCCAGAGATTTGCACGATAATATTGGAGCACAACTGACTTTCATTATTTCCTCGGTGGACAATATAAAATATGCTTTTGATATTACTAACGAAAAATTAGACAACAAATTGACCAATATTTCCAGTTTTGCCAAAGATACCATCGTGGAACTTCGCGACACGATTTGGGCAATGAACAGCAACGAAATTTCGTTCGACGATTTAGAAATCCGAATCAATAATTACATCGAAAAAGCCAAGGAAGCCAAAGACCAAATCAGTTTTTCCTTTGCCATTGACCCCGTTTTGAAAACTCAAAAATTGACCTCGGTTCAAGGAATGAATTTGTATAGAACCATTCAGGAAGCGGTGAACAATGCTATAAAATACGCCAACGCCACTGTGATTTCTATCAACGCTAAGCAAGTAGAAAATCAACTAAAAATTATCATTCAAGATAATGGAATTGGTTTTGATGAAGCTACTATCCAAAAAGGCAATGGCTTGCAAAATATGCAAAAGCGCATCGAAGAAATAGGCGGAGAATTTCATCTTTCCTCTTCGAATGAAGGAACCCGAATT
>Ga0073904_10002186_pt1 | contig 14793 bp, 12 predicted proteins | sample KloWWTrecipitate_FD_66668 | JGI IMG/M metagenome (GOLD analysis project Ga0073904, IMG submission 66668) | Active sludge microbial communities from Klosterneuburg, Austria, studying microevolution and ecology of nitrifiers - Klosterneuburg... | ecosystem: Engineered > WWTP > Aerobic digester >...
GCACCACGATGGCGGCCAGCCCAATGACGATGCGTGGCGACGGTGGTCGGGTGTTCGTTCGCGCTTTGTGCAGCCAGGTGGCGATCATCAGCTGTCCAGTCGATGGATTCGATGGGTGTTCGGGCAGTCACCAGGACCGGCTTCAGCGTCTATCGGGTGTGAACGGGAAAAATTGATACCGCATCAAGGCTTTGGCGGCGGAACGCGGCAGCAGTTCACGCCCTGCGGCTGGAGACGTCCGCTTGGCTGTTGCGGGCGCATCTGGCTGCGCGCACTGGTGCGCTGTCCGGGTTTCATGAAAATCTGGAGTTCGGTTCGCCTCCACGGCCGCTAGGATCCGTCGAGGCTCGCCCGTTCGCGTTGCCAACTTGCCATTCATGAACCGAATCGTCCCGATGAGATCGCTGCTGCTCGCCTGCCTGTGCTGGATGCTGTCTTTCGCCTCGCCGGCGTTTGCGATGTCGCCGCCCGATGGCCTGAACGATCTGCGGCCGATCGATGAATCGCAGTGGACCTCGGCTTCGGCGGCCCACCTGCTGCAGCGCGCCGGCTTTGGCGGGCGACCCGACGAGATCGCGGCGCTGACCCGGCTCGGCCCGCGAGAGGCGGTGCGCAGGCTGGTGCGCTGGCAGTCCGTGCCGGACAACTTCGTGCCGTTCGACGAGTCGGACCTGCACGACCCGGGTCTGGAACCCTTCCCGGCATCCCGGCCTGCTACCACCGATGCGGCCAAGCGCGATGGTCAGGCGATCGGCGTCGCCGCCAAGCCCGCCGGCAACAACCGCCGGCTGCAACCGGTGACGAACAAGTTCTTCTACTGGCTGCGCGCCAGCCGCCTCGAGACGCATCGGCTGTCGTACTGGTGGGCGCAGCGCATGCTGGTCACGCCTCGTCCGCTGCAGGAGAAGCTGGCGCTGTTCTGGCACGGCCATTTCGCCACCAGCGAGGAGAAGGTACGCGACTACCGCAAGATGCTGCGGCAGAACATGCTGTTTCGCGAGAAGGGCAACGGCAGTTTTCGCGAACTGATGATCGGTGTGGCGCAGGACCCGGCCATGCTGTCATTCCTGGATGCCGGCGTGAACGTCAAGGGCGCGCCGAACGAGAACTTCGCTCGCGAGATCATGGAGATGTTCACGCTGGGCGTGGGCCACTACAGCGAGCACGACATCCGCGAGGCGGCCCGCGCCTTCACCGGCTGGAACGCGAAGGACCTGACGTTCACCATCGATGCGGCGCGCCATGACGACGGCATCAAGAGGTTGCTCGGCCGTGAGGGGCCGCTCGACGGCATCGACGTCATCGACACGCTGCTGGCCCAGCCTGCGGCGGGCGAATTCATCGCCGGCAAGCTCTACATGTACTTCGTGCGACAGGAGGTGTCGCCCGCGCTGCGCACCGAGCTCGGCTCGCGCCTGCGGGCCAGCGGCTACGACATCGCCGATCTGCTGGAAACCATCTTCATGTCCCGCGACTTCTACAGCCAGGCGACGGTGGCCAGTCGCGTGCGCTCGCCGGTGGAGCTGGTGGTGGCGACCTACCGGCAGGCCGGGCTGACCCAGGTTCCCGGCGTGCCGGATTTCAACGAGGTCACCGATTCGCTCGGCCAGAAGCTGTTCTATCCGCCCACCGTGGCTGGATGGGCGCAGGGCCGCAGCTGGATCACGCCCGGATTGCTCATCGCCCGCAGCAATTTCGCCTACGACCTGGTCTTTCCGGACATCAACTTCATCCCACCCGACCGCTACCCGTCGGCAGATTTCAAGATCCGTGACTTCAGCGACAAGCTGGCACTCGGCTTCGACGTCACCACCGCCTCGAAGCTGGAAGGCACCGACATGAGCTCGATGTCGAACCAGATGGCCGACCGGGACGAGGAGTTCAACACCCGGCTGGCAAGCTACCGCGGATGGCAGATGGCGCTGGAGCGTGTCAAGCCGATTCCGCGCGCGCCGGCCCGGCTCGAGCTCACTCGCCTGGTGCTGGGCGACGGCTGCCGCACCGCCGGCGACGCGGTCGATGCGCTGCTGCGGCGCTTCGTCTCCGCGCCGGTCGCCCCGGCCACCCGCGCGCGCCTGACCGAGTTCCTGCAGCAAGAGCTCGGCACCCCCGACCTGGCCGCTGCGCGCAGCTACCTCGATGAGCCGCTGCGGCAGACGCTGCACCTGATCCTTTCGTTGCCCGAATACCAGCTCGGCTGAGCGCGTCATGAACAAGTCAAATCCTGTCGATGGGTTGCTGAGCCGACGCTCGGCGTTGAAAGCCGGACTGATCGGTACCGGCTGGCTCGGCGGCGTTCCCGGCGTCCTGCAGCAGGCCTGTGCGGCAACGTCGGCACGCGATGACAAGCGCATCCTGGTCGTGCTCGAGCTGTCCGGTGGCAACGACGGACTCAACACCCTGGTTCCCTACGGCGACGACGCCTACTACCGGCACCGGCCCAAGCTCGGGATCCGTCGTCAGCAGTTGCGGGTGATCGACGACCACCACGGATTCAGCCCCGGCATGGCCGGCTTCGAGCGCCTCTACAAGGACGGCCGCATGGCCGTGGTCCACGGCTGCGGCTACACGCAGCCCTCGTTCTCGCACTTCACTTCCGCAGCCTACTGGCACACCGCGATGCCCAACAGCGGGGAGGAATACGGCTGGATCGGTCGCCTGGCCGATGTGATCGATCCGAAGCTCACGCCCAACTTCGTCGTCAATATCGACGAGACCCAGACGCTCGCGGTGCGTGCGCGCAACCACCTGCCGGTGTCGTTCGACGATCCCAAGCGGTTCGTCCGCAAGGGCCTGTACGAGGAGCGCGCGGTGCTCGACGCGGCGCCTGTCGTGCAGCCGCAGGATTCGGCCAGCCTGCGCTTCATGCGCGACGTGGCCGTCAGCGCGCGCGAGTCGTCGCAACTCGTTCGCGAAGCCTGTGCCCGCTACAAGACGCCGATCGACTACGGCATCAGCCCGCTCGACCTGCCCAAGATCGCCGCGCTGATCGCAGCCGACCTGCCAACGCGGCTGTACTACTGCGCCTACCGGCGCAATGCCTTCGACACCCATGTGCAGCAGGCCGAACTCCACCAGCGGCTGCTGACCTACGCATCGGATGCGGTCAGCGCGTTCATGCGCGATCTCGAGCGCATCGGGCGGTCGAAGGACGTGACGCTGCTGGTGTTCTCGGAATTCGGCCGGCGCGTGCCGGAGAACACCAGCCTCGGCACCGACCACGGCACGGCCAATCACATGTATGTGATCGGCCAGCCGGTTCGCGGTGGTCACTACGGCACATTGCCCAGCCTGACCAGGCTCGACGAGGGCGACAACCTGATCCACACCACCGACTTCAGGCGCGTCTATGCCACCTTGATCGAGGGTTGGCTGGGGGCCGATGCCCAGCAGGTGCTGCGCGGCCGCTACGAGGGGTTTCCGATGTTCGGGTGAACGATCAGCTTGGCGCCGGGCCGCTGAGGAACAAGTCGAGTTTCGCGAAGAACTCGTCGGGCACCTCGAAGTACGGCAGGGCGCCCGTCTTGAACGTGTCGATTCGCCAGTTGGAGCGCGCCTCGACGATCTTCTGGTTGCGGTAGTCGGTGAAGTCGCCCCGCACGCCGTGGCTCATCCATACCGGCTGCGAGATGCCCTCGTACACGCGGTGTATGTCGGCGCTGAACAGGTTTCCCGACAGGAAGTGCAGGGGGGCGAAGCGCGCGCCAGGTTGCCGTGCGGTCTGAACGTCGTAGGCCCACAGTTTCTCGTCGATGACCCGGCCTCCCCAGGTCCGCTCCAGGAAATAGCGCACCACCGCCGGTCGGGTCAGCAGGCGGAAGAGGGATTCGGACCACAACGGCACACTGAGCAAGGCGTGCATGCCGGCAATTCCGCGCGTGCTGCCCTCCGGACCACGCCTGGCCTGGCGACCGTTCAGGCCGGTCGGGCTGACGAGTGCCAGGCGGTCCCATTGGTCGGGCCGCTCCACGGCCGCTCGAGCCAGGAACTCGGTGCCCAGCGAGACGGCCACACCGGCGATCGGCAGCGGGCCGCAGCGGCGACGGATCTCGGCCACGGTCGAATGCAGCGCATCGGTCATCAGACGCGGCGTGTAGTCACGATCGCTGCGGTCGCTGAGGCCGAAGCCCGGCAGGTCGATCGCGAACACGGTGCGGGTGTATCGGTAGCGGTCGAACAGGGGCCGCATCTCGGCCGCGGAGGCTGCCGCATTTACGCTGTGTACCAGCAGCAGCGGCGGACCCTGACCTGCAACGTAGCAGGTCAGGCCATCGAAGGTGATGCATTCGCCTGACAGCGCAGGCGCCAGCGTGGAAGCCGACGCTTCCGGTGATGCCGGGGTGGGCTTGGGGTGCGGCGTCAGTCCGGCACGGGATCTAAGTTCAGTGCTCATGGCAAAGTCTGTGGCGTCGGACCGAGACCGGAGGTAGGAAGACATCCGTTGCAGGAGTCGGACGCTGCCCTGATGGCGAGCCGGATCATTCCGCAAAAGTGTCTAATTAGGCGCGAGTATTGCAGGACGGGTTTGCTGCTCCTGTGGCCGGCTGGCGCATACTCGCGGACCGAAGGGTTTTTTGCTTGTCCTCCTCTTTTCAGTTCCGGTGGTCTGATGTCATCGCTCCCTCAAACAGAATCTGAAGCGTCTGCTGCATCACATTCCACAGCGACCGTGGCGCGCAGACTGGGTGTTTCCATTCCGACGGTGCAGCGCTGGGTCGATCAGGGCCACCTGAAGGCATGGAAGACCGTGGGGGGGCATCGTCGCATCGATGCTGCCAGCGTCGACCTGTTCATCCAGCGACGAGAGCCCCAGGACCTTGCTGGAGCCTTGAGCCAGGACGCTTCCATCGCGCCGTTCGTGCTGATCGTCGATGACAACCCGGTGGACAGGGAGCTTCTCGTCGGCCTGGTTGAAGAGGCCTTGCCCGCAGCCGCGATCACCGCGGTCGGCAGCGGCTTCGAGTGCCTGATCGCCGTCGGTCAGAGAACGCCCGACGTTTTGATCACCGACATCATGATGCCGCACATGAATGGCTTTGAAATGCTGCGCCATGTGGCGACCCGATGCGCGGTGCGGCCGAAGGTCGTGATCGCGGTGTCGGGCCGATCGCCGGAGCAGTTCGCCGAGCTCGGGGAACTGCCGGACGACGTGCAGTTCCTGGCCAAGCCGCTGAATGCCGATGTGCTGATCGACCTGCTGCGGGCCTGTGCAGACGCCTCGGGGCTGCGGGCTGTCGCCCGGGCCTGACCTGCAGGCCGCGCCTGCGCAGCGCCGGTCGTTAAGGCGGCCGCGCGTCCCTGCTCATTCCTGGAAGATCACTCGATCGTCAGGCGGTTGAACCAGCGCTGACCAGCGGGTATGTCATCGCGCAGGGCCGGCCTGTAGGGTGGCACGTCGGTCTTGTCCGGCGGCGCGCTGATCTGGTTCAGGTCGATGGCTTGCGGCTGGCCTTCCAGGCCCTGCTCGGTGAGCCGCAACCGGAAATAGATGCCGTTCCAGAGCCGGGCACCGAATTCGGCCGGAGTCTTGTACATGAACATCAGCGAGTGCTCCAGCCAGGCGAAGTCGAACGCGGTCACCGTGCCCGGTTGCGGGTAGGGGTAGGGCACATGGCAGAGGATCTCTCCGGACCCCTCCACGCACTTGAACTCCTTCATCGACAGGAAGAAGTCCTTGAAGTTCTCGGTGGCCGTTGTCACGACGAAGGCGGTGCGGCCGTCGGCCTGCGGCGTGAACTGCACCGTGCCGATCTTCACCGCGTCGCCGTTGCGGGCATGCAGCGTCATCGTGCGCGTTCCGGACAGATCCCAGGCAGAGGCTGCCAGGGGCAGGCTGGCTGCCCAAGTCAGGAGTGCACAGGCGCTCAGGTGTCGGAACAACTGAATCTGGAGCATGGGGACAGTCCTCGGTGGGGCGGCTCGGGGCTGCAGAAGATGGCAGCTGCGCCGAACACATGATCGCCGGGACCGGGCTGGTCCGTAACGAGAGATCTCCCTCGAACGTGCGATGCCCTGTCGCCCAACGTCGACCCACGTCAGATCGGACGGGCGGCACGGCCCCGCAGTTCATGGATTTCCGCCCCTGTGCCGTCGTCCGCGCAACGACCGCCCGTCAACGGTATCTCGAGCTTCTTCATCTTCTCGTAGAGCGTGCTCTTGGCGATTCCCAGTTCGCGCGCCACCGCCGTCATGTTGCCGCTCTGTCGCGAGATCATGGACCGGAGCGTTTCACGCTCCGCCTGCTTGAGGCGGTTGAGTGAACTTCCCGCAGCGGATGCGACGCTGTCCCGCTGCGCCAGGATCCGCCTGGGCAACCTGATCTCGTCCGGCAAGGCGTCCTTGCGCAGGACGTTTTCGGATGACATCAGCAAGGCTCGCTCCAGCACATTGCGAAGCTCGCGGACGTTGCCGGGCCAGGCGTACTGGAACAGGCACTCCAGGGCTTTGGGGTCGATGCCCGGTCGCGGAACGGTGTGCTGCGCGGCCAGCTTGTCGAGGAGGAACTCGGCGATCAGTTCGATGTCCCCTGGCCGGCTGCGCAGCGGGGGAATGTCGATCGACGCGACGGCGATCCGATAGAACAGGTCCATGCGGAAGCGTCCCTCGGAGACCTCGGCGCGCAGGTCGCGGTTGGTGGCGGCGATCAGCCGGAACTTGACCTTTCGCGGCTTGACCTCGCCCACCCGGTAGATTTCGCCTTCCTCCAGGACCCTCAGCAAGTGGGGCTGCAGATCGAGGGGCATTTCACCGACTTCGTCGAGGAAGAGTGTTCCGCCATCCGCGGCCTCCAGCTTGCCCATCATGCCGCCACGTCTTGCGCCGGTGAACGACCCTTCGGAATAGCCGAACAGCTCGCTGGTCAGGAGCTCGCGAGACAGCCCACCGCAGTTCAAGGCCACGAAGGGCCCTTCGCCGGATGCGCTGGTTTCGTGTATGGCCCGCGCGAAGATGTCCTTGCCGACGCCCGTTTCGCCGAGCAGCAGGATCGGCACGCTGGATCGCGCCAGACGCTGCGCCGACCCGATGGTCTCGAGCAGGTTGGGCGCCCTGCCGATCACCCTTTCAAAAGCCGCGTTCTTGAGGAACGAATGCTTCGATCCAGCCGGGTTGCCGCGTCGTTGCGGTGACTGGGGTGAACCGCGGTGCGGAATCGTGAGCAGCGAGCCCAGCCACTGATCCTCCTCGAAGACCGGTTCCAGCCAGTCGCGGCTGATCCAGTCGGGCAGATCGACCGGTGGCGAGTTCCGAATCGGCGAGGCGATCTTCAGGTTGGAGAGGTCCACTGCACTCCCGCCTGCCCGAGCGTTGCTCAGGGCGCGCAGCGCGATTTCAGCCGAATCGGATGCCTTGATCGGAATGCCGTGGCGGTCCAGGACGATGACCCCGTCCGTCCTTGCGCTGGTCAGCCGGCCCATGCAGCGCTCCAGCAAGTGGTATCGCAGCTCCAGTTCGCGCCGTGCCAGCCTGCTTTCGATTCGACTGGCCGTCGTCACGACCAGTGCCAGGCTGTGCCGGTTGTAGGTGGAGTTGAGGCCCGAGACGTCCACGACGCCCAGGATGCTGTTGTCGAAAGGATCGCGGACCACCGTGGCTGAACAGGTCCAGCGCTTGATACCTGCGCAGTAGTGCTCGGCGGAATGGATCTGCACCGGCTGCCCGATGGCCAGGGCAGTACCTATGGCATTGGTGCCCACGGTGGCCTCGCTCCAGCTGCTGCCGGGCGACAGGTGGATACGCTCCGCGGCCCCGAAGGTCGAGGGGTCGCCCTCCAGATTCAACACGATGCCCTCGTTGGTCGTCAGCACCATGACCGTTCCGGTCTGGTCGAGGAACTGTCGGGCGTGCGCCATCACCGGGGCCCCGGCCGACAGCAGCTCTCCGTGGTCGTCGAGCAGGGAGTGCAGGCAGTCTTCGGACAGGGGCGGCGGCGCGCTGTCGCGGCCGGGATCCACTTGGGCGGAGTGGCAGCGTCGCCAGGAGTCGTCGATCAGCCGACGCAGGGCATCCGAACGGCAGGGTTCTCCACTCAGGTAATCCTCCCAGGCGGACATGATGTTGGTGTCGCTGTCCGGATTCGAAAAGATCTGCCGGACTTTCTCGATGGCCATGCTCAGCGTTCCTGCTCGTCGGCGAATCTGGGGTGGGCGAATTGCACGATGCCGTCGCTACCGGAGGTGCAGAACCGCTTTCCGCCTCTCCTGCCGGAACCGTGGGCGCCCGGTCGGCGCCTGGGCCGCGTTCGTGCCATGTCGGGCTCTGAACCGGCCGCGCCCGTCGGGCTGCGCAGGTGAGGCGATTCCGTGCCCCGCACGCAACTAGGGTGCCAAGTGAGAAAACCTCGGCGGGCAGCAGTCAAGTCTTTGATTCGCTTGTGGATTCTCGACATCCGGCTGATTCTCGCTGCTCGCGGGGTGTCCGGAATATCGAACACCTGGCCATGCGGATCGTTGGACAACCGCGTTCGACGGGCGCGCGGAGGCGCCGGAGTGTCGTGACCGACTGCAGCTGCGGTATTCCCCGAGCCGGAAGCGACCGCCGTGCATCAGTCCTGCATCGACAGCCACTGCACCTGTCCCTGTCCCGCGTCGTCGATCCGGTGCACGAACGGTGCGACTTGAGTCTCGGGCAGGCTGATCCAGAGCTCGACGCTGTCACCGTGCTTCACGTCCAGCAGCGTGTGGCCGGCTGAGTGAATCTCTCGCCGCAGCAGGCCCTCCAGCGCATAGGGCACGCTGCAGCGCAGGGTCTGCAAGCGCTGCAGCGGCACCTTGACTGCGCCGATCAGGGCCTGCGCGACGGCATCGGTGTAGGCGCGCAGCAAGCCGCCGGCGCCGAGCTTCACTCCGCCGAAGTAGCGCACCACCGTGGCCAGCACGCCATCGAGATCCTGGTGTCGCAGCACGTCCATCATCGGCCGACCCGCGGTGCCTCCGGGCTCACCGTCGTCGACGGCCGCCGACTGCCCGCCGGCGAGCAGCGCCCAGCACACATGCGCCGCACCAGGGTGTTGTGCGCGCAGGGCCGCCACGACGGCGAGCGCTTCGGTGCGGCCCGGGATCGGCTGCACGCACGCGATGAAACGGCTCTTGCGGATGAGCTGCTCGCTGTGCACGGGGGTTTGCAGGGTGTAGGGCATCGGTTGCAAGCCTACCCGGACTCGACGTCTCTTCGGCCTGCCAGACACGGGGGGCCGCGAAGCAACGACAATGCGGGCCGCGCCTCGCAGGCTGTCCCGCTGGGGGAAGGCCGTGCGGCAGGCGCGCAGTCAACGGGTTAGGAGATCCGACTTGAACCTGATGGTGCCGATCACGTTGTTCGACGAATTGTCCGAGTCGATCATCAAGTCGACCGGGACGCTCGATCTCGCCAGTGGCGAGATCCGCGCGATCCAGTACGAGGACCACGACCTCGACACGCAGGGCCTGCCCGCCGACGACGAGGACTACGAGTTCACCTCGGGCATGCTGTCGCACCGCGGAAAGGAGATCGAGTTCCGCGTCGATGTCGATGTGCTGACGGGCAAGTACTCGGTCACCCCCAGCGAACTGCTGGAACTAAAGGGTCGCGCCGCCAAGCTGTTCACTGCGCCGCCGGGCTGAGCGAGCCGTCTCGCCGGCGCCTCACCAGTCTTCCTTGACTGCCAGCGCCATGTCGCGGCCTGCGGCGTGGCGTGCTGCCAGGCCGGCAGTCAGCGTGCCCGCGGCGATCACGGCGGAGCAGAGTGCGGCCAGACGCCCCCAGGGCAGCATCAGGTCCATCGTCCAGTGGAAGCTCTGCGGGTTGACCACCTTCACCAGCACCACGCTGACTGCGAGGCCCAGCGCCAGGCCCAGCAGGGCTCCGGCGGCGGTCCAGACCGCGCCTTCGGCGGTCACCACCGTCAGCACCTGCCGCCGCGTCAGCCCGAGGTGGGCAAGCAAACCGAATTCCTTGCGGCGCGCCAGCACCTGTGCCGAGAAGCTGGCCGCGATGCCGAACAGCCCGATCGCGATGGCGACGCCCTGCAGCCAGTAGGTGACGGCAAAGCTTCGGTCGAAGATGCGCAGCGAGATCGCACGGATCTCGCCGGGCGACGCGAACTCGAGCAACTCGCCGTCCATGCCGTGCCGGCCTGCCATCGCGCGCAGCTTCTGTTGCACCGCACTCGGGTCGGTGCCCGGTCTCAGCCAAAGCGCGAGGTCGTTGATGCGCACGTCGCCGGTCAGCGTCTGCCAGTCGTCCGAAGCGATCGCGACCGCCCCGTGCTGCCGCGCATAGTCGCGCCACACGCCGCGCACGAACACGCGGGCTCGCTGCCCGGTCGGCAGTGGCAGCATCAGCCGCGTTCCTGGTGAGGCACCGTACAGCGCCACCATCGCTTCGCTGACGTAAGCGGCGGTTTCGCCCGCGGGCAGGGCGACCAGATCGCCCACCAGCGGCAGTGAGCGTGCCGGCTCGGCCAGCGGCCGCGCAATCAGCGCCACAGCCGGCTGAGCCGAATCGATCTGCACCGACGAGACGCGCAGCGTCTCGACGCGAATCACACCATCGACACGCGCCGCGTCGCGCACCCATCCCGGTGCCAGCGTGATCACGTCGCTGCCGCCGGTCGAGGCACCGGCACGCGCATACAGGTCGGCGGGCAGCACAGTGTCGAGCCAGGCCGTGATCGAGTCGCGGAAGCTCGCGACCATCACCGTCAGCGCGACCGAGAGCGCGAGGCTCGCGACCACGCCGGCCACTGCGACGGTGGCAGTGCTGCGCAGGTGGCGCGCGCGCTCCACGGCCAGCAGCGCCAGCGCCTGCTTTGGCGGAGCAATCGCGCGCAGCAGCAACCCGACGCCGAGCGGCACGCAGACGATGCCGCCGAGCAGCAGCAGGGCCACCGACAGGTAGGCGGCGAGTGGCATGTCGAAGATCGGCGGCAACAGCAGCAGCGCCAGCGCCACCGCGATCAACGCCGGGCCGAACCAGGCCACGGCTTCGAGATCACTGGCGTCCCCGAGCCCCTTCAGCGCCTGCGCCGGTGCCAGCCGCTGTGCTGCGCGCGCCGGCAGCCAGCCGCCAACGAGCGCAGCGACGACGCCGAGCCCGCCATACAGCAGCGCCGCTGTCACGCTGAAGTGCAGCGTCGGCGTGACGCCGGGAAAGTAGCCGCCGCCCAGGTCGCCCGCCAGCAGTTGCAGTGCTGCCGCGGCCAGCGCGGTGCCGAGCGCCAGCCCGAGCACGCTGCCGGCCACGCCGATCAACGCCGACTCGGCCAGCACCAGCCGCAGCCGCTGGCTTGCGGAGAGCCCCAGCACGCCGAGCAGTGCGAACTGCGGCTGCCGCTGCGCGACCGACAGCGACAGGATCGAGAACACCAGGAACGCGCCGGTGAACAGGGCCACCAGGGCCAGCACCGTCAGGTTGACGCGGTAGGCGCGCGATACGTTCGAGATGCGCTGCGCTGCTTCGTCGGGCGACGCCGCGCGCACGCCCTGCGCGGCAAAGTCCTGCAGCGCCAGGGCCGCCACGACCTTCCGGCGATCGGCGCCTGGCTTCAAGCGCACGTCGATCCGGCTCAATTTGCCCAGCATGCCGAACTGAACCTGCGCGCCTGCGATGTCCATCACCACGAGCGGCGGGCCGCCGGCCGCGACACTGCCGTGCACGCGCAGGGCAACGATGCCGTTCGGCGTCTGCAGGCGCAAGGTGTCGATCCGGCCGAGCCGCTGCCGAGCGGCGGCGTTCAGGGCCACGGCGTCCGGGTCGAACAGGCCGAGGCGATCGGGCTCGCCTTCGCTTCCCCGGGGTGCTGACAACTTCGGCAGCAGCGCTGGCGACAGCGGCGCCGCGACCAGCGCGTCGATGCCGAGCACGCGCAGCGGCACGCGTTTCGTCACGCCCTGTGCGTCGTTCGTCAGCGCCTGTGTCTCGATCTCGACCACCGGGCTGGCGAGCGCGATGTCCGGGTGCCTCGCGACGCGCTCGTACAGTGTTTCGTCGAAGCCGCCGCGCTGGCCGCGCAGCTCGAAATCGGGTTGGCCGTTGATCGATCGCACCGCCGCGCTGAACTCGCCGAGCGCCGACTGGTTGATCAGCTGCACCGAGAAGGCAAGCGCCACGCCCAGGGTGACCGCCAGCAGCGCTGCCGCCTGGCGCCACGGGTGGTGTCGCCACTCGGGCCAGGTCAGATGCGTCAGCAGCGCGAGCATGCGGTCAGCCTGCAGGCGCGCGTTCGGCTTCCACGATGCCCGCAGGGGTCAGCGTCAGCACCCGGTCTGCGCGCGCCGCTGCTGCGCGCGAATGCGTGACCAGCACGCACGCCGCACCCTGCTGGCGCACCTGCGCCGACAGCAGGTCCATCACCTTGTCGGCAGTGGCCGGGTCGAGGTTGCCGGTCGGCTCGTCGGCCAGGATCAGCTGCGGCCGATGCACCAGCGCGCGTGCGATCGCGACGCGCTGAAGCTGCCCACCCGACAGCGTCTGCGGCAGGCGGTCGGCCAGCGCGTCGAGGCCGACCGACTGCAGCACCTCGTGCACGCGCGCTGCATCGGCCTGGTGCTGCAGCAGCAAGGGCAGGCCGACGTTGTGTGCGACGCTCAGGTGCGGCAGCACGTGGAAGGCCTGGAACACGAAGCCCAGGTGCTCACGGCGAAACAGCGCCTGCGCTGGCTCGGACAGGGCGGTGATGTCGGTGCCTGCGATGTGCACCGAGCCTGCCTGCACCGTGTCCAGCCCGGCGATGCAGTTCAGCAGCGTCGATTTGCCGACCCCCGATTCGCCGAGGATGGCGATGAACTCGCCGCGCGCCACCTGCAGGTCGACGTTCGAGAACACCGGCTCGGTGCCGTAGCGCTTGGACAGGGAACGGACATCGAGCAGCGGCATGCGCGGGTGGAGCCTTGGCGAATCGGATGCCTGCGCAACGGGCCGGCGGCGCGATTGTCGGCGCTTGCATGGCGCCGGGTTCCTGCCTTGCGCAATGGCCCTGCAGTGACGCCTTGTAGCGATCTGGCGACCGATCCCGCGGCGCGCCGCGATACAGTGATCTGCATGGCTTCCGAATCGTCGTTGCGGCGGGCTTTCCCGCTGATCTGTGCTGCCCTGTGGCTGGGCGGTTGCGCCACGGCGCCCAGCGTGACCGCGCCTCCGAAGGGAACCACCCCACCCAGGCCGACGCTGGCCCAGGAACGCCAGCGCATCGGCGATCTGTTCCAGGGCACGCCGGTCACGCTGGCGATGGACGGCGACAGCAGCCTGCGCGCCGAGGTGCCGCTGAAGTTCAGCTTCGACCCCGGCCGCGCCGTCGTCAAGCCGCCGCTGGCCGCGCTGCTCGACCGACTGGCTGGCAGCCCGGCCACGCGAGGAGGCAGCTGGGTGGTCGCCGCACCCGGAGATCCGAAGAGCAAGGGCAACTCGCTGGCGCTGGAGCGCGCTGCCAGCACGCGCGACTACCTCGTCGGGCGCGGTGCCGATCCGCTGCGGTTCTCGGTCTCTGCGCTCGGTGGAGCCGGCGAGGCCGCGGTGATCCGCATCGTCGTGAAGGCCCAGCCCTCGTCAACCCGCTGACGCGGGGCCCGAGCCGACACGTCGTCCGGATCAGCCCGCCGGCCTGGCTGGAAGTTTGTCGGCCAGCCGCAGCGCCAGTGCCACGACCTGAGCCTGTGCGTCCGCTGCATCACACGGCACCACATGGCGCTGCGGCATGCTGCGCAACCAGGTCAGCTGGCGCTTCGCCAGCTGGCGCGTGGCGGCGATTCCGCGTTCGGGCAGGTCGCTCAGGTCGCCGGCCTGCAGTGCTTCCCAGGTCTGCCGGTAGCCGACACAGCGCATCGATGGCAGGTCGGCATGCAGGTCGCCTCGTTCCATCAGGGCCTGCACTTCGTCGACGAAGCCCGCCTCGAGCATCTGCCCGAAGCGGGCTTCGATGCGCTGGTGCAGCCACGCGCGGTCTCCGGGCTCGAGCGAGATCAGTGGCGGCGTCTCGACCGGGGCCTTGTCCTGGTGGAACGACGACAGCGGCTGCCCGCTGACCCGGTGCACCTCGAGCGCCCGCTGGATGCGCTGCCGATCGCCCGGTGCCAGCCGCGCGGCGGTGACCGGGTCGACGCGCTGCAGCTCCCGGTACAGCGCATGCAGGCCCTGGCGCTCGCACTGTTCGTCGAGCGCGGCGCGCACCGCGCGGTCGGCCGCCGGCATCGCGTCCAGACCCTCGAACAGCGCCTTGAAGTACAGCATCGTTCCGCCGACGAGCAGCGGCAGATGACCGCGCGCGCCGATCTCGCCGATCAGCCGCTGTGCATCGCCGACGAAGCGCGCGGCCGAGTAGGCCTCGGACGGATCGATCAGGTCGATCAGGTGATGCGGCACCGCAGCGAGCTCGGCCGCGCTCGGCTTCGCGGTGCCGATGTCCATGCCGCGGTAGACCAGCGCCGAATCGACGCTGATGATCTCGACCGGCAGCGAAGGCTGCCGCGCGGCGAACGCGCGTGCGATCGCAAGCGCGGCAGCGGTCTTGCCGGAGGCGGTGGGACCTGCCAGACACAGGATGCCGCGGTTGGCGACTGGCAACGAGCGGGCGGTGGTGGGTGCAGCAGGGGTCGAGGTCACGGGATCACTTCAGAAGGGAAGGGGAGTGGCCGGGCCACGGGCCGCGGTTCGGGCATCACGACGCGGCAGCACCCGGAATGCGCCATGAGGCGACAGCGCGATGCTGGCGGCGGCTGTCGACCGTGGCGAACGAGCGTGCTCAGTTCCACCGCGGCTGGGTCACTGCGACGATGAGAACGAGCAGGCCCGCGAACAAGCCGGGCACGGCAACCAGCGCCA
>Ga0073904_10002192_pt1 | contig 14768 bp, 12 predicted proteins | sample KloWWTrecipitate_FD_66668 | JGI IMG/M metagenome (GOLD analysis project Ga0073904, IMG submission 66668) | Active sludge microbial communities from Klosterneuburg, Austria, studying microevolution and ecology of nitrifiers - Klosterneuburg... | ecosystem: Engineered > WWTP > Aerobic digester >...
GGTTCAACGATGTTGAGCCGGATGCCGTATTCGCGAAAGCTGACGCTGGGTGTGCCGGTGGCCGAGGCCAGCGGAATCGGAATTTCGCCGCCGGCCAGAAAGCTCGCCTCACCCCGGTTACGTGCGGCCAGGCGGGGCTGGGCGAGGATGACGGCGTCGCCATTTTGGGCCAGCAGGTTGAGTCGCCCGAAGAAGGCGCCGACCAGCGAGACGTTGGCCGCGAAAGGTCGAACCCGCTCGGCGTTGATGAGCACTTCGGTCTGGCTGTCGCTGTTGCCCAGGATGCGTGTGACTGCTCCGCCGGTACGATTGTCGTGGTAAAGATCGCCGATGATGCCGATCCCCAGTAGCGGCTTGCCCTGGGTCGTCCAGTCCAGACCCAGGTCGCGCAAGCCGCTACGGCTGATTTCGACGAAGCGCACGTCAAAGGCGAACATGCGATCGAGACCGACGCGACTGGTGAAATCGATCACCTGTGGGAAGCGCCTTGCCAGTTCTGCGACCTTGTCGCGATCGGCGTCAGAAAGACCATCGCCCTCGATGACGATGTTGTCGCCAATGCTGCGGGTGTGGACTCTGGGCATGTCAGCCAGAAAGGCCTGCAGGTCGCGGGCGATGCGAGCAGTGTCGTGCTGGCGGACGGTGATCTTGATGCGATGGTTGCGGCCGTTGCGGGTCCACACATGCAGCATCGTGTCGCCCGGCCCGTTGGCGATCAGCAGGATTTCGCGTTCGTCGAGTACGGCAGCCGATATCACCTTGCCGTCGCCTACGGCCAGGCGGCCGGCGTTGCGCTGTGCCAGCACGCGCGTTTCGCCAGCGAACATCTGGATTTCGGTCAATGCCGGCAGATCGCTGGAGACGGTTGTTGCCGCATTGGGGGCCTGCGGCGGCGGAGCTGCATGGGCGGCAAGCACGGTTGTGATGAGCAGCAGCGCGGGCAGGAGGAGGTGTGGGAGCAGACGCGACATGGGCAGAGGGCTGGGGCGGGTGGGGGGCAGGAGCGGGATACGGTGAGTGCCCAGGGGCAGCTCAGCGCTGAAGGGGCGTTGCAGGGGCGCCGAGCGCGACGCCAGAGTGCAATGGGAAGGGCTGCGGTGCGGTAAGCGCGGCGACGCCGTTGAGCTCGAGCGGGCTGAAGTCGAGCCGCAGTGCGTTACCCCCGCCGTAGATCACCGGCACACCGCGCCGCGTGTGCGCCTCGGATTCGCCCAGACCGAGCAGGACGAGGGCGTCGGTGCGTTGCACCGGGTCGCGCGCATGGTCGCCCGGCGAGCGCAGCAGGGCAGTGAGCTTGCCGATGGTGCGTGCGGCGACCACTTGTGCAGCCTGCTGAGGGTCGAGGTCGAGGGTAATGGCGCCGAAGCTGCGCCCCCGTTCGTCAACCTGTCCAGGCTGACTGTGCGCGCCGGTTGCGATCACGCTGACGCTTTGCAGCAAGGGGAAGGTGAGGTTGTGCTTTTCGTTCTGAACCGTGACCAGCAGGTCGACGAGATCGCCCGGTGCGAGCATGCCCGACTGCGAGCTGAGTTCGTCCACCGGGATGGTGGCGGCACGACGCCCGCTGCCCAGACGGGCTGAAAAACGGCTGACCTGCCGCCCTTCGAGTTGCGACCACAGCAGCGGCTCGCCACCACGGGCAGGGTGCGCGAGGGTCGCGCCCGCGGCCCGCTCGAATTGGTCAGGAGTGATCGCAGCGGAGTGCAGCCACTCGACAGGCACTTCGCGCACGGCGACTGCGTCGTGGGTCAGGGCGGTGCCGGTAGGCAGGTCGCTCTTTGGCACTACGGCGCGCGCCATGGTGTGCTGCTGGCGCTGCTCGATGTCAGCGATGCGGTCGTCCAGATAGCGGCTGGCGAGCCAGGCGGCAGCGAGACCGAACACTGCGGCGGTGCTCAGGATGACTGTGTTGCGTGAGAGGCGAAGAGCCATGATGGGGTCGTCGTGATGGGGTCGTCGTGATGGAGTCAGAGCGGCAGTGAGAGGGCACAGAGGAAGCGGTCGAAACCGGTTCCGATTGCGTCAGCGAAATGCAGTACTAGCGGCTGGCCGCCACCGAGTGGTACGGCGAATATCCCGACGACCACGGCGAGAACCACGAGGTACTCGACCATCGACTGACCTTTGAAAAAATGACTACGAGTGCAATCGCTCGTCATTCGCCCTCCTGGGCAAGCGTGCCAATCAGGCTTAGCGTGACGGTGACCCGGGCGGCGTGTTCGGTGATCGTCGCCAGCGCTTCGCGACGCTCGGCTGCAAACCACAGGCTGCTGCCCCGAAGGCCCTGGTCGTCTACCGGCAGCTCGCGTTCGAAGCGATAGCCACGTTCATCGAGTTCCTTGCGAAGGTGCTGGACCGCCTGCGCGAGCGACATCGAACCGTGCCAGGTAAGCAGCCGGGAGTGCCGACCCTGGGTTATCGCCTCGACGTCACTGGTCAGGTGGCTGCCGGCGGGGAGCCGGATGCCGAGCGGTCGATCGGCCACGTTGCTGGCAGCAGCAAGGTCGGACTCCGAGAGCGTGCCCTCGGTGACGTCGGGGCTGAGTGGGCGCAGACGCACGGTTTGCAACACCTGACCCGCGCGTCGCGACAGGACATGCCATCCGTCGATGTGCGTTTCAACATGCTGGCGTCCCAGGACGCTGCGGTAATGTGTGCTCACCTGCGCGAGCGGACTGTCTACCTCGATGTGGCGAATGCGGGTGGGGATGCCATGGATGCGAAGCTCGCCGATCGCCTCCGAGACCCGAGCGCCGTCGATGACGGGCAGGGCGGCATCGGCCAGGGTGGCTGCAAGGCTGTGGTGTAGCGGAAGAAAAACCCAGCCAAACGCCAGCAGCAGGCTTCGGATGCGGTGATCAGGGTTCAACATCCACCCTCCAGTCGGTCGCAAGGCACGATCTCGCTGCGAACCCTGCCGACCTCGACCGCTTCGTCGAGCATCAGGCGTGGCAATACCGTGCCGACGGTGGTGCCGATCAGCTTCAGAGGGGCAATGGGATAGGCCGCCAGCCCGGCATCCTCGATACGCCGTTCGGCCGCGCGGGAGCTGGCCTCGGCCCAGCCGTCCGACAGCACGACCTGGTGCCGCGTGATCTGCAGATCAAGCGTGTCGAACGGCGCCAGGCCCTGGATGTTGCGCGGACTGACGCTGATGCTGGCGGTATGTTCGCTGTCGCCTGGCAGTTTCAGCCCATGCTCGCCCGCCAGCAGTGCCGTGACCGGTGCCGGGTTGGAGCGGCTGCGCAGGTTGACGCCAACCTGTGCGCTGAAATCGTCGAGCAGGGGTTCGCCGCGCGGGGTGGTCCACAAGGGGTTGCGGTGTGCGGGCGTGTTCCCGGCACCGTCGCCGGAATTGATCGAGGCATCCGATGGGCCGAAGAAGCGGCGTCTGATCTCCGCTGCGAGGACCGCTTCGGACTTCGGTGCGACTGCCGGGCCGAACACGCTGGTCTCGAAAGCGACGTAACGTGCAGCGTGCTCGGTCGCATGCGTGAGGTCGAGATATTTGCCGAGCAGGGGCAGGGTAACGAAGAGCGGTATCAGGGCCAGCGCCAGGATCAGGAACTCAACCGTGGATTGGCCGAGTTGCCGTTTGCCCGTAAAGGAGCGCGCAGTGCCTTGCCTCATCATGGCAGTGCCAGTCCATCCTGGCCCAGCGCAGCCCAGGCGCGATCGGCCGCCGTCGGGTTCGTGAGCCGCACTTGCCAGTAGGGGCTATAAAGGCTGGGGCGTTCGACCCTGGCGTCGGTGCGCGGCAACGGTCGCTCGAAGAACACTTCGGCACGCGACAACGCCACCATCTGTCCTCCAGGGATCGTGACATCGAACTGCTGCAGTCGGCCGCCGGGCTGCACAATGCTGCTGCCACCCGAGGTGCGCAGGCTGCCGCGTGACTTGCCCACTCGCAGCGTGATGCCCGTGGTGTGCAGAGCGCCTTCGTCCAGCTCGCTTAGCTCGCGGGTGGTGGGCAAGCCGCTTAAGTGGGCGCCCACTTCGTCGAGCTGGACCATGGAGGGCTCGGCGTAGCGTTTTGTCGTAGTCGCGTTGTCACGGTAGCTTCCGCCATGGTGGCCACGCTGGGGGCTGCGTTCGTCTTCCGCAGTGACGCTGGCAGCCGCGCCCGCAATCGGAGTGCGCTGCCAACGCCAGCGACCCTTGCGCAGACGTTGCCCCTGGTGTTCCAGGGTGTCCATGGCGCGCCATTCGTCATAGCCAATCAACTCGGTTCCGCCACGCCGCTTGAGCTTTACGTTACGTTGCAGAAAGGGAATGTCGGGGCCGTCGATCGACCAAACGCGTTCGCGGGTGAAGCCGTCGCGCGAACGCGACACGATGTCGGCAAGTCGGCCGCGCTCGTCGTTCCCTCGGCGAGGTCGTGCATAGCTGCTCGTGAAACGGTCGAAGTCGTAGCTTGCGAGATTGAGTTCCGCGCGCATGGCCGGGTCGATGCGGCGCACGATGTCGTTCGCAAGGGCAGTTTGCGCGAGTCCGCCCGCGAGACTCGCATGCATCACGGTTTGTGATGCGCTCAGCGCGCTCGAAACAGCGTCATGCACCCGAACGATGGTGGCCAGGGCGCGGTCGAGGTTGTCTACGATGACAGCCAGGGAGCCGCCACCCATGCCGGCGTCGGCATACGCGCTTCCGGTCACCGTTGCCAGCACTTGCAGCAGCCGCGGATATTCGGCCGGGTTGTACAGCCAGCTTGATGCCACGCGAGCGAGCGCGCCGGAATTGCGCACGCCGGATTCGAAATAGTGCATCCAGGAGACCAGACTGACGGCCTGGGCGATCGCGATCTGGTTGGCGACGATCGCACGGTTGGTGTGTGCGTCGTAGTTCAGCGCACGGGCCTGCAGCGTTGCCACGCTCCAGGCAGCTGCGTCGGCGGCATTGGTGATGCGGAGCTTTTCATCGACAGCGCGACCGCTGTTGAACATCAGCAGCAGGACGGCAGCGACGGCGAAGACGAAGAACAGACCCAGCACCAGCGCCTGCCCGTGGGTAAATCGGGCTGGCGCGGATGAGGCAGTCAGGCGTGCCTGGTGCGAGGTGCGGCGGCTCATGTTGGCATCGACCGGGTGCGCAAAACGACGACACGAGTACGGCCGTGTACTGCGGTGATTCCCAGCAGTAGCAGTGCCAGACCGAGCGGCAGACTGTCGCCGTGACGAACATAGGGGGTGATGCCGCTGCGTCCCTGCACGGTGGTCTCCAGCACGGCCCGTGCGTGCAGGGGAAGTTGCGCACCGAGCGTGCCGTCGTGGCCGATGACCCCGCTCCAGCCGGTATTGGCGACACGAACCACGGGCTTTGCTGCTTCGCGGGCGCGCGCCTGCGCCACCCGCAGATGCTGGTGCGTTGGCAGATCGCTGCCGTCCCAGCTGTCGTTGGCGAGCACGACGAGGTAGTTGGCGGCCGCCACTTCGGCACGCTGAAAATTGCCGAACAGGTCTTCGAAGCACAGCCTCAGCGCCACCCGCCTGCCACCGAGGATCAGCGGCGCCTGCGCATCCTTTCCCGCAATGGTGTGGATCACCGGCACCGTTGCAATGCGGCGGTACAGCGGTGTCAGCCAGCGCGCGGCGGGAACGTATTCGCCGAATGGCAGCAGGATTCGCTTGTCGTAATTCAGGGTTCCCGATACGCCCAGCACGCGCGCGCTGTTGTGGTGCCCGTGCTTGCTGTCCGCCTTCCCTTGCCCCGTGCGGGGGGTAGTCGGGCGAAAGAAGCTCAGCAGCAGATCCCGTTGTTGCTGGCGTGCAGTGTCCGTCAGCGTCTGCAGGTAGCCGGCTGGCAATTCGGTGTCGGCCATCGGCAATGCCGTCTCGGGGACGATCGAGACCTGAGCCTGGCTACGGCTGGCAAAAGTGGCGTACACCTGCAACGCCTCGATCGCCTTGTCGGTGTCGAACTTTTCATTCAGCGGAAAGTTGCCTTGCAACAGCGCAACCGAGACGGGCTCACCAGAAGCTTGCGTCCAGACAACACCCCGAAGCGCCATGCCCAGCAGCAACAGGATGCAGGCAGCGCCAAGGCCAACTGCTTGCGTCCGTCGGGCAGATGCAAGCCATGGAAAGGACAGCAGCACGCCGAGCGAGATCACCAGCAAGCCGACGCCAGGCACGCCGACCAAAGGCAGGAAGTACGCCATCGGACCATCGAGCTGGCCATAAGCGAGCTGTGTCCAGGGGAAGCGGAACTCACCAAACTGCCTGAGCCACTCCCCGATGCACCACAGCGCAGGTAGTGCGCAGAGTGCCGCCAGCCCGATGGATCGATGACAGTGGCGAACGATCGCAGCGGCGATGGCCGGCAGCAGGGCGAAGCTGGCAATGAGCAGGCTGGGCGCGGCGTAGGCCAGCACGGGGGCGTCGTCGGCGCGCACACCGATATATAGCCATCCCAATGCGGGCAGGTAGGCGGCCAGGCCGAAGGCGAAGCCGGCGCGAGCGGCGATGCGCGTCGAGGACGAACGTATGGCGATCAGGGCCAAGGCGCCAGCACCCAGAGGGCCGCCTAGCCAGATGCCCAAGGGCAGATGGCTCTGGGCCATCGCCAGCCCGCCGCCGAGGCCGATAACCAGAGCCCGGGTTGTTGGCAGAGCTGGCGGAGCTGACAGAGGGGCCGTGCTGCGCATTTGGCTCGGTCCTGGCTCAGCGGTCTGCGTTGCCGGTATAGGTGTCGAGCGTGCGTGCGGTATTGGCTTCAGTGCCAGCCTTTCCTGCAGCGGTTTGTGCGGCGGTCTTTGCAGTGGTGCCGTCGCTGCCGGCGATCTCGCTGGCGATGGCCGCGGTCTGGTTGCGCACCGTCTGGCCAAAGTACTGATAGACCGCAATTGCCGCCACCGCGATCAGGGCCACGATGATGATGTACTCCGTCATGCCCTGACCGCGCTGGCTGTTGCGTTTGGCTTGTGTTGACATGTTCGAGGTTTCCGGAAGAACAGTGGATATGATGATGGCAAATGAAAAATGCATAGTCAATATTCTTTGTCATCAAATTGATGTTTGCCGGCCCTCGCTGGGTCGAGGTCAACGAAAAAGCCCGCTGCATCTGACTGCAGCGGGCTTCGGTTGGAGCGGGGGGCGTTGATTTAGCGCGCGATCGGCTTGTAGCGGATCCGCTTCGGCTTCGCGCCTTCCTCACCCAGGCGCTTCTTTTTGTCGTCTTCGTATTCCTGATAGTTGCCGGCGAAGAAATTCCATTGCGAATCGCCTTCGGCCGCCAGGATGTGGGTGCAGATGCGGTCGAGGAACCAGCGGTCGTGCGAGATCACCAGCGCGCAGCCGGCAAATTCCAGCAAGGCGTCTTCCAGTGCGCGCAGGGTTTCCACGTCGAGGTCGTTTGACGGTTCGTCCAGCAGCAGCACGTTGCCGCCCTGGATCAGCGTCTTGGCCAGGTGCAGGCGGCCACGTTCGCCACCGGACAGGTTGCCGACGATCTTTTGCTGGTCGCCACCCTTGAAATTGAAGCGGCCAAGGTAGGCGCGGCTGGGCATTTCGAAGCGGCCCACGGTCAGGATGTCGGCGCCGTCGGCGATGGTGTCGAACACCGTCTTGTCGTTCGCCAGGCCTTCGCGGGTTTGGTCGACTGCGGCGATCTGCACCGTGGCACCGATGTCGACGGTGCCGGAATCGGGCGCGTCGCGGCCTTCGATCATCTTGAACAGGGTCGACTTACCCGCACCGTTGGGGCCAATGACGCCGACGATGGCTCCGGGCGGGATGCTGAAGCTGACCTTGTCCATCAGCAGCTTGTCGCCGAAGGCCTTGCTGACGCCGTTGAACTCGATGACCTTGTCGCCCAGGCGCTCGCCGGGCGGAATGAAGATTTCCTGCGTTTCATTGCGGCGCTGGTATTCGACGCTGGCCATTTCTTCGTAGCGGGCCAGACGCGCCTTGGACTTTGCCTGGCGTGCCTTGGGGTTGGAGCGCGCCCATTCCAGTTCCTGCTTCATCGCCTTCTGATGCGCGGCTTCCTGCTTGGATTCCTGCGCCAGGCGGTCGCCCTTCTGCTCGAGCCAGCTGGAGTAGTTGCCCTTCCACGGAATGCCGTGGCCGCGGTCCAGTTCCAGGATCCATTCGGCGGCGTTATCGAGGAAGTAGCGGTCGTGGGTGACGGCCACCACGGTGCCGGGGAAGCGGGTCAGGAACTGCTCCAGCCATTCGACTGACTCGGCGTCAAGGTGGTTGGTCGGTTCGTCCAGCAGCAGCATGTCGGGCTTGGACAGCAGCAGCTTGCACAGCGCGACGCGGCGCTTCTCACCGCCGGACAGATTGCCGACGACGGCGTCCCAGGGCGGCAGGCGCAGCGCGTCGGCGGCGATCTCCATCTGGTTCTCGATATCGCCGCCCGAGGTGGCGAGGATGTTCTCGTACTTGGCCTGGTCTTCGGCGAGCTTGTCGAAGTCGGCATCCGGCTCGCCGTAGGCGGCGTACACCTCTTCCAGCTTCTGGCGCGCTTCCATGATTTCGCCCAGACCGGATTCGACTTCTTCCTTCACCGTCTTGGCCGGGTCGAGCTCGGGTTCTTGCGGCAGATAGCCGATGCGCTGGCCGGCCAGGTGTTGCACCTCGCCGTCGTACTCCTTATCCACCCCGGCCATGATGCGCAGCACGGTGGATTTGCCTGAGCCGTTCAGGCCGAGCAGGCCAATCTTGGCGCCGGGGAAGAAGGACAGCGAAATGTCCTTGATGATCTGACGCTTGGGCGGAACGATCTTGCTCACGCGGAGCATCGACATGACGTATTGGGCCATCGAACTGCCTTAAAGAGGGTGCGGAAAGAGCGGCAGTCTACCCGACTGGGCGAGACCCGGCACGCATCCGGCAGGCGCGGCCTTCGATCGTGGCTTGGGAGTCCGTGCGCGCCCGCCGTAGGGTGCTTCGCGTCGGCGGGCGGTCGTGCTCAAGCCATCATCAAAGCATCGCTTCGACGTCCTTCACCAGTTCTTCAGGGGTCGTGGTCGGGGCGTAGCGCTCGATGCGTTCGCCCTGGCGGTCGACCAGGAACTTGGTGAAGTTCCACTTGATCGCCTCGGTGCCAAGCAGGCCCTTGGCATGCTGCTTCAGGTATTTGTAAAGCGGATGCGCGTCGTCGCCATTGACCTCGATCTTGGCGAACATGGGGAAGCTGACACCGTAGTTCTTGTCGCAGAAGGCGCCAATCTCTTCGGCACTGCCGGGCTCCTGCGCACCGAACTGGTTGCACGGGAAACCGAGCACGACCAGACCTCGGTCCTTGTAGGTTTCGTAGATTTTCTGCAGACCGGTGTAATGCGGGGTCAGGCCGCATTGGCTGGCGGTGTTGACGATCAGCAACACCTTGCCGGCATAGTCAGCCAGCGTGGTGGTGCCACCGGTCAGGCGCTCGACCTCGAGGTCGTAGAGAGAAGAAGGCATGCAGGGCTCCTGAGGGAAGTGGGGGAGGGGGTGCTTTGAGCCCTGCATGCGCAAAAAGTTTGCAGGATGTGCGTGTTCACTTTTCGACGAAGGCGCGCTCGATCACGTAATCACCGGCCACACCAATGCGCGGCGACATCCTGAAACCGTGTGCATCCAGCAGGTCGCAGCAGTCCTTGTTCATCGCCTGGCTGCCGCAGATCATCACCCGGTCGTGCTCCGGGTCGAGCGCCGGCAGACCGATGTCGTCGAACAGCTTGCCGGTTTCGATGACGTGGGTGATGCGGCCGGTATTGTGGAAAGGCTCGCGCGTCACCGTGGGGTAGTAGATCAGCTGATTGCGCACCTGCTCGCCGAAGAACTCGTTCTGCGGCAGCGCGCGGGTGATGAAGTCGGTGTAGGCGAGTTCGGACACGAAACGCACGCCGTGGACCAGCACCACCTTTTCGAAGCGCGTATAGGTCTCGGGGTCCTGGATCACGCTGAGGAAGGGCGCGAGACCGGTGCCGGTGGCGAGCAGATACAGATTCTTTCCGGGATTGAGGTCGTGCAGCACCAGCGTGCCGGTGGGCTTCTTGCTGACCACGATCGGATCGCCCTCGCGCAGGTGCTGCAGCCTTGAAGTCAGCGGGCCGTCCGCCACCTTGATGCTGAAAAACTCGAGGTGCTCTTCGTGGTTGGGGCTGGCGATGCTGTAGGCGCGCGTCAGCGGCCTGCCTTCCACGTCCAGCCCGATCATGACGAACTGGCCGTTCTCGAAACGCAGACCGGGGTTGCGCGTGGTGCGAAAGCTGAACAGCGATTCGTTCCAGTGATGGACGCTGAGAACACGTTCGGTAAGCAGGTTGCTCATGGCAGTGTGAATGCAGGCGGATTGACGATAGGTCAGATTTTAGGTGTACCGGCTTAACGATTGGGTTGATAATTTCGATAACCTTTACCTGAAAAAGCGATATGCGATTCACTTTGCGCCAGATCCAGGCTTTCGTCGCCATCGCCAGCAGCGACAACGTCTCGCGTGCGGCGGAGGCCTTGAGTCTGTCCCAATCCGCCACCAGTGCGGCGCTGGCCGAACTCGAACACCAGTTCGATCAGCAACTCTTTGACCGCCACGGCAAGCGTCTGCGCCTCAACGAACAAGGCCGGCTGTTGCTGCCGCACGCGGTGGAACTGCTCGACCGCGCCGAGGAAATGGACGCGCTGCTGCGCGGTGAGCGTGGGCTGGGCAGCCTGCGCGTCGGCGCGACGCTGACCATCGGCAACTACCTGCTGCCGCTGATCGTGTCGGCTTTTCTGCAGCGCCATCCCGAAAGCCGGGTGAAGCTGCAGGTGCACAACACCGCGACCATTGCCACGATGCTGCTGCGCTACGAGATCGATCTGGGGCTGGTGGAAGGTCAGGTGATCGACAGCGAGCTGGAAACGCTGCCGTGGGTGGAAGACGAACTGGTCGTATTCTGCGCGCCCGAGCACGCCCTGGCGGGACGCAGCGCGGTGGCGTTTGACGAGATCGCGGGTGAGCCCTGGATCCTGCGCGAGCAGGGTTCCGGAACACGCGAAACCTTCCAGCAGGCATTGCGGCACTGGCCAGGCGGTGTGCTGCCACGGCTGGAGCTCGAGCACACCGAGGCGGTGAAGCGTGCGGTCGAGAGCGGGCTGGGCCTGGGCTGTCTGTCGCGCCTGTCCCTGCGCGACGCCTTTCGTCGCGGCAGCCTGGTGGCGCTGGAAACACCCGAGCTGGATCTGAAGCGCCACTTCAGCTTCGTCTGGCATCGTGGCAAATACCACAGCGCGGTGATCCGCCGTTTTTTGGACGATTGCCGCAACTTCACCGGCGGCGCACGACGCAGTCACGAAATTTCTCTTCCTGCCGTGCGCTGAGCGTGCCCACGATTTGCCTGGCGGGAACTTCCGCGGCGCGCATGCTTCAGAATGGGCTGGACAACAGGCAAAGTCAGCGACCAGGCCATCCTTGTGGCGCCGTAGGCTGGATGCGGCAGTGCCGGATGCAGGCCCTGTAATACACTCTTTCCCCAACCGAATCCCTTCGCACGGTGCCGCCATGAGCCTCATCGAATCCGTCCGTCCCCTGCAAGCCAGGCTCACCGCCATCCGCCGCGACATCCACGCCCATCCCGAACTGGCTTTCGCCGAGCACCGCACCGCTGAGCTTGTCGCCCGTCATCTCGAGTCGCTTGGCATCGAGACTCACCGCGGTATCGGCAGCACCGGTGTGGTTGGCGTGGTGCGCGGCGGTCGCGGCCTGCGTGCGATCGGCCTGCGCGCCGACATGGATGCGCTGCCGATTACCGAGCGCAACGACTTTGCCCACAAGTCCACCGTGCAAGGCCACATGCATGCCTGCGGCCACGACGGGCACACGACCATGCTGCTCGGCGCAGCCGAAGCGCTGTCGGGGCGCAAGGACTTCGACGGCACGGTGTACCTGATCTTTCAACCCGCCGAAGAAGGCGAGGGCGGTGCGCCAGCGATGATTGCCGATGGCTTGTTCGATCGCTTCCCGATGGAGGCGGTGTTCGGCATGCACAACTGGCCGGGCATGGATGCCGGCAGCTTTGCCATCCACAGCGGCCCGGTGATGGCCAGCGCCGACCGCTTCGACATTCGCTTCACCGGCGTCGGCGCGCATGCTGCCATGCCGCACCTGGGCGTGGATCCGGTGGTGGCCGCGGCGGCCTTTGTGCAGGCGGCGCAAACCCTGGTCAGCCGTACGCTCGATCCGATCGATGCCGGCGTAGTCTCGGTGACCCAGTTCCACGCTGGCGAGGCCTACAACGTGATTCCCGACCGGGCCGAATTGTGCGGCACGGTTCGTACCTTCTCCCCCGAAGTGCGCGACCGGCTCGAGCGTGGCCTGCGTCAGATTGCCGAGGGCATCGCCCTCAGTCATGGCGTCGAGGTCACTTTCGAGTTTCGCCGCGGCTATCCGCCGACCGTCAACACGGCGGCCGAAGCCGCACTGTGTGCGGACGTGGCGCGCGGTGTCGTCGGCAGCGAGCGCGTGTTCACCGACTGCCGCCCGAGCATGGGCGCGGAGGATTTCGCCTATTTCCTGCTGGAAAAACCCGGCGCCTACGTCTGGATCGGCAACGGTCCGGGCGAGGGTGGCTGCATGCTGCATAACCCGCATTACGACTTTAACGACGACGTGCTCCCTACCGGCGTGGCCTACTGGTGCGAACTGGTGCGCACGCTGTTGTCGACTTCACGCTAACCGAACCGAGCTAAGAGAATGATCAAGACGCTGCGCCTGGCCTTTCGCATGATGTTGCGCGATCTGCGTGCAGGCGAGTTGCACCTGCTCGGTATCGCCATCGTGATTGCGGTGGCCAGTCTGACCAGCGTTGGCTTTCTGGCCGATCGGGTCGGGCGGGCGCTGGACCGTGAAGCCAATCAGCTGCTCGGCGGCGACCTGCTGCTGAGTGCCGATCGCCCGTGGACGGCACGTTTCATCGATGCGGCGCGTGAGCGCGGGCTGAACAGCGCCGGCACGCTGCTGTTCACCAGCATGGTCAGCACTGCCAATACCGCCATGCTGACGGGCGTGAAGGTGGTCGAGGACGGTTATCCGCTGCGCGGCGAGATTCGCATCGCCCCCGGCCCCAATCAAGCCGATGCGGTCGCCGGACGGGCGCCGGCGCCCGGCGAACTGTGGCTGGATGAACGCCTGCTTGCGGAGCTGGGGGTAAAGGTCGGCGACCCCGTGGGCCTGGGCGAAGTGACTTTTCGGGTCGGCGCGATGGTCAGCTTCGAGTCCGATCGCGGCGCCAACTTCTTCAGTCTGCTGCCGCGGGCGATCTTCAACCAGAAGGACCTGGCCGCCACGGGCTTGATCGCCGAAGGCAGCCGCGCCACCTGGCGCCTGCACGTGGCGGGCACGCCGCAGGCCGTCGAGGCCTATGAAAAGTGGGCGCGGGCCAATCTGGAGCGTGGCCAGCGCGTCGACACCGTCGAAAACGCCCGCCCGGAGGTGCGTGCGGCGCTTGATCAGGCGCAGCGCTTCCTGCGTCTGGCCGCGCTGCTGGCGGTCATTCTGGCGGCGGTCGCAGTGGGCCTGTCGGCCCGGCGCTTCATGGCGCGCCACCTTGACGGTTGTGCAGTGATGCGCGTGCTGGGTGCGGGCCAGGCCCAGGTGCTGGGTATCGTCGTCGGCGAGTTCCTGCTGTTCGGGCTGGCGGCGGCAGCGGTCGGCACGGCGCTGGGCTGGTCGGTGCAATGGGGTCTGGCAGGTGGCCTGCGCGAAATTCTCGCCACCGAGCTGCCAGCACCGTCGATGCTGCCCCTGGCGCACGGACTGGTCGTGGGCATGGCCTTGCTGGCGGGCTTCGTCCTGCCGCAATTGCTGCGCCTGGGCAAGGTCAGCACGCTGCGTGTGCTGCGGCGCGAGTTCGAACTGTCCGAGCCCCTGTCGGGCAGCGCCTGGGCACTGGGGCTGCTGGCGCTGCTCGGACTCATCTTCTGGATTGCGGCCGATGCCCGGCTGGGCGCAATGGTCGCCGCCGGCTTTGCCGCGGCGCTTGGCGTGTTTGCGCTGGCCGCATGGTGGGTGCTGCGCCTGGCGGGCCGGCTCAAGGGGCAGGGCAGTCTGCGCGGAGGCGGCTGGCGTTACGGCGTGGCATCGCTGGGGCGGCGCATGGGCGGCAGCGTCATTCAGGTTGCGGCGTTGGGCCTGGGTATGACGGCCTTGCTGCTGCTCACCCTGGTGCGTGCCGATCTGCTCGACAGCTGGCGCGCGATGACTCCGCCAGAGGCGCCCAATCGCTTCGTCATCAACATCCAGCCCGATCAGCGTGCAGGCGTTGCCGATCTGTTCGAGGCTCAGGGCCTGTCCCGTCCCAACATCCAGCCCATGATCCGCGGACGCATGCTGGCGATCAACGAGGTGCCGATCGATCCCGGCGCCTACGACGAGGAACGCACGCGACGATTGGCCGAACGCGAGTTCAACCTGTCCTACGCCGCTGAACTGCCGCGTGGCAACGCCGTGGAAGCGGGCCGCTGGCATGGCAGTGAAGCGATGCCGCAATTTTCGGTGGAGCAGGGTCTGGCCCAGACCTTCGGGCTGAAGGTGGGCGATCGCGTTGCCTTCGAGATTGCCGGCCGCCGCGTCGAGGCGCCGATCACCAGCGTGCGCAAGCTGAGCTGGGATTCGATGCGGGTGAACTTCTTCTTCATTGCCTCCGAAGGCATGCTGGAGTCCTATCCGGCGAGTCTGATCACCAGCTTCCACCTGCCGGCCGCGAGTCATGACTTCACCACACGGCTGGTGGCGCAGTTCCCCAACCTGTCGGTGATCGACATTGCCGCAGTCATTGCCCAGGTGCAGGCGATGACCGACAA
>Ga0073904_10002193_pt1 | contig 14766 bp, 18 predicted proteins | sample KloWWTrecipitate_FD_66668 | JGI IMG/M metagenome (GOLD analysis project Ga0073904, IMG submission 66668) | Active sludge microbial communities from Klosterneuburg, Austria, studying microevolution and ecology of nitrifiers - Klosterneuburg... | ecosystem: Engineered > WWTP > Aerobic digester >...
ACGAGTTCGACCACTGCCGCGTGCAGCTGGTTCTCGTCGCGCATTGGAGCGGTGCAACCTTCAAGATATGAGACGTGTGAACCTTCCTCGGCGATGATCAACGTGCGCTCGAACTGGCCGGTCTTCGCGGCATTGATGCGAAAGTAGGTCGAAAGCTCCATCGGGCAGCGCACGCCCTTCGGTATGTAGACGAACGAGCCGTCGGTGAAAACGGCCGAATTGAGCGTTGCGTAGAAGTTGTCGGTGTAGGGCACCACCGTGCCGAGATACTTTTCGACGAGCTCCGGATGATCGCGCACAGCATCCGAGAACGAGCAGAAGATCACGCCCGCCTTCGCCAGCTTTTCCTTGAAAGTGGTCGCGACTGACACGCTGTCGAACACCGCGTCGACCGCGACACCCGCGAGGCGCGCCCGTTCGTGCAACGGCACGCCGAGCTTCTCGTAAGTGGCGAGCAGCTTCGGATCGACCTCGTCGAGGCTCTTCGGCGCGTTGGCATCGACCTTGGGCGCCGAATAATAGGAAATGGCCTGGTAATCGATCGCCTCGAAGCGTACGTGCGCCCAGCGCGGCTCGCGCATCTTGAGCCAGTGCCTGAAGGCCTTCAGGCGCCAATCAAGCAGGAACTGCGGCTCACCCTTCTTGCGGGAGATGAACCGGATGACATCCGCGTCGAGGCCGGGCGGAACCGTGTCCGATTCGATATCGGTGACGAATCCGTGGCGATAACTGCGCCCGACGAGGGCCTCGATTTCGGCGGCCTCGGTCATGGCGTACTCCGTGTACGCGCGCCCAGAATCTTCAATTCATGCTCGAGAATCGGCAAGCGCGAAGGTTCGCTCTCGAGGCCGGCGAGCTGCGCGAGCGTGACATCCTGCAGCGAGCGGCGGATCGCGCTGTTCACGCTCTGCCAGGCACGCGACACGCGACAGTGGCCTTCGATGTCGCAGCGTCCCTGCATGGACGAGCATTCCGTGAGCGCCAGGGGCCCTTCGAGCGCATCGAGAATCGCGGCCGCGCTGATATCATCGGCGCTTCGTGCAAGCTGGTAGCCGCCGTGCAGTCCGCGGGTCGAGGCCACGAGGCCCGCGCGGTGCAGCTGTTTCAGCAGCTTGCTCACGGTGGGTGAGGCGATACGGGTGCGCGCGGCGAGCGCCCCGGCCGTCATCTGCGGTGCCGGTGAGCGGGCGAGGGCGGCCAGGATCACGGTCGCGTAATCGGTCAATCGACTGATGCGCAGCATAGAGGACTATTTTAGTCCTCTTTAGGCGGCGCTGCCAAATCTTCATCCGTTATAATCGCGGGCTGGCACCCGGGAATGAGAAGGAGGGACGATGGACAAGGCAGGACTCGAGCGCGTCGCGCGCGCCATGGTGGTCAAGGACAAGGGAATCCTCGCGGCCGATGAGAGTTCGGGGACCATCAAGAAGCGTTTCGAGGCGATCCAGCTCGAATCCACCGAAGAGCACCGTCGCAGCTATCGCGAGTTGCTGTTCACCACGCCCGGCATCGGTCAGTGGATCAGCGGCGTGATCTTCTACGACGAGACCTTGCGGCAGAAGACACGTGACGGCATGCCCTTTGCGGCCTGGCTGGAAAAACAGGGCGTGTTGCCGGGCATCAAGGTGGACCTCGGCGCGAAGCCCCTGGCGGGTTTTCCCGGGGAGACCATTACCGAGGGCCTGGACGGGCTGCGCGAGCGCCTCGTCGAGTACTACAAGCTCGGCGCCCGGTTTGCGAAATGGCGCGCGGTCATCGACATCGCGGAAGGTGTCCCGTCGCGCTTCGGCATCGAAGCGAACGCCCACGCGCTCGCCCGCTACGCCGCGCTCTGCCAGGAACAGCAGATCGTCCCGATTGTCGAACCCGAGGTGCTGATGGACGGCGCCCACTCGATCGAACGCTGCGAAGCAGTGACGAATGCAGTGCTCGCCGAGGTGTTCCACCAGCTCGGGCTCCATCGAATTCATCTCGAAGGCATGGTGTTGAAGCCGAACATGGTGATCTCGGGCAAGAAAGCTGCGAATCGCGCGAGCCCCGAACAGGTGGCCGAAGCGACGCTGCGCACGCTCCGTCGCCATGTGCCTTCGGCCGTGCCCGGCATTGCGTTCCTTTCCGGGGGTCAGAGCTCACCCGAAGCCACCCTGCATCTGTCGCTGATGAACAAGCCTGGGCCGCTGCCCTGGAATCTCACGTTCAGCTACGGTCGCGCGCTGCAGGACGCGGCAATCAAGGCCTGGGGTGGCAAGCAGACGAACGTTGCCGCCGGTCAGAAGGAGCTTGCGAAGCGCGCACGCCTGAACAGCCTCGCCACCACCGGCCGCTACGCCGTCGCACAGGAAGCCGACGCCGCCTGAGCGGCTGAGGCGTTCTGATCGCGTGACCGATTCCAATCGGCCGACCTCTGCGTCGGCGCAGGCCGACGACGTCGTGGTCGAGGTGAAGGGCGTGCACTACGCCGTCGGTCGCCGCGAGATTTTCGCGGGTCTCGATGTGATCGCGAGGCGTGGCCGCATAACGGCCATCATGGGCCCGAGCGGCACGGGCAAGACCACGTTGCTGCGGCTCATCACGGGCCAGACGGCGCCGACTTCGGGCGAGTTGCACGTCTGGGGCGAGCGCGTTTCCACTCTTGCCCGGCGGGATCTCTACGCGCTGCGACGGCGCATGGGCATGCTGTTCCAGAATGGCGCGCTGCTGACCGATCTCGATGTGTTCGAGAATGTCGCCTTTCCGGTTCGCGAGCACACCAGGCTTTCCGAGCCGCTGATCCGTGAGCTCGTATTGACGAAACTGCACGCCGTGGGGTTGCGCGGCGCTGCGCGCATGATGCCGAGCGAGCTTTCGGGCGGCATGGCGCGACGCGTGGCGCTCGCGCGCGCGGTGGTGATGGACCCCGAGCTCCTGATCTACGACGAGCCCTTCGTCGGTCTCGACCCGATCTCGATGGGGGTGATCGTGCGGCTCATCCGGCAGATGAACCGCGTGCTCGGCATCACCAGCATCGTCGTGTCGCACGACGTGCGCGAGCTCGCGGCGATCGCCGACGACAGCTATCTGCTGTCGCAGGGCCGTTGCGTCGCCTCGGGCAGTCCCGAGGAACTGCATCGCAGTGAGTCCGAAGTCGTGCGCCAGTTTCTCGATGGTGTCGCGGACGGCCCGGTGCCGTTCCACTACCCGGCACCGGATTATCGCGACCAGCTGCTCGGTGTCGGTCGCCGCGCGCAGCGTGGCAGGGCGGCATGAGCGTCGCCGCCTCCCGTGACGGACTGCTGACGGGCGCATTGCGACGGATCGGTGCCGTGGGCGTGTTCTTCGGCGCCGTGCTCTTGCAGTGCGTACCCGCGCTCGCGCGCCCGCGCTTGATCGTGCACCAGGTCTACAACGCGGGCGCCCGTTCGCTGATCATCATCATGCTGTGCGGCTTCTTTGTCGGCATGGTTCTTGGCCTGCAGGGCTTCGATCTGCTGCAACGCTTCGGCTCGGAAGATGCGCTCGGCGTTGCAGCGGCGCTCGGTCTCCTGAAGGAACTCGGTCCGGTCGTCACGGCGCTGTTGTTCGCGGGACGCGCAGGCACCGCACTCACGTCCGAGATCGGCCTGATGCGCGCCACCGACCAGCTGACTGCGATGCAGATGATGGCCGTCGATCCAATGCAGCGCATTGTCGCGCCGCGCTTCATTGGAGGCGTGATCGCGATGCCGCTGCTGGTCGCGATTTTCAACATGGTGGGTCTCTTCGGCGCGCAACTCGTTGGCGTGCAGCTGATGGACGTCGATGCGGGCGCCTTCTGGTCGCAGATGCAGGGCGCCGTACAGCTGAACGACGTTCAGGAGGGATTCATAAAAAGCGTGGTATTTGGTACGGCATGCAGCCTGGTTGCTGTGTACGAGGGCTACCATACCGAACCGACCGCCGCGGGTGTCGGGCTGGCGACGACGCGCACCGTGGTGACGTCGTCCGTGCTGACGCTGTTGCTCGACTACATCCTGACAGCCGCTTTTCTCTAGAAGGTTCGACATCATGCGTCCCAATCGCGCACTCGAAATCAGCACCGGGCTCTTTGTTCTGCTCGGTTTCGCCGCGCTTTTCTTCCTCACGACGCAGCTGCCTGGCAGCGGTGTCAAGATCGGCGGCTCCGGGGGTTTCAGCGTGACGGCACGCTTCGACAACGTGGGCGACCTGAAGACCGGGTCGCCGGTGACTCTCGCGGGCGTGCGAATCGGCCGCGTCACCGGCATCGCATTCGATCCGGCGGACTACAAGGCGGTCGTCACGCTCGAGATCGACCGCCAGTACGACAAGATCCCGGACGACAGCGACGCGAGCGTCCAGACCGCAGGCCTGCTCGGCGGCAAGTATGTCGGCATAGGGCCTGGCGGGTCGGACACCTATCTGCACGCAGGCAGCACGATCGAGTTCACGCAGTCGGCGATCGTGCTCGAGAGCCTGGTGAACAAGTTCTTCGCAAATTTCGCGAGTCGTGGCAGCGCCAGCGCGCCCGCGGCCAAGGAGGAAGTGAAGCCATGACGAAATTACCGTCCCTGATTACGGCGTCGCTCGTTGCGGGCTTGTTGTCGCTGCCGCTGCAGGCGGTCGACTCCGTGGACACGAGCGGTCCGGGGCAGTTGATCGAATCGGCGGCGAAGTCGATGTTGAAGGAACTCGATACCCACCGCGCCGAGTACCGCAAGGACCCGAAGAAAGTCGAACAGCTTGTCGACGAGGTGCTGCTGCCGAACTTCGATGCGCAGTACGCCGCGCGCCTCGTGCTCGGCACGCACTGGCGCGCCGCGACGCCGCAGCAGCGCGATCGCTTCATCAACGGCTTCTACAATTCGCTCGTGCGCAACTACGGCTCGGCGCTCGCCGAATTCACCGGCGATCGTCTCAAGGTGTTTCCGGCACAGATCGCTCCGGATGGCCAGCGGGCGACGGTGCGCACCGAAGTGAAGCGCAGCAATGGCGATCGCGTGCCCGTGAACTACAGCCTGCGCAAGACCGATGCCGGCTGGAAGGCCTGGGACGTCACGATCGAGGGCATCAGCTACGTGAAGAGCTTCCGCGACGACTTCGGCGCGGAGATCGACCAGAAGGGGCTCGATGCCGTAATCGAACGACTCGAGAAGGGCGACACGCCGGCGCCGCAGAAGAAGGCGGCGTGATTCAGGTCGTCGAAACGGCACCAGGTCGCCTCGTGCTGCGCGGCGGCCTCGATTTCAGTTCGGCCGCCACCGCACACGAGGCCGGGCTTGCGCTGTTCCGGCGCGCTGGCGCGCGCGAATGGACCGTCGATTGCAGCGGCCTGGATTTCGCGAACAGCGCGGCGGTCGCGGTGCTGCTCGACTGGCTCGCGGTCGTGCATCGCGCCGGTGGGCGCCTGCGCTACGAAGGCCTGCCGGATCGCGTGCGCGCGATCGCCGAGATCAGCGAAGTGGGGGAACTGCTCGAAACGGGGGTGTGAGCCCCGCGCCACTGTCACCCGCCGGGCGGGTCTTCTGCCGGTTCGAGGCCTTCATCCGCCGGTACATCCTCCACGTTGCCATCGTGGACCGCATACTCGCGCTGCTGAAAGTACGCGCTGCGGACGAAGGTGTACGGATCGAAGACATCCTTGAGCGTATCGGTGACCGGTAGCAACCGTGCGCGCCGGTCGAGCAGCCGGAAGGCGTCGAGACCGTAGCGCCACTCCCATTCATCGACCTGGTTCACCGGGTCGGCCTGGCGGTCCGCCAGTTTCGCCGTGCCGTCCCGGATCGTCGACGGGCCGAGTATGGGCAGCATCAGGTAAGGGCCGGCAGGCACGCCCCACTTGCCGAGCGTCTGGCCGAAGTCCTCGTCGTTGCGGTCGAGCCCCGCGGCCGTCGCCGGGTCGAGGATGCCGCCGACACCGGCGACGGTGTTCAGCAGGAAGCGCCCCAGATCGCTGCAGCCCGCGCGCACTTTGCCCTGCAGGAACTGGTTGATGATGGTCACCGGATAGTTGACGTTGCTCCAGAAATTGCTGACACCCGTCTGCACGATCGCTGGTGTGACCTTGCGATAAGTGCGTGCGACGGGCCGCGCAATGGCGCGATCGAGCCCGTCGTTCACCGAGTACATCGTGCGGTTGAATTTCTCGAGCGGATCGCGCGGGTCCGGCTTCAGAGGCTGGGAGGTGCAGGCGGTGAGCAGGAAGACGGTCGCGAGCGCGACGGCGGGGCGGAAGGGCATGGAGGAATGATAGCAGTTTGGCGCCGCGCGCCCTGCGCGCCCTGCGCGCCTCAGCGCGAAGCTTGTCGCTCGCCGCCCGGTTCCGGTTTGCGCTTGCGGTCGCGACTGATCGCCTCCCGCACTTCGTCCATCCGCGCCTGAAACCGCTGGCGCTGCACCTCGGTGAGATTGGGCGCGGCGAGGGCGAGTTCGAGCTGCTGGACCGAGAGCGGCAGGTTGCCGTTGGCGATGTGGTACTCGCTCATGTAGAAATAGGCATCGCCGGTGTCGCCCGCGGCGCTCGCGGCGAGAGCCGTGAGCCGGATCTGCTCAGGGGTTGGCGCCACGTTGTTGAAGAGATCGAGCAGCATCACGTGGGCTTCACGGGCACGGCCGACGCGCATCAGCGCCTCGGCATAGCGAATGGTGAGCGGCACGTTGCGGGGTGAGAGCCGCAGCGCGTCGGTGAAGGTGGCGAGCGCCGCATCGGTGGCGCCTGCGGACATCTGCGCCTGTCCGAGCGCAGCCGCGATCATCGGGCTGCCCTGGTGGCGCTGGTGGAGGTCATATAGCACCGCTACGGCGTCTGTGGCCCCGCCATGACCCAGGTCGGCAAGCGCCTCGCCATACCGCTCGCCGACGCCATCGTGGCCTTCAGCGATCTGCCCCTCGTAGAACGCGCGCATGTCGGTGTCGCTCTCGGCAGCGACGACGCGTGCCCGTTCGCGCGCGAGCTGGTAGGGGACATCAGGGCCGGCCTTCGGTACGGGGTAGTCCTTCGCCCGATCGCGCGACTCGGCAATGCGATTGGTCGTGACCGGGTGGGTCAGGATGAATTCAGGAATGTTATGTCCTGCAAGGCCCTGCCGCCGGTTCATGGTCTCGAAGAAGGCCGGCATGGCATTCGGGTCGAAGCCGGCGGCGGCGAGATAGGAAATGCCGACACGATCGGCTTCCTGCTCGTTCGAGCGTGTGTAGTTGATCTGCTGCTGTGCGGCAGTACCCTGCGCGATCGCGATCGCCGCCTGTGCGACGTCGCCGCCGCCCACCGCGCCAAGCAGGATGCCGGCGATCACCATCGCGGTGGTCGCGAGGCTCTGTCTCCCGGCCGCGCGAATGCTGCGTGCGATATGGCGCTGGGTCACGTGGGCGATTTCGTGCGCCAGTACGCTTGCAAGTTCGGACTCGCTCTTCGTCGCGAGCAGCAGGCCCTGGTTCACGCCGATGAAGCCGCCGGGCAGTGCGAAGGCGTTGATGGCCGGATCGCGCATGACGAAGAAAGTGAAGCGATTGCCGTCGTCGGTTGCCTGCGCGGCGATCCGCGAACCGAGCGCCTGGATGTACTCGCTGATTTCGGGGTCTTCGAGAATCTGCCCCTGTTCGCGCAGCTGGCGCATGACGGTCATGCCGATGCGGTACTCGTCGCCGCGCGTGATGATCGCGTCGACGGGGTTGCCCATGTCGGGCAAGTCGTTGCCCACCTGGGCGGCGGAGGCTGCAGTCGCCGCGCACGAGAGCATCAGGATCCATACCCGCTTCATGCGTCGTTCGACCCGGGGTGCCAGCGAAGGTTCAGGCAGGGGGCCCTCAGAGGATTTCGGAGGCGTGATCGGCGAGTCGTGAACGCTCGCCGCGTACGAGCGTAATGTGTCCCGCGTGATCCCAGCCGCGGAAGCGGTTCACGACGTAGGTGAGCCCCGAGGTGGTCTCGGTGAGGTAGGGCGTGTCGATCTGCGCAATATTGCCGAGACACACGAGCTTCGTGCCCGGGCCCGCGCGCGTCACCAGCGCCTTCATCTGTTTGGGCGTAAGGTTCTGGGCCTCGTCGAGGATGATGAAGCGGTTGAGAAAGGTGCGTCCGCGCATGAAATTCAGCGAGCGGATCTTGATGCGGTTGCGCAGCAGGTCGTTGGTCGCGGCGCGACCCCAGTTACCGCCCTCCTGGCTCTGGGTGAGCACTTCGAGGTTGTCCATCAGTGCCCCCATCCAGGGTTCCATCTTCTCCTCCTCGGTACCGGGGAGGAAGCCGATGTCTTCGCCGAGCGGGATCGTCACGCGCGTCATGATGATCTCGACGAAGCGCTTGCTCTCGATCGTCTGCATCAGACCCGCGGCGAGCGTCAGCAGCGTCTTGCCCGTTCCCGCGGGACCCAGGATCGACACAAAGTCGATCTCCGGATCCATGAGCAGGTTGAGCGCAAAGTTCTGCTCGCGGTTGCGCGCAGCGATACCCCAGATGCTGTGGCGGTCGCTGCGATAGTCGCGCGTGATCTCGACGGTCGCGGTGTCGCCATCGACCTTGCGCACGATCGCCTCGATGCCCTGCGCATCCTCCTGGTGCACGAACTCGTTCATCTGCCATTCGTGCACGGTCGGGCCGGTGACCGTATAGAAGGTGCGCTCGCCTTCCTTCCACGAGCGCATGTCCTTGCCATGTTGCTCCCAGAAGTCGGCAGGCAGCGGCGCATGGCCGGTATAGAGGACGTCGGCATCTTCGATCGTCTTGTCGCTGTAATAGTCCTCGGCATGCACGCCGACGACCGCGGCCTTGATGCGCAGGTTGATGTCCTTCGAGACGAGTGTGACGCGTGCTTCGGTGTGCAGCGCCTGCAGCGCGAGCACCTGCGAGAGGATCGCGTTGTCGCTGCCGTGACCCGGCAGGTAGTCCGGAAGCGCCGAAGCGAGCTGGCGGGTCTGGAAATAGAGCCGCCCCGACGAGGGCTTCTTGCCGTGATTGCCCGAATAGCTGGGGGGCAGCGCCAGGCCCGCGTCGATCGCGTCCTTCTTCGCGTCGCGCATCAGCTCGTCGAGAAAGCGGCTGACCTGGCGAACGTTGCGTGAGGACTCGGAGAGACCTTTCTTGTTGGCGTCGAGCTCCTCGAGCACGATCATCGGCAGATAGATGTCGTGTTCTTCGAAGCGGAAGATCGAAGTGGGGTCGTGCATCAGCACATTCGTGTCGAGCACGAAGATGCGGCGTTCCCGCGCGGTGTCAGCGATGCTTCGCCGCTTCAAGGACTTCCTCCGCGTGACCTGCCACCTTTACCTTGCGCCACTCGCGCGCGAGCTTCCCCGATGCGTCGATCAGAAAGGTACTGCGCTCGATGCCGAGCACTTTCCTGCCATACATGTTCTTCTCCCTGATCACGTCGAACAGCCGGCAGGCCTTTTCCTCGGAGTCGGAGAGCAGCTCGAAGGGGAAGCGCTCTCTTGCGCGAAACTTCGCGTGCGAGGCGCAACTGTCGCGCGAGATACCGAAGACGGCGGTTTTCGCGCGTTTGAACGCGGCATGCAGGTCGCGAAAATCCCGGCCCTCGAGCGTGCAGCCTGAAGTCAGGTCTTTCGGATAGAAATACAGCACGACCTTGCTGCCGGCATGGTTGCCAAGACGCCATTCGCTGCCGTCGCTTTGCGCAAGACGCAAGGCGGGAACCTTCGCGCCGACCTTCACGACTTGACGGGCTCCATGATCGCATCGAGGTTCAGCGAATCGCAGAAGTCCATGAATTCCTCGCGCAGCTGCGCCAGGTGGATGCGGGTCGGCACGTTGACGATCATCTGCACCGAAAACATCGAGGCTCCGGTGTGCGCAGCCGCGTACACGCGGGTCGACAACTCGGCGATGTCGATCGCGCGGCTTGAGAAGAAACCGGAGAGGCCAGTCACGATGCCGGTCTGGTCGAGGCACACGACGTCGATCGAGTAAGGCACCATATCGGTGCGCGCGCCACGCGGCTCGGTGCGCTTGACGCTGACGGTGAGGCCGGCGGTCTCGCCGAGCTTTTTCAGCTCGGTTTCGAGCTTCGCGAGCGAATGCCAGTTGCCGGAAACGAGCAGCAGCATCGCGAACTCGGAGCCGAGGTTCGCCATGCGGCTTTCGCTGATGCTGCCCCCGCACTCAGTGATGACGCGCGAAAGCTCGTGGACGATGCCGGTACGGTCGCTGCCGACTGCCGAGACGGCGAGATGCTGCTTCACGGGGAGAGTGTACCGGGCGGCGGGCGCATTGAGAAACGGTCCCGCGCAGGTGGCGTCGGGCTGCTTGCCTCGTGCGCCCGCCACCTTTACCATCGTTCGACTCTCCGCCACGTTCTCCCTCTGGACCCTCGATGTTTTCAGGCAGTCTCGTCGCCGTCATCACGCCGATGCGGCACGACGGCACGATCGACCTTGCCGCATGGTTCCGTCTCGTCGACTTTCACGCATCGAACGGCACCAGCTGTCTCGTCGTGGGGGGCACGACCGGCGAGTCTGCGACGCTGACCGACGCCGAGCTCGATGAACTGACGCGACTCGCCGTGCAGCACGCGGCAGGCCGTCTTGCCGTCGTGGCAGGCGCCGGCACGAGCAGTACCGCGGCCACTGTCGCGCGTGTCGCGCGCCTGTCGCAACTTGGCGTCGAGGGCCTGCTGGTCGTCACGCCGGCTTATGTCCGACCGACACAGGAGGGCCTCTACCGGCATTTCGAAGCGGTCGCCGCGGCGAGCCGCGTGCCGCTCATCCTGTACAACGTGCCCTCCCGAACGGCTGTAGACCTCCTGCCTGCGACCGTCGCGCGACTTGCGAAGCTGCCACGAATCGTCGCCATCAAGGAGGCGGTCGATTCGATGGAGCGCGTGCGCGAGCTCGTTCGGCTCGTGCCGCCGGGCTTTACCGTCCTGAGCGGCGACGACGCAACCGCCCGGGAGGCGGTGGCGCACGGCGCGCGCGGTGTCGTTTCCGTTACAGCCAACGTGGCGCCACGTCAGGTCGCGGACATGATCGCTGCGGCCCTCGAAGGTGATCAGCAGCGCGCCATGGAACTCGACTCCCGCCTGGCGAGTCTGCATCAGGCGCTGTTCTTGGAGCCAAACCCGATTCCCGCCAAATGGGTTGCCATGAAACTGGGACTTGCGCCGGGGGGGATCCGTCTGCCGCTGACTGCGCTCGAGCCGGCCCATGAAGCACCGCTGCGACGTGCGATGATGGCGGCGGGTATTGCTCTCGATTGAAGGAACCTGCATGAGAAATTGCCTGATCGTGCTGTTCGCCGCCGCGGCGTTGGCCGGCTGCAAGACCTCGGGTGGAGGTTGCGGCAAGCCTCCCGAGTACACGAATTCCGACAGCATTGCGCCGCTCGCCGTGCCGCCTGGCATGGATGCGCCGAATACCCGCGGGGCGCTGCGTGTGCCCGAACTGGAAACCCCGGAGCGTCCGCGCGGCCCGAATGAGCCCTGTCTCGACCAACCGCCCAAGTATGTGCCGCCGCAGAAGCCGGCCCCGACACCGCAGGCCTGACAAGCCTGATATCATTACCGGTTACGCGTACATCATTGATTCCGGAGAGGTGGCCGAGCGGTTGAAGGCACTTCGTTGGAAGCGAAGCAACATCCAAAAGGTGTTCGAGGGTTCGAATCCCTCCCTCTCCGCCAGGTGTCTTAGCAGAGAATTCGAGGTTCCATGGCGGCTCGCATCGGTTCCTTCGCGACGACCAGCCGCAAACCCCGCCAGGCCCGGAAGGGAGCAACGGTAGCGGCAAGGGCGGGTGCCGGAGGGTCGGCTGGTGCGGGTCGCCTCCACTCCTGAGCCCATGAACTACATCGCACTTGCACGCAAATGGCGACCGAAGCGCTTCACCGAGATGGTGGGGCAGGAGCACGTTCTCAAGGCGCTCGCCAATGCGCTGACCGAAGGGCGGGTGCACCACGCATTTCTTTTCACCGGCACGCGCGGGGTCGGCAAGACGACGGTGGCGCGTATCCTCGCCAAGTGCCTCAACTGCGAGACAGGGGTCACCGCCGAGCCCTGTGGCGAGTGCGCCGCCTGCCGCTCGATCGATGAAGGGCGCTTCGTCGATCTGATCGAAGTCGATGCCGCGTCGCGCACCAAGGTCGACGATACGCGCGAACTTCTCGAGAACGTCCAGTATTCGCCGGCGGGCGGCCGCTACAAGGTGTACCTCATCGACGAGGTGCACATGCTGTCGGCGCATTCGTTCAATGCGCTCCTGAAGACTCTCGAAGAGCCGCCGCCGCACGTCAAGTTCCTGCTCGCAACCACCGACCCCCAGAAGCTGCCGGTCACGGTCCTGTCGCGCTGCCTGCAGTTCAACCTGAAGCGCTTGCCCGTCACCCTGATCGCCGCGCGCATGGCGGAAATTCTCGGTGCCGAAAAAGTGCCGGCCGAGCCCGCCGCGCTGCAGCTCGTGGCCCATGCGGCCGACGGCAGCATGCGCGACGCTCTCTCGCTGCTCGATCAGCTGATCGCTTTTGGTGGCGGCTCGGTGACGGAAGCTGCCGCGCGCGAAATGCTGGGCACGCTCGATCGCGACCGGGTGATTGCGATCGCCGATGCACTCTCCTCGGGCGACGCATCGCAGCTCATCGCGGCTGCGCATGGCCTCGAGGAATGGGCACCCGACTATGGCGCCGTGCTCGATGAGCTTGCGGGCATTCTCGTGCGCGTTGCACTGAAGCAGACGGTGCCCGGCTACGACCTGTCCGAGACGCCCGATGCGGCGCTGATCGAACGATTCGCGGCGGCGGTCTCCCCGGACGACGTGCAGCTCTACTACCAGACGGCGATCGTCGGCCGCCGCGACCTGCCGCTCGCGCCCGACCCGCGCACGGGCTTCGACATGGTGCTGCTGCGCATGCTCGCCTTCCGCTACCCGGATCCCGGCTTCGCCGCAGGCGCAAGCAGCAGCGCCAGCGCATCGCCTCCGTCACGGCCCGTTGCCGGGAAGGCATCGTCGCGCGCGGCGTCAGCGAGTGCTGCGTCGGCAAGTGCGGCGCCTGCTGCGTCGCTGAATGCCGCGAGCTGGCCGCAGATTGCCGCAGGACTCGACCTGTCGGGCCTGTCGCGGCAGCTTGCCGCGAACTGTGCATTTCTCGCGCGCCAGGGCGCTGTCGTCAGGCTCGGGCTCGACGCGCGTCATGAGTCGATGCGCACGAAGTCGCAGGAGGACCGGCTCGCGCAGGCGTTGTCACGCGCGCTCGGCGAGAATGTGCGGGTCGAGATCGAGATCGTCGAGGCGCCCACGGAAACGCTCGCGGCCGACCGTGCGCGGCAGAGCGCGAGTGAACTCGAGGCGGCGCGTGCGGCGCTTGCGGACGATCCCGCGGTGCGCGCCCTGCAGGAACGATTCGGCGCCACACTGCATCCCGAGTCAGTGCGGCCAACAGGCAAGTGAGAGGACCCGGCATGGCCCAGAATTTCGGCAACATGATGAAACAGGCCCAGGCGCTGCAGGCGAACATGCAGAAGGCGCAGGCCGAGATCGCCAACCTCGAAGTCACCGGCGAATCCGGCGGTGGCATGGTGAAAGTCACCATGACAGGCAAGCACGACGTGAAGCGTGTGCAGATCGAGCCGGCGGTCATCGGCGAGGACCGCGAAATGCTCGAAGACCTGATTGCGGCAGCCGTCAACGACGCCGTGAAAAAGGTCGAACAGCGTTCGGCCGAGAAGATGTCGGGACTGATGTCGGGGCTGCAACTGCCCCCGGGCATGAAGCTGCCTTTCTGAGCGCGCCCGCCGCATGAAGCATTCACCGGCGCTGGCCGGGCTCATCGAGGCTCTCCGCACCCTGCCGGGTGTCGGGCCGAAGAGTGCACAGCGCATGGCGTTTCATCTGCTGCAGGAGGGCCGGCCTGGCGCAACAGCGCTCGCCAACACTCTCACGACCGCGCTCGCCGCGGTGCGCCGCTGCAGCCGCTGCCGCATGCTCACCGAGGCGCAGCTCTGCAGCATCTGCGAGAACCCGCGCCGTGACGGCACGCTGTTGTGCGTCGTCGAATCACCCGCCGACGTGGTCGCGATCGAATCGTCCGGGAGCTTCCGCGGCCGCTACTTCGTGCTGATGGGACACCTGTCTCCGCTCGACGGTATCGGGCCCGAGCAGCTCGGCATCGGCGAGTTCGAAGCGTTGCTCGCGCAGGACGGACTGCTCGAGGTGATCCTCGCGACCAATCCGACGGTTGAAGGTGAGGCCACGGCGCACTTCCTCTCCGAGGTCGCGCGCCGTCGTGGCATCGCGGCGACGCGCATTGCGCACGGCGTACCGATCGGCGGCGAGCTCGAGTACGTCGACGGCGGCACGCTTGCGCACGCGCTCGCGGGGCGCCAGTCGATCAGCTGAGCGCGACTCGCAGTGGGTGCAGGCAACCCTCTCGACAATCCGATGTGGGCCGCCCTGACTGGCCGGCAGCGATCGTTTGCGATCGGCGCGGGCTTGCGGCGAGGCTCATGACGGTGCTTGCGAACGAAATCGCGGCGCGCGGCGCGACGCCCTTCCTGCACGTAAGTGAATCCAACCGGCGCGCGATCGATCTGTATGCGCGACTCGGTTTCATCGAGCGGGTACGACTGCCGCTGTGGAAAATGCAGCGAAGCGGCTGACGACCACTGCACCCGATTGTTTCTCGCCTGTGGTGCGCGATCAGGAATGCTGTGACCGCAGGTGGCTACCGAAAAAGCGGATCAGTTGCGCGTTCATTGTGGAGTGGAAGGCTGCGCGATCGAAGCCCGGGGCGTCCGCACAAATCGCAGGCGGCTTCAGCAGGCCGCAGGGCGCCAGGAACGAGATGTGGCGTG
>Ga0073904_10002195_pt1 | contig 14759 bp, 13 predicted proteins | sample KloWWTrecipitate_FD_66668 | JGI IMG/M metagenome (GOLD analysis project Ga0073904, IMG submission 66668) | Active sludge microbial communities from Klosterneuburg, Austria, studying microevolution and ecology of nitrifiers - Klosterneuburg... | ecosystem: Engineered > WWTP > Aerobic digester >...
CGAGGCGAGGTGATGGAAGCCCCGTTTCGATTACCCTTCGTAAGAAAGCCGGGCACCCCGGGGCGCTGGTGCGCCACTTTTTTCACTCCAGGCGCTCCGGCGTCCCGGGGCCGCCTACCGCAAACCCGCAGGGATTTTTCCCGTGCGGCGCCTCCGCGCGCCCGGCCTTCGCACCACCGTTCCGGCCACGCTCTATCCCACCGCCACGTCACCCTCCCCATCACAACGTCACCCGCGGGCGTGACCCGCGGGCCCACTCGATCCCCCAATGCGCCGGGCGCGATCGAGTGACGGCCGGGTCAAGCCCAGCCATGACGACTGAGAGCGTTGTGAACCCCGACCACCTCACTACTCGCTCCTCACGCCTCACGCCCCCACCAACTTATCCCCGCCCAGCCCCCCGCCCCTATCCTCGGGCCATCCAACCCACACGAAGGATTGCTCCGTGGATCACACCGCCAACCTCGCCCTCCCCTACATCATGCCCTCGCAGGCCAAGAAGTTCGTGACGCACAACGAGGCGCTGGCGCGGCTCGATGCCATCGTCCAGCTCAGCGTCCTCGACCGCGATCTCACCGCCCCGCCCCTTTCTCCCGCCAATGGCGACCGCTATCTCGTCGCCGCCTCAGCCACCGGGGCATGGGCCGGCTGGGACGATGCCATCGCCGCCTTCGTCGAAGGCGCATGGCTGCGGCTCGATCCGCAGCCGGGCTGGTTGTGCTGGATCGACGACGAGGCCCTGCTCGCCGGCTGGAACGGCAGTGCCTGGGTGCTGGCCGGCGCCACGTCCGAACTGCAGGGCATCACCCGCTTCGGCCTCGGCATGGCCGCCGACGGAACCCACCCGTTTGCAGTGAAGGCCGAAACACCGCTGTGGAGCGCCGCCTATGCCGGCGAAGGCGGCAGCGGCGATGTCAAACTCATGCTCAACAAGGAAGCCCCCGCCGACACGGCCGCGCTGCAGTTCTACGACGATTTTTCCGGCCGCGCGGAAATCGGCCTCGTCGGCAACGACGATTTCTCGCTCCGCGTCAGCCCCGACGGCAGCGCCTGGAACGACGCCATCGTCGCCGACAAGGATGACGGCACTGTCCGCTTTCCCGCCGGCATCACCCATGCCGCGACGGGCCACCGGGTGCTCGGCCTCGTTCCGACGCCGGGCGGCGACGGCACGGTTTCGGTCTGGCGCAGCGACATCGCGCGCTCCGACAACCCGCGCACCGCGACCATCTCTTCGGTTTCGGGCGACACCATCACCATCACCACCACTGACAGCGAAATCTTCGGCCGCTTCACCGGCCGGATGGCCAACTGCGCCTATGTGCGCATCTGGAACGCGTCGAAGACGCCCGAGCAATCCGCCTGGCTTCTCGCGGCGCCCACCACCGCCACGCTCAAGGTCGTCGATCCAGCGGCGATCGCGGGCTGGAGCAATGGCGAAACCATCCGTCTCGGTGATCCGTCCACCATCGCGCCCACCGCCAGCTTCGCGCTCGACATCAGCCCCATGCTGCAGAACGTGCTCGGGGCGGTGTTCCGCCAGTCGGGCGTGCTTGCCCGCCTCCTTACCTCGGGCAATGCCGCCAGCGCGACGCTGAACATTTCCGAGGCGGCCATCTCCGGTTCGCTGATGAGCGTCAAATCGTTCGCCGACGGCACGCAGCAGTCGGCGCAGGTGACGATCCCCTGCTCCGTGCTGTCACCGATCTCGAATTCGAACCTGGTCTTCGTGCGCGAGCAGGGCAGCCTGCTGATCGGCGCGGTCAGCATTGTCGGGGTCTACGTCTAGCGCTCAGGCCCCGAGCAGGCGCCGCACCACGGCCGCCGTCGACTCGCGCCAGTCCGGCGCGGTCCAGCCGAAGGCAGCAGCGAATTTCGTGGTGCTGAGCCGCGAGTTCGCCGGCCGGCGCGCCGGGGTCGGATAGTCGGCCGTGGTGATCGGGCGCACAAGCGCATGCGGGCCGCCCAGCGCCCGGCTCGTCTCGAACACCTGGGTGGCGAGATCGGCCCAGCTCGCCTCGCCGCTCCCCACCAGATGATAGGTGCCCCAGCCGGTGGAGCCGCCCGCCCCGATCCGCGTCGCCGCCGCGAAGAGTCCATCGGCAATATCGAGCGCCGACGTGGGGTTCCCGAACTGGTCGGCCACCACGCCCACCTCGTCGCGCGTCTCGGCGAGCCGCAGCATGGTGCGCACGAAATTCCTGCCGAACGGGCTGTAGACCCAGGCGGTGCGCACGACGAGGTGCTGCGGATTGGCCGCCGCCACCGCCTGCTCCCCGGCCAGCTTGCTGGCGCCATAGACCCCGGCCGGCGCGGTCGCCGCGCTCTCCGCATACGGCCCTTCGGCGAGCCCGTCGAAGACATAATCCGTCGAAATCTGGAGCACCGGAATGCCGAGCCGAGCCGCCGCCGCCGCGACCTCTCCCGCCCCCGCGGCATTGACCGCAAACGCTGTCTCGCGGTCGCTCTCAGCCGCATCGACCGCCGTATACGCCGCCGCGTTGATCACGAGTTCCGCCCGCGCCGCTTCAAGCGCAGAAAAGATGGTCGCCGGCTGCGCAAGATCAAGCTCCGGCCGCCCCGCCAGCACCACCTCGTGCCCGCTGCCCTCGGCGCGTTCGGCAAGGCTCAGCGCCACCTGTCCGGCCCGGCCGGTCACGAGGATCCGCATCAGTCGAAAACGTCCGCATCGGCCAGCAGCGGCGCCACGCGATCCTTGCCGGACAGCTGGAACGTCGCCGGATCGAGTGGCCAATCGATCCCGATCGCCGGATCATCAAACCGGATGCCTCGCTCGTGCTCCGGCGAATAGCCATCGCTCACCTTGTAGATCACCTCGGTGTCGGGCTCGAGCGTGAGATACCCGTGCGCAAAACCCGCGGGCACCAGGATCTGGTTCCACTTCGCCGCCGACACCACCAGCGACAGCCACCTGCCGAAGGTCGGCGAGCTGCGGCGGATATCCACCGCCACATCGAGGATCGAGCCGCGCGTCACCCGCACCAGCTTCGCCTGTGCCCTGGGCGGAAGTTGGTAATGCAGGCCCCGAAACGTTCCGGCGGCCAGCGAATAGGCATGGTTGTCCTGCACAAAGTCGAGGTCAATCCCGGCGCCGGCCAACGCCCCGGGGGTCCACGTCTCGGAGAAAAAGCCCCGATCGTCGCCGAATTTCCGGGGTGTGATCTCGAACACGCCACCCAGCGCCAGCGGTGCAACCGTCGTCATAGCCAACTCCCGCCCGCGAAAACCACCGTGCTAGATTTTCCCGAACAGCGCCGCAACCCACAGCGAGACATTGCCCGGCACGGTCTGCCGATAGACCCGCGAATCGGCAAGCCCCGTCACGCCGCGCCACCCGGCGCTGGCGCGCGCCTTGGCGAACTTCTCCATCGTCTCGCGCGACGGTCCATCGAGCATGTCCGAACAGGCCCGCAGGCTGGCGAGATTCCGCTCGTTCCAATCCGAAAAAGTGCCCCGCAACAGCATCTTGATCCGCCCGAGCTTGGCGAGGATCGCCCGGTTGTTGCCCACCAGATTGGACTCATGCTGGCGATAGGCGATGTGCGACTGCGGATCGTAAATGGCCCGCCCGCCTGCACCCGTAACCAGCAGATAGCTCCACCAGTCGTGGCTGACAAAACCGGTGCGCTTGCAGCTCTCTGTGACGAGCGCCGCCGCTGCGGGGTTGAGCGTCATGGTATTGCCGCCGGCATAACTCTGCACGATGGCGTTGCGAAAGCTCGGCTGGCGCTCGAACAGCGGCGAGTAGCCGATATCCTTGTTCTGCTCGTCGACAAGGCGTGTGCGCGCCCCGTACACGGCGGGACCGCTTTCCCCGGCCAGCGCCGCGACCGCCGCGCTCAGCTTGTCGGGATCCCACACATCGTCCTGATCGCAGAACGCGACGTAGCCGTCCGAAATCCCCGGGGTGAGCAGCAGCGAGCGAAAATTCTCGGCAAAGCCCTTGGCCGGCCCGCTCCGTACCTTGACCGTCCCCTTGTTCCAGCCCTTTCGCCATCGCCCCAGGATGTCGAGGGTTCCGTCAGTCGACCCATCGTCGCTGACCACGATATCGAAATGCGGCACGTCCTGAGCGGCGAGCGAGGCCAGCTGCTCATCGAGGAATCGCGCACCGTTATAGGTCGCGAGAAGTACGGTAATCTTTGCCAATGTGCTGCCTGCCTGGGCCGTCGGTCAAACCCCCGACCAACTCAAATTGTCCCGATCCCCGCTAACGGGGAGTTAGCATCTGACGCCGGGCGCGCCAACCATTTCTGTCTCACGTCAGTCGGCCGCTACCGCCGCCAGCGGCAGCGTGATGCGGAATCGCGCGCCCCGGCCGGCGCCCGCGACCAGTTCCAGCGTGCCGTTCATGCGGGTGACAATCTGGCGGGAAATCGCGAGGCCCAGCCCCGCGCCGGGCTGTGCGGCATTGCCCGCCGCACCCCGCGCGAATTTCTCGAAAATCAGGTTCCGCTCTCCCTTGACGATTCCGGGGCCGTTATCGGCCACTTCGATCCGGTATTCCTCGCCGTCCGTGACCGAGCGCACCTCGACCCGCGGCCGATCGGCATCGTTGTACTTGATGGCGTTCGAAATGAGGTTGATGAGGACCTGGCAGAGCCGGTCGGAATCGCCCATCACCGGCGCCCTCGCGCAGCGTTCGCCCACCGTCAGCGTCATGCCGCGCTGCCGCGCCAGCGCCCCGCACACCTCGATGGCGCGATCGAAGGCGGCCTCGGCGTCGATCAGCGCATTTTCGTCGCCGCGCTCGCCGCGTTCCAGCGCCGCGAGATCGAGAATCTCGTCGAGCAGCTTGGTCAGCCGCAGGCTCTCCTCATGGATGGTCGAGACGAACTTCTTGCGCTCGTCCTCTCCCAACCGCTGCTCGTTGAGCAGGATTTCCGAGAACGAGCGGATCGACGTCATCGGGGTGCGTACCTCGTGGCTCACCTGGCTCAGGAACTCATCCTTCTGGCTATCGAGTTCGCGCAGCTGCTGGTTCGCCTCTTCGAGCTTCTGGGCCGTGCTGCGCAGCTCCGACGAGGTGCGTTCGAGTTGCAGCGAATATTCGATCGCCTGTTGCGTTTCGTCGGCCATCTGCAGCACTTCCTCGAGCGACACCGCATCGCCCGAAACGACCTTGCCGAGCATCACATGCGCCGAGGCCGCGCCGATCGATCCCGCCAGTTCGCGCTCCAGCCGGTCGATGAATTGCGGCAGGGGCTCGCGGGCATCGCCCCCGGCCTCAAGCCCCGCGCTCTCGAACAGCGCCGTGGCGCGTTCGGCACCCAGCACGCGCTGCGCCACGAAGTAGAGATCGTCGCTGGTCGCCGTGCCGCGGATCACCGTCCGGCCGGCGCTGCCGGGGTGGCGGAAGAGATCGGCAAACACCGTCGCCTGCACCCGCTCCAGCACCGACTGCGTGGTGAAGAGCGAAACGATCACCAGCGTCGCCGAGTTGAGGAACAGGCTCCAGAACACCGCATTGACCAGCGGGTCGATGCCGTCGAGGCCGAACAGCGCCTCCGGCCGCAGCCAGTGGATGCCCCACGGCCCCTCGGCCATGAGCTGCGCCACGACCGGGGAGGCGGACTCGAACGAGGGCATGAAGCTCGACCACGCCCAGACGACGAACCCCACCGCCACCGACGCGGTCGCGGCCTTCAGCGAGGCCTCTTTCCAGAACAGCGCCGCGATGATCGCCGGCAGGAACTGCGCCACGCCGCAGAACGAGATCAGCCCGATCGGGGCGAGCGCGTCGCTGTCGCGCGTCAGGTAAAAATAGAAGAAGCCCAGAAACAGGATCAGCGCGATCGAGAAACGCCGCGAGTTGAGCAGCAGCTGGCTCACCCCCTGCCCGCCGCCGACCCCCCGCCCCTGCGTGAAGCGCAGCACCAGCGGCATGACGATGTGGTTCGACACCATGATCGAGAGCGCAATGGACTCGACGATGATCATCGAGGTTGCCGACGAGAAGCCGCCGATAAAGGCGAACAGCGCCAGCCCGGCCTGGTCGGCCGCCAGCGGCAGGGTCAGCACGAACATGTCCGGATTGGCCCCGGCCGGCATGGTCGTCAGCCCGTAGAGCGCGATCGGCAGGGTGAACAGGCTCATCAGCAGCAGATAGCCCGGGAACGCCCAGGCCGCGGTGCGCAGATGGTTCTCGTCGGAGTTCTCGACCACGGTGATCTGGAACTGCCGCGGCAGGCAGATGATCGCCGCGATCGACAACACGTTCATGGCGATCCAGCGATCATCGAACGTGCCGGTCGAATAGATATCAACGCCCGCCGCCTCGGCGCGCGAAAAGATCGCCTCGAACCCGCCGCCCGCAAAGACCACGAAAATGCCGACGGCGAGAAGCGCCGCGAGCTTGACCACCGCCTCGAAGGCAATGGCCGCAACGACGCCGTGATGCTGTTCCTTGGCGTCGACATTGCGCGTGCCGAACAGCACCGTGAACAGCGCCATGCCCGCAGCAACGCCGAAGGCGAGCCCCACTTCGTCGATGCCGGAGAGTCCGCCCTGCCCGAACTCCCGCCCCCCGGCAATCGCCTGGATCGAGGAGGTCACCGCCTTCAGCTGCAGCGCGATATAGGGCGCAATGCCGACCACCGCGATGACCGTGACCAGCACGGCCAGCCGGCTCGATTTGCCGAAGCGCGACGACAACAGGTCGGCGATCGAAGTGATGCGCTGGTTGTGGGCGATCCGCACCAGACGCCGCAGCACGAACCACCAGCCGATGAAGACCAGCGTCGGTCCCAGATAGATCGCGAGATATTCGAGCCCGTTGCGCGCCGCCGAACCGACTGCGCCGTAGAAGGTCCAGCTTGTGCAGTAGACCGAAATGGCGAGCGTGTAGACGAAGGGCGAGCGCAGGAACGAGGACTGCGTGCGCCGCGCCTGCCGGTCCGAGACATAGGCAATGAGGAACAGCAGCCCGACATAGCCGATGCCGGTCGCGATGACGAAGTCGGCGCTCAGCATCAGCCGTCGTCCTCGCCGGATTCGCCGGTGTCGCGCGGCAGTTGCCGGCCCAGCCACCAGGCGCCCGCGACCAGCAGCATCCAGCACACGAACAGATAGATGACCTCAACCGGCAGACCGAGCACGCGCTGATGAACCTGGAACACCGATGCAATGGGCGGCATGAACAGCAGCGCCCCGGCCAGCGTCAGGAACATGGCAGCGCTCGCGAGCTTGCGGCGCTCCATCGCCTAGCCCGCCTCGAGCAGCCGCCGCACGGTGCCAACCACGTCCGAGTTCGCATAGGGCTTGGTGACAAAGCTCGACGCGCCAAGCTGTTCGGCAATCTGGCGGTCCTGCGACTGTCCCTTGGCGGTGAGGATCAGCACCGGCAGGTCGCGGGTCAGCGCATCGGCCCGGATATGCTTGAGCACATCGAAGCCCGAGCGCTTGGGCAGCATGACATCGAGCACCACCAGCCGCGGCCGCTCGCGCCGGATCGCCTCCAGCGCCGCTTCCCCATCCGTCACCGACGCGATGGAAAAGCCCGCACGGCGCAGGATGAAGTCGAGCGATTCAAGAATGCTCGGCTCATCTTCGGCGATGAGGACGTCAATTGCCAATGTGCCCCTCCCGGCGGACGCCGGGCACCCAAGCCGGACGGCTTTTGTGCAGAGCATCCACCCAGCGCTCCGGTCTCCCCAGCCGGAACAGCGGACAGTAACGCACACTCAACCCGCTTCGCCAACATCGAATTGGCGCGGCACCAGCGGCGCGCGCACCGCCGCGGGCTGGCCGCCCGGCATCAGCGCCTCCTCCTGCCGGTCGGCGCAATCGCGCCGCGGGCAAAGCCGGCAGCTCGGACCGACCGGCACATCGGCCGCTGCATCGCCCAGATCGAGGCCAGCGCCATAGACCGTGCGGTCGGCATGCAGCACGTCGCAGGCCAGCATCACCGACGTATGGATCGCCCCGCGGTCGGCGAAACTCGCCACCCGGCGCGCCTGCGCCTTGGCGATGAACAGGTAGCGCGACCCTTCCGAGAACTGCGCCACCTGCCGCACCAGCGTCTCCGGCGTCCGGAAGGCTGCGTAGATGGCCCAGAGCGGGCAGGCATGGCCGGCGCTCGGCAGCGGCAGGCCGGGCATCGGGAAATGCTTGGTCAGCCGCCCCGCCGGATCGGACCTGAGGAACCCGAACGGCACACCGGATTCGCCGGGTTTGCGCAGCGTCACCAGCCGGTGCGCCACCTGCTCGAAACTCGCCGTATAGCGCTGGCGCAGCGCCTCGATATCGTAGCGCAGCTCCTCGGCATCGGCGAGGAACCGCGCATAGGGGAACACCACCGCGCCAGCGAGATAGGACCCCATCGCCCGATAGCCGAGCCGCCGCGCCGTCGCCGATGTCAGTTCGGGCGCCGCCACCTCGCGTTCGATCGCCGCGGGCGCCACCAGTTCGGCATAAAGTCTGGTGAGCTGGAACTGCCGCGTCGCGGCGATGGCGCTGGTCTGGAACCACATGGTGCGCGCGTCGGGTTGAAAGTGGTACTGCCCCGGAAATCCGAGCGCATCCAGCTCGCGGCCGGCGCCCCGCACGACGGTCACGCCGAACCGCTTGTCGAGCAGCGCCGTCAGCGTCGCCTCCCCGAACGGCCCCTCGCGCTCGATCTCGGCCCGCAGCTCGCCCGCCACCGCTTCGAGTGCGCCAAAATAGTTGTCCCGTTCGAAGATCATGTCGTCGAGCTGGCGCACCGGCGACAGGGTGCGCCGGCCCCGCGCCTCGACCTCGAACTGCCCGATCAGGCTGCGCGCCACATCGGTCAGCCCCCGCGTTTCCCGCGTGATCGAACTGACGAACCGGCTCCGCTCGCTGTCCTCGAGATCGGCCACGTCCTCGAGAATTTCGGCGCTCGAACGCACCGCGGTAATGCCGGACAGGATGCGATGCAGCAGTTGCCCGAGCAGCGGATCGGAGCGCAAGCGGTCGGCATGGTCGTCGGCATTGGCCTGGGCGCTGAGATAGGCCCGATGCAGCCGCGCAATGGCCACGGCGGCGGCCGGCTGCTGCGCCACGAGATCGCTCGCCACCAGACCGCCCGCCTCGGCGATGGCGAGGACCGGATCGGCCAGCGCCTCCTCGACGTCGGCGATCAGCCGGTGCTCGGCGTCCCCCGACAGCGCACCGATATCGACCTTGAGCGCATTGGCGATGCGGATCAGCAGCGACCCGCCGACATGCCGCTTGTTGCGCTCTATGAGGTTGAGATAGCTCGCGGAAATGTCCGCCTGCCGCGCCAGGGCGGCCTGCGAAATGCCCAGCGCCCGCCGCCGCGAGCTGATGCGAAGACCGATTGGCGCTCTCATTCCCGGCCCCTCCTTGTCAAGGAATTTACATCATTTCACCGAATGAAGTCCAATGATTTACAGACTTCACCAACGATATCAGCAGGATATTGCGATCGTTTTCAAGTCGTCGCATCTTCACGCCATGCGGTGAGGTGCCGGCGATGTACCGGGTCCCCGCGAATGAGGAGGACGATATGACCTACACCAAGGGCTTCAGCCGCCGCGGCGTGCTGAAAGGCGGCCTCGCCGGCATCATCGCGACCGGCGTGTCCCCCCTGATCTTTACCAAGGGCGCCTACGCCCAGGAATTCTGCAATGCGCCGACCGGTGACTCAGTCACGCTCGGCTTCAACATGCCACTCACCGGCGCCTATGCCGATGAAGGCGCCGACGAGGACCGCGCCTACCAGCTGGCCGTCGAGCACCTCAACGGCGGCGGCGACGGCGGCCTGATCCCGCATTTCTCGTCGAAGACCCTCAAGGGCAACGGCATCCTCGGCAAGAAGGTCGTGGGCGTCACCGGCGACGACCAGACCAAGGCCGACGCGGCCCGCGACTCGGCCCGCCGCATGATCGAGCGCGATGGCGCCGTCATGATCACCGGCGGCTCGTCTTCAGCGGTGGCCATCGCCGTGCAGGGCCTCTGCCAGGAAAAGGGCGTCATCTTCATGGCGGCGCTCACCCACTCCAATGACACGACCGGCAAGGACAAGAAGCGCTACGGCTTCCGTCACTTCTTCAACGCCTACCAGTCGGGCATCGCGCTGGGCCCGGTGCTCGGCGAAGCCTATGGCAAGGACCGCGTCGCCTACCACCTGACCGCCGATTACACCTGGGGCTGGACCCAGGAAGAGTCGATGAAGAACGCCACCGAGGCGCTCGGCTGGAAGACCCTGCCGCCGGTCCGTACCCCGGTCGGCGCGGGTGACTTCTCCCAGTATCTGACGCCGGTGCTCAATTCCGGCGCCGACGTGCTGATCCTCAACCACTACGGCTTCGACATGGTGAACTCGCTCACCCAGGCCGTGCAGTTCGGCATGCGTGACAAGCAGGCGAACGGCAAGCAGTTCGAGATCGTCGTGCCGCTGGTCTCCGACCTCATGGCCAAGGGCGCCGGCGATGCGATGAAGGGCATCTACGGCACCTCCAACTGGGACTGGCAGCTGCCCGACGAGGCATCGAAGGCCTTCACCAAGTCGTTCGGCGCCAAGTTCGGCCAGCCCCCGAGCCAGGCCGCGCACACGTCCTACGTGCAGACCCTGCTCTATGCGGACGCCGTCGAGCGCGCCGGCACCTTTTATCCGCCGGAAGTCATCAAGGCGCTGGAAGGCTTCGAGTTCGACGGCATGGGCAATGGCCCGACCGGCTACCGCGCCGCCGACCACCAGTGCTTCAAGGAAGTCTACGTGGTGCGCGGCAAGGAAGCCCCGGCCAACCCGTTCGACCTGCTCGAAGTGGTGGCCACCGCATCGCGCGAAAGCGTGACCTACGATCCTGCCATCTTCGGCGGTGAACTCGGCCCCGACACCGCGGCCGCCTGCTAGCCGAAGTCTGAAGCCCGTCCTGGCTGCCCCTTTCGGCCGGGACGGGATCTTTCTGCTGACACCAACAGGCGGGCGGCCATGGACGCAATTCTCGCGCAACTACTGAACGGGCTCGACAAGGGCGGCGCCTATGCGCTCATCGCACTTGGCCTCACTCTGGTTTTCGGCACGCTGGGCGTCGTCAACTTCGCCCACGGCGCCCTGTTCATGCTCGGCGCCTTCTGCGCCGTCACCTTCCGCTATCTCATCACCCTCGAAACGGTGACGGTCGATCCCAGCCAGACCACGGCCTGGGGCACCGCCGTCGAAGTCCGCACCCCGTTGGCGCAATCCTGGTTCGGCGACTGGGGCGCGGTGCTCATCGACTGGTCCGTTCCGCTCTCCATCCTGCTCGCGATCCCGGTCATGCTCATTGTCGGCATCGCCATGGAGCGCGGCATCATCAAGCACTTCTACAAGCGCCCGCATGCCGAACAGATCCTCGTGACCTTCGGCCTTGCCATCGTGCTGCAGGAGATCATCAAGGCGATCTTCGGCCCTAACCCGATCAGCCAGGCGATGCCCACGTCTCTGCGTGGCGCCGCCGATGTCGGCGTGTGGATCGGCATGGCGCCGGGCGCGCTGACCTATCCGCTGTGGCGGCTCATCTACTTCCTGTTCTCGGTCGGCATCATTGCCGCGGTGTTCGCGTTCCTGCGCTTCACCACTTTCGGCATGGTGGTCCGCGCCGGCATGGCCGACCGCGAAACGGTCGGCATCCTCGGCATCAACATCGATCGCCGCTTCACCATCATGTTCGGCCTCGCCGCCGTCGTCGCTGGCCTTGCGGGCGTCATGTACACGCCGCTGCTGCCGCCCAACTACCACCTTGGCATGGACTTCCTGGTGCTGAGCTTCGTGGTCGTGGTGGTCGGCGGCATGGGCTCGCTGCCGGGCGCCGTCGCTGCCGGCTTCCTCCTCGGCATCCTGCAGAGCTTTGCCTCCATGAACCAGATCAAGGCCCTCATCCCGGGCATCGACCAGATCATCATCTACCTGACGGCTGTGGTGATCCTCCTGGTGCTGCCCCGCGGCCTGCTTGGCCGCCGCGGCGTGATGGAGAACTGATCATGGCGCTGTTCCAGATGTCCCGCCGCGACCTCATCGTCTTCGCACTCTTCGCGCTGGTCGTTCTCACCATGCCGGTATGGACCGCGCCGCTCGGCGCCAACTATCCGGGCCTGCTCCAGAAGTTCGCGATCTACGCGATCTTCGCCATCGGCTTCAACATCCTGTTCGGGCTGACCGGCTACCTCAGCTTCGGCCACGCCGCCTTCCTCGGCGTCGGCTCCTACACCGCGGTCTGGTCGTTCAAGCTGCTGACGATGGACGTGATCCCGGCCATCATCTTTGCGATTGTCGTCTCGGGCCTCTTCGCCCTCGTCATCGGATTTCTGAGCCTGCGCCGTTCGGGCATCTACTTCTCGATCCTGACGCTCGCCTTCGCGCAGATGAGCTACAATCTCGCCTATTCGGTGCTGACCCCCATCACCAACGGCGAAACCTCGCTGCAGCTCACGCTGCAGGACCCGCGCATCATCGACACCGCCCTCGCCCCGCGTGGCGCCGGCCTGCCGGTGGCCAGCATCTTCGGCCAGACGTTCAGCGGCCTCGCCGGCTTCTATTTCTGCGCCGCGGTCCTGATCCTCGCCTTCTTCTTCGCCCAGAAAATCTTCGCCTCGCCCTTCGGCATGATGCTGCGCGGCATCAAGTCCAACCAGACGCGGATGAGCTATACCGGCTTCAACACCCGGCCCTACGCGCTCACCGCCTTCGTCATCTCCGGCATGTATGCCGGCCTCGCCGGCGCGCTGCTGGCCGTGACCGATCCGCTGGCCGGCGCCGAACGCATGCAGTGGACCGCCTCCGGCGAAGTGGTGCTGATGACCATTCTCGGCGGCGTCGGCACGCTCGTCGGCCCGGTGATCGGCGCCTGGCTCATCAAGTACTTCGAGAACATCTTCTCGGCCTTCAACGAGGGCATGCTCAGCCGCTTCTTCGGCTTCATCCCCGAACCGATGCACGACACCGTGGTGACCATCGCCAGCAAGTTCGTCGGTGAAGGCTGGCAGCTGACCCTGGGCCTGCTCTTCGTGCTCGTCGTCATGTTCCTGCCGGGCGGCATCATGGAGGGCGTCCGCCGCATCGCGGCACTGTTCCGCCGCCCCGGCAAGCCCGTCTCACCCGGCGCCATGCGCGCCCAGCCGGCGGAGTAAGCCAAATGGCGACAGCCGATCGCAATGTGGTTCTGCACGTCAACGACGTCTGCAAGAATTTTGGCGGCCTGCACGCCCTCAGCGACATCGATTTTTCCGTCGAGGAGGGCACGACGCACGCCATCATCGGGCCCAACGGGGCCGGCAAATCGACGCTGCTCAACGTCATCATCGGCCGCCTGCCACCCACCAGCGGTGCCGTGGTCTTCGATGGCCAGGTGCTGACTGGCAAGCGCCCGTTCGAGATCAACCAGCTGGGTGTCGTCCGCGTCTTCCAGACGCCGGAAATCTTCCCCGAAATGAGCGTGTTGCAGAACGTCATGACCCCGGCCTTCGCCAAGCGCGACGGCGCCTTCCGGATCAACATCCTGCGCCCCGTCGAGCGCGAGGGTGAGATCCGCGACGAGGCCGAGGCCCTGCTCGAGGATATCGGCCTCTCGGCCCGCCGCTTCTCCCATGCTGGGGCGCTGAGCCGCGGCGACAAGCGGCGCATGGAGCTTGCCATGTGCCTCATCCAGCACCCGCGCCTGCTGCTGCTCGACGAGCCCACCGCAGGCATGAGCCGGCACGACACAAACACCACGATCGAGCTGCTGAAGAAGATCAAGGCCCGCGGCATGACCAAGGTCATCATTGAACATGACATGCATGTTGTGTTCTCCTTGGCCGACAAGATCTCCGTCCTGTCGGGCGGCCGGATCATTGCCGAGGGACTTCCCGATGAAGTACGCGCCAACGCCAAGGTCCAGGAAGCCTATCTCGGCGGCGCCCACCGGCTGGAGGCCCACTGATGAGCGCGATCACCATGGACATTGACGTCACCGCCACGGCCCAGCCCGCTGCCCACGCTGTCCCGCGCGAAACGCCGTTCTTCGCCGTCAAGGACATCCACGCCTACTATGGCGAGAGCTATATCGTGCAGGGCGTCTCGCTCGATGTGCGCCACGGCGAAATTCTCGCCCTGCTCGGCCGCAACGGCGCCGGCAAGACCTCGACGCTGCGCACCATCGCCCGGCTCGACAATCCCGCGCTGCGATCCGGCGAGATCTGGCTCGAGGGCAAGCCGCTCCACCAGATGAAGGCGTTCGAGGCCTCGCGCGCCGGCATCCAGCTCGTCCCCGAAGACCGCCGCATCATTTCCGGCCTCACCGTCGAGGAGAACCTGACCCTCGCCCAGGTTGCGCCCGGCCGCGGCTGGGAGCTCGACCGCATTTACGGCCACTTCCCCCGCCTCGCCGAACGGCGCAAGCAGGAGGGCGTCACCCTCTCGGGCGGCGAGCAGCAGATGCTGGCCATCGCTCGCGCCCTGACCCGCGACATCAAGCTGCTGCTTCTTGATGAACCCTACGAGGGCCTCGCTCCGGTGATCGTCAACGAGATCGAAAAGATCCTGCACGAGATCAAGGAACTCGGCATCACCACCATCATCGTCGAGCAGAACGCCGTCGCGGCCCTGCGCCTTGCCGACCGCGCCGTGATCCTCGACACCGGCGAAGTCGCCTTTGCCGGCACCGCCCGCCACGTCCTCGAAGACGAAGACCTCCGCCGCGAATTCCTCGCGATCTAGGCCGCGTACCCTGCCCGGTCGATCATGTGACCAGATGGTCCCAACAGACCCGGCACAACTGCGCCGCGTGCCGGTC
>Ga0073904_10002197_pt1 | contig 14755 bp, 10 predicted proteins | sample KloWWTrecipitate_FD_66668 | JGI IMG/M metagenome (GOLD analysis project Ga0073904, IMG submission 66668) | Active sludge microbial communities from Klosterneuburg, Austria, studying microevolution and ecology of nitrifiers - Klosterneuburg... | ecosystem: Engineered > WWTP > Aerobic digester >...
CCTCACCATCCTGTACAGCCAGGTGCCCTCGGTGACCACGTACCCGGTCTACCTCGGCGACCTGGACGCCCTGCTGGAGCCCTTCGTCCCCGCTGAGCTGCCCGACGCCGAACTGGACGCGAAGCTGCGCCGGTTCTGGATCCAGCTCGACCGGCTGCTTCCGGACGCGTTCGTGCACGCCAATGTGGGACCGTCCGATGGCCGCGTGGTGCGCTCGATCTGGCGGGTCGAGCGGTCTCTGCGTCAGGTCGTCCCGAACCTCACCTTGAAAGTGACGCCCGAAACACCCGACGATCTGATCGAGGACGCCGTTCGGACGGTGTTCGTCACCGGCAAGCCGCACTTCGTGAACCACCCGATGATGGTGGCCGACCACGGCGAGGACTACGCCGTGGTCAGTTGCTACAACTCGCTGAAAACTCGCGGCGGGGCGCATTCGTTGGTGCGGCTGAACCTGCTGGAGGCGGTGCGACGCCACGTCGGCGGCGTGGACGCCTTCGTGACTGAGGCGCTCCCTCACTGGGTGGAACTCACCGCGGAGCTCGGCGAAGCCCGGATCCGTTCGCTGGTTGAGGACCAGGGCTTCTTCGAGAGCAACTTCCTCGCGGTCGAGGGCCTGATCGACCTCGACCGGTTCTCCCTGATGTTCGGGATCTTCGGGCTGGCCGAGTGCGTCAACGAACTGATGGCACGCGAGAGCCAGCCGGACGCGCGGTATGGCCACGATGCGTCCGCCAACGAGGTGGCCTGGCGGCTCACCCGCCGAATCGCCGAACTGGTGGCGGCGCGTCCTCTGCCGTACTGCGGCGGGGGTGCCGGCTTCGCCTACCTGCACTCGCAGAGCGGCATCGACCTCGACCTGGGCACCACCGCGGGCACGCGGCTGCCGATCGGCGACGAGCCCGGGCTGCTGGAGCACATCTCGGCGGTCGCCCCGCACCACGCGCTGTTCCCCGCCGGTATCTCGGATATCTTCCACGTCGAGGAGACTGTGGTGAACAACCCGCGGGCGATGGTCGACGTGATCCGCGGGGCACTCGCCGTGGGCATGCGGGACTTCACGTTCAACCTCGACTCGAACGAGTTCATCCGGATCACCGGCTACCTCGTGCGCAAGTCCGACATCGTCGGCATTGCCGAGCACGGCGCCCGGCATTCCTCGGACTACCTCGCCGCCACCGCAGAGGTGAACCACACCGTCACCACCCGCGCGGTGAAGCGGGTGATGGCCGCCGAGCTGAACGCCGGACAGTGACGATGGCTGAGCTTGACGAAACGGTGGCTGAGCTTGACGAGACGATGGCTGAGCTTGACGAAACGATGGCTGAGCTTGACGAAGCCTCCGCGACCCGTAGAACTGCAGCCGGTGGCTGAACCGGACGAGCCCGTGCGACCCTTCGTCAAGCTCAGGGATCGTCTGGGGGCACTATGACCCTTCGTCAAGCTCAGGGGTCGTTGGGGGCTCAGGGACCATTTGGTCTGGTGACCGACTTCATCGAGTTCTCGGCGGTGGACGGCCCAGGCAATCGGTTCGTCGTGTTCCTGCAGGGCTGCAACCTCGACTGCTTGGCGTGCCACAACCCGTACACGATCAACCCCTGCATCGACTGCGGGGACTGCGTGGTCTCGTGCCCGTCCGGCGCGCTGAGCCTGGACGCGGCTGGCAAGGTGCTCTGGGACGCCAGCTCCTGCACCGGTGGCGACACCTGCATTGACGTCTGCGAGTACGACTCCACCCCGAAGGCGCGGACGCTGGCCGTGACCGAAGTGCTGGCGCGGCTCCGTCCGGCGGCTCCGTTCCTGTCAGGGGTGACCGTCTCCGGCGGCGAGGCCACCGGACAGCCCGGCTTCGTCCGCGCCCTGTTCGCCGCGATCAAGGCCGATCCAGGGCTGGCCCGGTTGACCTGCTTCGTCGACAGCAATGGCGACACCGACCCGACGGTCTGGGACGACCTGGCCGACGTGATGGACGCGGCGATGATCGATCTGAAATGCCTTGACGACGGCATTCACCGTCGGATCACCGGTTCGGGCAACGCCCGGATTCTGGATTCGATCCGGCTACTCGCTGCCCGCGGTCAGCTGCATGAGGTGCGACTGCTGCTGCTGGCCGGCGTGAACGACGCCGAAGACCTGCTGGCCGAAACCGGACGCTGGCTGGCCTCGGTCGACCCCCGGATGCGAGTGAAGGTGATCGGCTACCGGGCGCACGGCGTCCGTCCGTCCCCGATCCCGCTGCGCGAGCCGACCGCCGAGCAGCGGGCGCACTACGCCGACGTGCTCGCCGCCCTGGGCGAGTTCGAAATCGCGGTCATCTAGCCGGGGTTGAACTCGCCCCACTCCTGATCGTTCTTCACTTCGGCTTCGAACAGCTCGCCCGGTGCCGACTTGGCCTTCGCCAACTCAGCTTCGAGCTGCGCGATGCGCTGCTTCAGTCCGTCCACTTCTTCTTGGGTTGGCATGCTGCACTTCCTCCGATCGAGGACCGGCGGTCCGTGTGCCCACGCTCGCAGCGTCCCCGGGCCGCGTCAATGGTGACAATCACGCACCCCGCTACCGAGGGCCTCCGTTTCGGTCATCCGCCCGTACGTGCGCAGGCTCTCGACCAAACCGGTGGCCCTCGATGACGAAGGGTGGCTCTCGGTGAGGGCGGGCGACTCAGCCGACGCTCGGGCCGCCGAAGCGGTGGGCCCAAAGGTGGGGTACGTCCTTGGCGAACGCGGCGAGGATCTCTGCCGACGCTTCGAGCGCGGAGAGGTCGCCGCTCTCGACCTCGGCCTCCAGGTTGGCCCGGATCGCAGAGACCGCCGGCGAGGTGCGCAGAGCATCGGTCAGTTCGCCCTGCACCAACGCCCATAACCATTCTCGTTGCTGCTTGGCACGGCGCGCCTCCAGCTGACCGGACGCCTCCAGCCGCGCCCGGTGGTCAACGATCGCCTTCCAGACCTCGTCCAAGCCCTTGCCGGTGAGCGCGGACGACGTGAGTACCGGCGGACGCACCGCCTTGGGGTCGGATGTGATCAGCTTCATCGCGATAGCCAGTTCACGCGCGGTCACCCGGGCCTCGCCCTCGTGTTCGCCGTCCGCCTTGTTCACGGTGATCACGTCGGCCATCTCGAGGATGCCGCGCTTGATGCCCTGCAACTGGTCGCCGGCACGGGCCAGCGCGATCAGCAGGAAGGTGTCGACCATGCCCGAGACCGCGACCTCGGACTGCCCCACCCCCACGGTCTCGATCAACACCACGTCGTAGCCGGCCGCCTCCAGCACGAGCATCGACTCGCGCGTGGTGCGGGCCACGCCACCCAGGTGGCTGCCCGCCGGCGAGGGTCGGATGAAGGCCTCCTCCGATTGGGCGAGTTCGCCCATCCGCGTCCGGTCACCGAGGATCGATCCCCCGGTCTTGGCGGAGGTCGGGTCGACGGCGAGGACGGCGATCCGGTGGCCCTGGGAGATCAGGCGCTGGCCGAGAGCGTCGATGAACGTGGACTTGCCGGCGCCCGGAACTCCGGTGATGCCGACCCGAACCGCCTTGCCCGAGTACGGACGCAGCAGCCGCAGCAGGTCGGCCGCGATCGCGTGGTGGGCCGGCTTGCTCGACTCCACCAGGGTGATCGCGCGCGCGATACCGCCACGGGAGCCGGCCAGCACCTGGTCAGCCAGGTGCTGCGGGTCCAGGCGCGGCCGCCGGACTTTCACCGGATCGGGCCGGGGGGCGGACGCGTCCCCGTACTGCCGGCCGGGAGCCGGGCTCGACTCGGCCCACAGCGGAACCCTCTCGTCACCCATTTCTCATCTCCTTGGAAGCCAACGATGGCTGAGCCTGACGAAGCCTCGTCAAGCTCAGGGACCGTTCCGCCGAACTCAGAGTAACGGTGGCTGAGCCTGACGAAGCCTCAGTCCCGCGACGGTGGCTGAGCCTGACGAAGCCTCATGCCCTCGCCCTTCGTGACGCGCTCGCTCGTTCCTCACGAGCGCTCCTCAGGGACCGTTAGGGAACTGGCCCTTCGTCAGGCTCAGGGCCCTTCGTCAGGCTCAGCCCTTCGTCAGGCTCAGGGAACGTTGGGTCAGGCGTCCAGGCGCTCGCGGAGCTTGGTGAGCAACTCGATCGCCGAATCGGGGATGACCGTGCCGGGCGGGTAGATCGCGTCCGCGCCCTTGGCGTACAGCTCGTCGAAGTCCTGCGGCGGAATGACGCCACCGACCACGATCATCATGTCCTCGCGGCCCAGCTTGTTGAGCTCCTCGCGCAGCGCGGGCACCAGGGTGAGGTGACCGGCGGCCAGCGACGAAACCCCGACCACGTGAACGTCCGATTCGACAGCCTGGCGGGCGGTCTCCTCCGGGGTCTGGAACAGCGGACCGACGTCGACGGTGAAGCCCAGGTCGGCGAACGCCGTCGAGATCACCTTCTGGCCGCGGTCGTGGCCGTCCTGGCCCATCTTCGCCACCAGGATGCGCGGACGGCGTCCCTCGGCCTTCTCGAAGTCGTCGACCAGGCTGCGGGCCTTGGTGACCGCCTCGGTCGAGCCCGATTCGGAGTTGTACACACCCGAGATCGTACGGATGTTCGCGGTGTAGCGCCCGAAGACCTTCTCGAGTGCGTCCGAGATCTCGCCGACGGTCGCCTTGGCGCGAGCCGCGTCGATGGCCAGCTTGAGCAGGTTGCGCTCGGGATCGGTGGAATCCGCATTCTCCGCAGCCCAGGTCAGCTTCTCCAGCGCGGCCTGGGTGGCTGCCGGATCGCGCTCGGCGCGCAGCCGGGCGAGCTTGTCGATCTGCTGCTGGCGGACGCTGTTGTTGTCGACCTTCAGCACCGCGGGCAGCACATCGTTCTCGACCTGGTACTTGTTCACACCGATCAGGGGCTGGCGACCCGAGTCGATCCGCGCCTGGGTACGGGCAGCGGCCTCCTCGATGCGCATCTTGGGGATGCCCGCCTCAATCGCCTTGGCCATACCGCCGGCGGCCTCGACCTCCTGGATCAGATCCCAGGCCTTCTCGGCCAGCTCGTAGGTGAGCCGCTCGACGAACGCGCTGCCCGCCCACGGGTCGACCGTCCGGCAGGTGCCCGATTCCTGCTGAATGAACAGCTGGGTGTTGCGGGCGATCCGGGCGGAGAAGTCGGTCGGCAGAGCGATCGCCTCGTCCAGGGCGTTAGTGTGCAGCGACTGGGTGTGGCCCTGGGTGGCGGCCATGGCCTCCAGGCAGGTGCGTCCCACGTTGTTGAACACGTCCTGAGCGGTCAGCGACCATCCGGAGGTCTGCGAATGCGTCCGCAGGCTCATCGACTTCGGGTTCTTCGGGTCGAACTGGCGCACCAGCCGAGCCCAGAGCAGCCGGGCCGCCCGGAACTTTGCCACCTCCATGAAGAAGTTCATGCCCACGGCCCAGAAGAACGACAGCCGCGGAGCGAACTGGTCGACCTTCAGCCCGACGGCCTCGCCGGCGCGGATGTACTCCACGCCGTCTGCCAGCGTGTAGGCCATCTCGATGTCGGCGGTCGCACCGGCCTCCTGCATGTGGTAGCCGGAAATCGAGATCGAGTTGAACTTCGGCATGTGAGCGGAGGTGAACGCGAAGATGTCGGCGATGATCCGCATCGACGGCGTCGGCGGATAGATGTAGGTGTTGCGAACCATGAACTCTTTGAGGATGTCGTTCTGGATCGTGCCCGCGAGCTGCTCCAGCTTCACCCCCTGCTCCTCGGCCGCCACCACGTACAGCGCCAGGATCGGCAGCACCGCACCGTTCATGGTCATCGACACCGACATCTGGTCGAGCGGGATGCCGTCGAACAGCTGCCGCATGTCCAGGATCGAGTCGACGGCCACACCGGCCATGCCGACGTCACCGGTCACCCTCGGATGGTCGGAGTCGTAGCCACGGTGGGTGGCCAGGTCGAAGGCGATGCTCAAGCCCTTCTGGCCGGCCGCCAGGTTGCGCCGGTAGAAGGCGTTCGACTCCTCAGCGGTCGAGAAACCGGCGTACTGCCGGATCGTCCACGGCTGGTTGACGTACATCGTGGCGTACGGCCCGCGCAGGAACGGCGGGATGCCAGGGTAGGTCTTCAGGAAGTCGAGGCCCTCGTAGGCGGAGTCGTCGAAGTTCGGCGGCACCAGGATGTGCTCGGGGGTCTGCCAGCCCTCGGAGTAGCTGATCGACTCCTCAAGTTGCGCCTGGAATTGGGCCGCCGAGTCCTCGGGGACGCTCGGGGCGCCCAGCTCGACGTCGGTGAAACTCGGGATCTGGCTCATTTCGCCACTCCAATCCGGTCCATGGCTTCGGTGAGGAAGGCGACCACGTCCATGCCGTCGAACACTTCGCCGTCGATGACCTGATCGACGTCCTCGGCCGCGGTCTCGGTCTTGCGTCCGGCGATGTAGACCGTCGGTACGCCGGCTTCCTTCAGTGCCCTCGCCACCGGTACGGCCTGGGCCGCGTAGACCTTCGCGGACGAACACAGGATGACGACCTTGGCGCCGGCCTCGGTCACCTTCGCGACGATCTCCTCAGGCGTTCCGCCCTCGCTGGACGGGCGCTCGATGCCGCCGACCCCCAGCAGTGCGCCGGTGAACATCTCTCGTCCGCCGAAGTCACGACGGGCGCCCAGGCAGGCCAGGAACACCGCCGGACGGGTTTCCGCGGCATTCGCGCGGTCGCGCAACACCTCGAAGATCTCGGCATCGCGACGCGGAGCGAGCCCGTGGCGCTCCGGGGCGGCCGGACGCGGCTTGGCCGCCACCGGCTCCTCGTCGGGCTTGGGGAACATGCTGACGCCGGTGAGCGGCAACTTACGGGTGGCCAGGCGCTTGGCCCGCTCGCCGTTGGTGGCGCCGATCCGGTCGGCGATCAGCCCGGACGTGAGCGCGGAGGTCATGCCGCCGGCAGCCTCGATCGCCTGGAAGGCAGCCCAAGCCTTGATCGCGAGGTCGTCGGTGAGGTTCTCCACGTACCAGGAGCCGCCGGCCGGGTCACTGACCCGTCCGATGTTCGACTCCTCGGAGACCAGCGCCTGGGTGTTACGCGCCATCCGCCGGCTGAACTCGTCCGGCAGGCCCCAGGCGGTGTCGAAGGGCAGGCAGGTGATGATCTCCGCGCCGCCGATGGCGGCACCGAAGGTGGCGATCGTGCCACGCAGCAGGTTCACCCACGGGTCGTCCCGGGTGATCATCCGCCACGAGGTGACTGCGTGCTGGACCGCGCCACGAGCGCTCGCCGGGACGCCGCTGGCCTCGCCGACGCGAGCCCACAGCCGGCGCAGCGCGCGCAGCCGGGCGATCGTCATGAACTGATCTGTGTTCGCACTCACCCGGAAGGCGATCTGGCCGAAGGCCGCTCCCGGCGCGATGCCGGCGGTCTCCAGGTCGCGCAGGTAGGCCACACCGGTGGCGATCGCGAACGCCAACTGGTCGACATCGCTGGCGCCGGCGTCGTCGTAGGGCAGCACGTCGACGGTCAGCGCGCGGACCCCGGGAAGCTCGGCGATGGTCGCCGAGACCCACTGCGCCTGGGCGCTGAGATCGGGGGCGTCGCCGGTGCGGGCGGCCAGAGCGAGCGCGTCCAGGCCGAGGTTGCCACGCGCGTGCTTGGCGTCCGCGGACTTCCAGAAGGAGGCCAGCGCCTTGGCTGCGGCCACCTGGTCCTCGACGCTGCTGATCGAGATCGGAGCGAGGTTCGCATCAACGTCCGCCAGTACCGCGGCGAGGTCGTCGACGGCGATCGCGTCGCTGCCGGTGCGCAGCCAGACCGAACTGGCCCCGCGCTCCAGGTCGGCGAGCACCTCGCGGGCCGTGGTCGCGACATCGGGATCCTCGTGCAATTGCCGGATGTCCCAGCTGGTCATCGGGCTCGTCTTCACCATGGTGCCGCGGGTGAACGGCATCACCCCGGGGTGCCCCAGCGGGACGGGGGAATCGGTGTAGAGAGGCTCGATGGTCAGGTTGTCGACGGTTACCGTCCGCAAGCGTTTCATCGCCTGCTCAATGGATAGTTCCTTGCCTTCGGGACGTCGCCGATTGAGGACCTTGAGGACCTCTTTTTCCCAGTCTTCCCTGGTGGGAGTAGCGAAGTCACCGGCAAGCATCAAGGGCGTGTCGGTCATGGGTTCACCCTATCCCTCAGACCTGCTCGCGATTGTTGGCCAGACCAATTCGGGACGATCGCACAAGCCTGCGCCCGAATGCTGGACGGACGCGAATGATCCCTGAGCTTGACGAAGGGTCGCCGAGCTTGACGAACGATCCCCGACCCAGACGAACGATCCCTGAGCTTGACGAACGATCCCTGAGCCTGACGAAGGGTCGCCGACCCAGACGAACGATCCCTGAGCTTGACGAAGGGTCCCCGACCCAGGAACCGGTGACTGAGCCCCAGCTCAGCTCACCTGGCGCACGAGTGCCTCCGCCGAGCCGATCATCTTGGCGGTCTCACGCTCCCAGTCGGGCTCCTGGCCGCGGAACGGACCGGTGGCGAGCGAGATGATGACCGCCGCCGAGCGCAGCCTGAGTTCGGTCGGGTCGACCCGGGTGTCGAACACCGGCACCCACCGCCGGATCAGTTCATGCACCCGTCCCTCCTGGGCCGAACTCATCCGCTGGATGGTGGACAGATGCGCCACCATGCACGCCAGGTCGTCGGCGCGGCGCCCGGGACCGACGGTGTCGGTGTCGAGCAGCCCGCAGATGCGTCCGTCAGCCACGTGCACCTGGCCCTCGTGGAAGTCACCGTGGGTGGGCTCGTTGCCCGGCGGGATCGGCGCGAGTCCGGAGACGATGGTGTCGACCAGCCGGTCCAGCTTGGGTTCGAGCGCGGGCAGCGCGGCAGCGACCATGCGGGCGTAGTGGCCGACGGCGTCCGACCAGGGCGGACGCCGCTCGAGTCGCGCGACCGAGGCCGGCATCGCGTCCAGGAGTTGGATCAGGTCTTCGGCCGAACAGGGCGGGGTGGCGTCGAACACCGCGCGAGCCAGCGGCCTGCCGGGCAGCTCGCGCAGGATCAACAGGTGGTCGGACGTGGTCGCGGCCACCGCGGCGACCGGCAAGCCGGCACCAGCGAGCAGATTGTGCCGGTTCAGCACATCCTCGAAAAGACGTGCGCGTAGTACCTTGACGTACACCACCTCAGCCGGATCGCCGAAGGTGACCTTCACCACCGCCCTGCGTCGGGGCCGGTAGCCGATCATCTGCAGTTGCAGGTCCGCCGGAGTGACCGGCTGCGAGAACACGTGGTTGGCGTTGCAGACCTCGGCCATCGACTCGGCGTAGGCGGCCCGCGCAAGCCCGGGGAGGTCGGGATCCTGCGGATAGATCCAGACGGCGACCTCACGAACCCCGTCGGCGAAGATCTCCGCGGCCGAGTCGCTCTCGGTCGGCCCGGACGCCCGCGCGCTCACGCCGAGCAGTTCCTCGCGGCGTCCGTAGGGCCAGTCGATCAGGGCCGAATAGGTGGCGGTCGTGGAGTGCGCGGGGTTCGCGTCCACGTGGTCGAGCGCCCAGGTGACCAGTGTGCCGCCGGCGTGCTGGACGGCCGCGGCGAGCAGGGCACCGACCTCACTCGAGGTGAGCAGCGCGGAACCATCCGGATCGGACGCGGTCACGCACACCTCCTTGTCTGACCGGGGTGGCAGCAGACTAGTGCCGCGAGTCGAATTGCGCGCGATTCGGCCGCCGCTAGCCGATTGACCCACCGAGTTGTCAGAACTTCACGGCGCTATGGCGCCGTGAAGTTCTGACAACTCGGTGGGTCTCGCGACTACTCGGGAGGTTCGGCCGGGCCGAGGTTGGTGAGCCGCAACCGCGCGGCCCGGCGTCCATCCAGTTCGGTGACCTCCAACTGGACGCGGCTGCTCTGGTCGGGATCGTCCGCAGCGGCGAGGGTGACCTCGCAGCGGTCCCCCAGTTGCGGCAGGCTGCCCAGCTGCGCCATCACAAAGCCGGCGACGGTGTCGTACGGTCCTTCGGGCAGCACGAATCCCGCCTGCTGGGCGAAATCCTCGAGGGTGACCAGCCCGTCCAACTCGGTCGCGTCGCCGGTGCCCTTGGCTGGGGTCTGCTCCGGATCGAACTCGTCGGTGATGTCGCCGATCAGCTCTTCGATCAGGTCCTCGATCGTGACGATGCCGGCCGTGCCGCCGTACTCGTCGCGCACGATCACCAGATGTTGGTTGTTCTGGCGCATCTCCGACAGTGCCCGCAGGATCTTCACGCTCTGTGGCAGCGAGGCCACCGGGCGCACCAACTGCCTGACCGGGGCGTTGCGCTCGGCCGGGTCGAGCGCTGCCAGGTCACGGAAGTGGACGAAGCCGATCACGTCGTCGAGGTTCTCCCCGATCACCGGGTAGCGGCTGTGGGCGGCGGCCTCGACTTCGCGAATGGCCTTGTAGGCGGGCATCGAGCCATCCAGGAAATCCACCTCGGTGCGCGGGATCATCGCCTCGCGCAGGCTCACCTCGCCAGCCGCGAACACCTCGTCCACGATCTGTCGCTCTTCGTCCCCGAGGGTGGAAGAAGATCCGACCATCGCGCGTAGTTCTTCGTCCGACACCTCCTCGCGGGACGCGGTGGGGTCGCCGCCGAGGACGCGGACTACCAGATCGGTCGACTTGCCGAGGAACCAGATCACCGGGGTAGCCAGCTTCGCGATCGCGTTGACCATGGGCGCTAGGGCCAGGGCAAAGGTCTCGGCCCGCTGCATCGCCAACCGCTTGGCGCTGAGTTCGCCGATCACGATCGAGAAGTAGGAGATCACCACGGTGATCAGAACGAGGGCGATCGGACCGGCCAGTCCGGTCGGCGTGCCCCAGGAGACCAGCACCGTGGACAGGCTGCTGGAAAGGGTCGCGCCGCCGTAGGCGGCGGACAGGAAGCCGGCCAGGGTCACGCCGATCTGCACCGCGGAGAGGAAACGGTTGGGATCGGCGGTGAGCTCGGCCACCCGCTGGCCACGCTTGCCGCGCGTGCTCAGCTGCTTGACCTGGGATTCACGAAGCGCCACCAGCGCCATCTCGGCAGCCGCGAACACCCCGCCGATGATGATGAAGGCCAGAATCAGCAGAATGTCGCCGACAATCGAGTTCATTGGGCTCCTGGTGACGGTGAGGTGCTGATCCTACCGGCCACCCCGTCGGCACCGAGGGCCACCGTTTCTGCCATCCGCCCGTACCGACGTACAGGCCTTCGACCGAAACCGCGGCCTTCGATCAGGAAGCGAGGCCCTCGAATCGGCGGTGCTAACCTCGCGGCCATGGCCGGCTCACCATTCGGATTCGCTCGGGGGAACCTGCGCAAGCTGGTCTCGCTCCCCCGTTACCTCACCGGCGCCCTGCACGCCCGCTCAGTAGAGCGCGACCCGAAGCTCTGGGTGGTGGGCAGCGCCTTCGGGCCGGCGGACGGGGCACTCGCCTTCTATCTCGCAGCGACCCAACTGCCGGACGCTCCGCGTGTGGTCTGGCTGAGCAAGTCGCCGTCCGAGACCCAACTCGCGCGGAAGTTGGGCATTCAGGAAGTGGCGGACGCGGACTCGTCCGAGGGCTACCGACTCACGTTGCGCGCCGGGCTGGCGACCGTCACCCACGGTTTCGGGGACGTGAACCGCTACGCCCTCTCGCGGGCGACCATCATCCAGCTGTGGCACGGCTCGCCGCTGAAGAAACTGCACGCGGACTCGCCTGCGGTGACCGCGTTGGGCGGACTGGAGCGGATTCCGGGCGTCTCCGCCCTGATGCGCTCGGCGTATCGGCGCGGCACGAGCCGCATCTCGCTGCTGCCGTGCTCGTCGAGCCTGTTCGTGCCTTTCTTCGCAAGCGCGTTCCACTTGGTGGAAGGGCAGGTGCAGGTGCTCGGCGAGCCCCGTACCGACGTGCTCTTCGCCGGCTCGACGACCGAACGCATCGCCGCGGCCAAGACCACCCTGGCGCCGTTCCTCGGCCGGTTCAGCGAGAGCCGGGTCGTGCTCTACGCACCCACCTGGCGCGACGGCGATCCCGATCCCGGCGTACCGACTCCGGCCCAGTGGCAGCGGATCGGCGAGCTGTGCGAGCGGCTCGATCTGGTACTGCTGATCCGTCCGCATCCGTTGGGGGTCGGTGAGTACACGCACGTGCACGAGCGTGTCCGAATGGTGGCGCCGGCCGACCAGCCCGAGTCGATGCCCTTGCTGTGGGGAGTGGACGCACTGGTCACCGATTACTCATCGATCCTCGTCGACTACGCGGTTACCGGTCGTCCGATCCTGCTGCTGGCGCCCGACCTCGAGTCATACCGCCAGACCCGCGGGCTTTACGTCGACTACGAGTGGCTGTCCGGCGGCGCCTGGAGCACTGATTGGGACCAGGTGCTCGACCGAATGGAGTCGGTGTTCACCCTCCCGGAGGCGGCTATGGCCGCGTCCGCCCACAGCCGCCACTTGGCCCCGAGATTTCACGAGTGGACGGACGCAGGCAGCGCGCTCCGCGTGGCGCAGGCGGCCGCCCGGCTCGCCGGGAGCACCCCTCGCGGGCGCCACGGCATCCGGTAACGCAACCCGGCGGCCGGAGTGAAGCTCGACTGTGCGCGTCCAGCCGAAAGCTCAGGACTACCGGACCCGCGAGCGGTCCACCGTCCGCTCGCCGCCGAAGAGCCAGCCCTGGATGAAGCCCGCTCCCCACGCCAGATGCATCGTGACCAGCACCAGGACGTTCAGCAGGCGATCGACGAGGTTGTCGCCGCCAAGGCGGCTCAGCCCGACCGCGCTGACCCCGGCGAGGTAACCCAATGACGGTACGTGCGCCAGCGACCAGGCAGTGCCGCGAGCCAGACCGAGCACCTGCAGCAGCCCGACCAGAACGCTGAACCCGACCAGCACCGCCACTGCCGGCGGCGGCAAGTAGCGCCAAGGGGTCGTCCGCTGGCGCCGTACGAGATGGCCTCGCCATACCCCGGTCGCATACATCTGGCGGCGCAGCGCGTCCCAGTTGTCGCGCGGCCAGTAGGTGACCCGAAGTCGTGGGTTGAACCGGACGCTGTAACCGGCGGCGCGGATGCGGTAGTTGAGTTCCCAGTCCTCCGCGCGCCGCAGCGTCTCGTCGTAGCCGCCGACCTCCGCCAGCGCCTCGCGGCGGAACACCCCCAGATAGGCCGAATCGCACTCGGCCTCCGCTTCGCCGTGATGCCACGAGCCGCCGCCGAGCCCGAACGGCGAGTTGTAGGCTCTGGCGACCGCACGCTGGAAACGTCCGCGCCCCTCGGCGACCATCACGCCGCCGACGTTGGCCGCGCCGGTTCGCCGCAGCATCTCCACTGCGGACGCGGTGTAGCCCGGCGGCAGCTCTGCGTGAGCGTCCACCCGGATCACCACGGGGTGCCGACTGGCCGCGATGGCAAGATTCAACCCGATCGGAATGTCGTTCGCCGGGTTCGAGACCAACCGGACGCGGGGGTCGGACGCGGCAAGTTCGGCCGCGACCGCATCCGTCCCATCAGTGGACGCACCCAGCGCGAGCACCAGTTCCTGCCCACCCGCATAGTCCTGCGACAGAACGGCCCCGACCGCTTCGGCCAGATGTCCGGCTTCGTTCAGCACCGGCATCACGTAGGAGACGGCCACATCCTTGGGCAGCGGGCCGAATCCCCGAGTCGGTGTTCCTGTCACCCCGCCATCCTCCCACCCCCACCGAGTTGTCAGAATCTGACGGCGCTATAGCGCCGTGAAGTTCTGACAACTCCCCTGGAGGGGCGGCACTCCCAGAGCGAGGAGGTCCCGGACGACAGCCTCGGCGTCGTGACGAATCTCGAAGTTGGTTGCTCTGAGCACCCACTTCCGGCTCACCACGATGGCGCGTTCCCGCCGCATGTCGGACTCCCAATGCTCGGCGTCCATGTGTTGCTTTCCGTCCACCTCCAGGACGACCGTTCCGCTCGGAGTGTCCCACTCGGCGTCGAGGAACCTCCAGACCCCCGAGGTATCGCGGCGTTTCCCCTGACGAGCCGGAGGCGTCAGTCCGTATCGTCGGCACACCCTGGCCAAGTCAAGTTCGCCACCCGCATTCGCCCCGGTGGCCGCGTCTGCAACGGCCTCGCGCAAGAACTGTTTGTGCCGAATCCGTCCAACCTCACGAAGCGCCCTTTCGAGTTGCTCCGCAGTGACCACGCGTTGCTGAACGGCCGCAGCCACCATTACTCCCGCGAAGCGCGGATAGGGCTGCCAGGCGGCGGCATCCAGGACGGAACGGGCAGACGGAGTCCGCGGTAGTCCATCGGTCATAACGAGTTGATCAAGTCGCAGCCGACGCGACTCGTGAACCTGCACTCCCGGAAGAGGCGTCACCTTTCCACCCCGAGGAATGATCAAGTGGACGCGGCTAGCCTCGCTCGCGAACCCCCGAAAGTTGGCAAGTTCCAGCGAAGTGTGGCTTCCAAGTGCGCAGCCGCGAGCGTCGAGGACGGCCAGCCACATCAGCTGGCGCCGGCTCGGTGGCGAATTCTGGGCGAGGACCACCTTCTCGCCGAATGCCTGCCAGCGAGACGCATCGATCTGGGCCGAGATCGACGACTCGGTGAACCCGTGATGCGCGAGCTGCGCGCGATGCATGACTCCGAGCTGTCTCCCAGCCAGGCCATGAATTGACGAGGTTTCCGGTATCTGTGCGAACACACTCATACCTTCGGCACGTCACCCGACAAAGCGTCAGGCGACTTCACCACCTGTGGATAACGCCTCCGGTATCCACACCAACACCACCGAGTTGTCAGAACTTCACGGCGCTCTAGCGCCGTGA
>Ga0073904_10002198_pt1 | contig 14753 bp, 8 predicted proteins | sample KloWWTrecipitate_FD_66668 | JGI IMG/M metagenome (GOLD analysis project Ga0073904, IMG submission 66668) | Active sludge microbial communities from Klosterneuburg, Austria, studying microevolution and ecology of nitrifiers - Klosterneuburg... | ecosystem: Engineered > WWTP > Aerobic digester >...
AGATCCGCCTTCCGGTGGCAGGGGTGCCAGCGCAGACCTCGGTGGGATGGCGCTCGATGGTGGTTGCGGCCGGTGGCGGCGGAGGCAAGACGGTGTTTGCCATCGATGCCAGTTCCCAGACCTATACAGGGGACAGCATTCTGTGGGAATTCAACGAGAACACCACCGATCCCTTGCTGGTGGCAGGCACGTTGGGCAACGTCATGGGACGCCCGGCCATCGGCAAGTTGGCCAACGGCACCTGGGTCGCGATTTTCGGCAACGGCTACAACAGCACGGCCGGTACCGCCAGTCTGTTTGTCGTGGACCTGGAGACGGGCGCGATCATCAAGCAGATCGAAACCAACAATGCGGTCTTGAACAATGGCCTGGGCAGCACCGAGATTGTGCGCATCACCACCGGCAACCAGGACACGATCGAATACGTCTATGGCGCCGACTACAAGGGCAATATCTGGCGCTTCAATCTGTCTGCCACCGACCCGAACACCTGGCCTACAACAGCGGCGCGGATTTACACCACGCCGGCAGGCCGCCCGATCACGGCCGAGATCAAGGTCGGCCCGGCCACCGGCCATGCCAGCATCACTGGCAAGAAGATGGTGTATTTCGGCACTGGTTCGTACCTGAGCGCCACCGATCCGGCCACCTCCTCGCCGGCGCAGGCGCTGTATGGCATTTATGACGATCTGACGTCGACGTCCAATTCGACCGCCTGGGTTGCCGAGGCCGACCTGACCGTATCGACGCTCAGCATGCCCAGCGCCACGAGTGACCAGCGTATCTCGTCCACGGTCGGCACGCCGTGGTACGACATCCCCGGCAAGAAGGGCTGGGTGCTGGCATTCCAGGGCACTGCCACGGACGGTACGCCGTTCCAGCTGGGCGAGCGGGTCATTGCACCACCAGTGCGTTATACGGCGCCGGGCCAGGTTGATGCGTTCCTGTTTACCTCCATCGTTCCCGGAACCGACGATTGCGTGGCGGGCATTGATGCATGGATCACCGGTATCGACGCCATGACCGGCGGCTTCTCCAAGGTGTTCGACGGCATCGCCAACAATTCGCTGAAAATCTCCGGCGGTTCCCCGCGCGGGGTGTTCGTGTTGCAGGACGGTGGTGCCCCGGCGCTGTATATCAGCCAGACCATCTTCAACGGCAACGTGGTGTCGACATCGTTCACCACCAGCGCAGGTGGTTCGCAGTCGGTATCCATCAACGGCACTGCCGGCCAGACCCGTGTTCTGGGTATCAAGCTGACCAGTGGCGTTGTGGCGTCGGCGATCACCCGCCAGGTCTGGCGGCAGCTGAAGTAAGCTCGGTGCCTGCTGCAATCCCCATTGATCCATCCGGAGACACGCTCTTGAAACATCCCAGTCGCACCGTCGCAGGTTTCACGCTGATCGAATTGATGGTCACCGTGGCCATCATCGGCATCCTGGCCGCCATCGCGGTGCCGTCCTATACCAGCTACATCCAGCGCGGTTATCGGTCAGGCGCCAAAGTGGCGCTGCTGGACGCTGCGCAGTTCATGGAGCGTTACCGGTCGATCAACTTCAAGTATCGCGATGCAGGCGGTACCGCACCCGCATTGCCCGGACCACTGCAGGTCGCGCCCAAGGAAGGCACCAAGAAGTACGATATTGCCTTGTCGGCAACGACGGACACCTCGTTCACGCTGACCGCAACCCCCAGTGGCTGGGTGGACACCTTGTGCGGCAACCTGACGCTGACCAACCTCGGACAGAAGGGGCAGGCCAGCGGCGACGCCGCCAGTTGCTGGAATCGTTAGCCGCACCCGCTAGTCCGGAACCGGCAGGCCTTGCCGAATAACTTCCATTGGATGGGGTATGACGTGATTGCGTGCCAGCGGCAGTATGGCCGCCATCATGCAGACACAAGCGGCTTTTCGGCAATCTCCCTGCGTGGCGGCAGGGCCACGCGGCTTCTCACTGGTCGAATTGCTGGTCGTGACGGCCATCGCCGCCGTGGTGATGGCACTTGCCGTGCCATCGATGGCAGCCATGCTTGTCAACCAGAGAGTCGGCGCATACGCGTCCGCCTTGATGGTCAGCCTGCAACTGGCGCGCAATGACGCCGTCACCCGCGGCGGGAACACGGTGGTCTGCAAGTCGCTCGATGGTGTGTTGTGCGCATCGGACGGCGGTTGGGAGCAAGGCTGGATCGTTTTCGATGACGCCAATCACGATGCACAGCGAAGCCCGCACGAGCATCTGCTGGCCCGGCAGGACGCGGCACCGGTGGGTCTGTCCGTGCGGGGCAACACGCCGGTGGCGCGGTACGTGTCCTACAACGCACTGGGCTCCACCCGCCTGGTGTCTGGCGCGCTGCAGGCAGGCACCTTCACGGTTTGTACGGTACAGCCCGGTTCGGGAACCGAGTCCCGCCAGGTTGTACTTGCCGTCACCGGGCGGGTCCGGCTCCAGAGCGGCGCAGCGGGTGTCTGCCCCTGACCCCCGCACATGTGTCGGCGTCTCAGCGCCGCACTTCGTCTACCAGCGTCTTGAAGTCGTCGATATCGGCAAAGCTGCGGTAGACACTGGCAAAACGCACATAGGCGACCTTGTCGAGCTTCTTGAGTTCGCGCATCACCAGTTCACCGATCCGGCTCGACGGAATTTCGCGCAGGCCGAGTGTCAGCAGCTTTTCTTCGATCCGCTCGATGGCCGCATCCACCTTTTCGGTGCTGACCGGGCGTTTGCGCAGCGCCAGGTTCATGGATGCCTGGAGCTTGGTCTTTTCGAATTCGATGCGCCGGCCGTCCTTCTTGACGATGGTCGGAAAATTCACTTCCGGCCGTTCGTAGGTGGTGAAACGCTTGTCGCATGCGCTGCACTGGCGGCGCCTGCGGATGAAGCCACCATCCTCCGCGATGCGGGTCTCCACCACCTGGGTCTCCGAGTGGCTGCAGAAAGGACACTTCACGACGGCGTTCCCTGCAAAGTGCCAGACATGCGCAACTTCAGTACTTGAAAAGCGCGGCGACCTTGTCGAAGCCGTCGGCCTCGATGTCGGTGACCGTGGCGGGAATCATGCGCGGCTGCGGCGCCGTCGGCTGCTTGCGGCCCGATGCCACCGACTGGATGCGCGCGTGTTCGGCGAGCACTTTTTGCGTATAACCCCCATCGGTCTCCTGATTGGCAGCACCCACGTAGTAGCGCAGGCCACCCTCGATGGAACCGGCCCGCGAAATGCATTCCTGCAAGACCTTGACGCCGACACGCAGATTGGTGACCGGGTCGAAGGCAGCGAGGTTGCCGCCGGCGGTTTCGTATTTGTCGACGTGGATCTTGGTCATGACCTGCATCAGCCCCTGCGCGCCGACCGAACTTTGCGCGAACGGATTGAAACCCGATTCAATCGCCATCACCGCCAGGATCAGTGTGGGGTCGAGCTTGCTGTTGCGGCCAATGTTGTAGGCCTCTGCAACCAGTGCGCTGATGGGTTCCGGTGCGACGCGGTATTTCTTGCTCAGCCAGTAGGCCACCTGGGCCTGCTGCTTGGGCAACTCGCTGGGGTCGGCGGCGGTGGCGCGTTCGATCGGGCCCACAAAAAAGTCTTCCGGATTGGCGGCAAGCTGGCGCGAACGCAGCCATTCCATCAGCTGCTGTTCACCTTGCTCGCGGATTTGCGGTTGCACGGCCAAGGTCACAGTGGCGAACACCACCGCCAGCCCGAGCATGGCAAACCCGCTGTGGGTGATTTCGAACAGACCGTGGGCGATGTCGGAGCCGAAGGTTCGCAATCCACTCAGCATCGATTGAAACGATGTCATGGCACTTCCTCTATTCGCGCTCTCCCGCCTGCGTGCCAAGGACTCTGAGGGTCGGTGGCACGCGCGGTGCGCATGATTTGGGTTGTTACGCGTTCAACATTCTGCGAAGGCCCAGGACAGTGCAGAGGTTGAATTCGCCGAGGTCGGCAGCGATTCGGGTTAACCCTGACTCCAGGGCTGGGGGAATTTTAGGTGGCTCGATATACCCAGTCAACCATAAGAAATAGACTCGTTATTCAAATTAACTATAGTTCGATCTCGCTTCCCCGTCGATACCCCCCGGTCTTTACCCAGCTTGCGCAGGCTTTTGCCTGCTGATCGAGCGCCTGAACCAATGATGGCAGCTGGGCGTATTGACGCATTTCTTTATTGGAGCCGGCATGTTGGGGTGCGAGAGAAAAAGATTGCAACAAGCGCTTGCTACCGGCGGCACTGCGGCCTAGACTGGGGCTGCCTGAGTGATCAGGCAGTCTGCCGGCAGTAGCCAGTCCCCGCCCCAGGGTGGTGTTGATAAAGCGGCCCCGGCAAATACTGGAGGCAATCTTTTGCCTCCATGTATCGTGAGACGTCAATCTCTTGCGATGCTAGCCTAGACGGCAGGGGCCTTGCGTCCGCCGTCGAGCCCGACGGATCGGTTCATGCCGGTTCGCCGGGCTTTCTGCTTTTGGATGGCCGGCAAAAGGCAGCTTGGTATATTGGTGCCAATTGTCTTTGCCGCTGGCCGCCATGACCACTTCAACTGCATTGCAGCACGCCGTACGCAACCCGTGGGTTCGGCGCCTCGTCTGGACCGTATTCGCAGTTCTGCTGCTGTGGGCACTTGCCTGGCTTGTGGTGCCACCCCTGCTCAAAAGTGAGTTGACCAAGGCGGCCAGTGCGCAGCTTGGACGCAAGCTGCAGGTTGGAGACATTGACTTCAAGCCCTGGACGCTTGAGTTGACCGTGCGCGATCTGGTCGTCGCCGGCCAGGACGGCACCGGCATCCAATTGGCCATCCGAAAGATGTATGTCAATGCCGAACTGGAGTCCTTGTTGCGCCTGGCGCCGGTGGTCGACACGCTGACCATCGATGGCCCCCGATTGACGCTGCGCCGCCTGGCATCCGGTGCCTACGACATCGACGACATCATTGCGCGCATTGCCGCCGCACCGAAAAAGCCGGAGACCGAAGACAGCAGGCCATTGCGTTTTGCCCTGTTCAACCTGGCGATCACCGACGGCTCGTTTGATTTCGACGACCAGCCCGCCGCCCGTCAACATGCTTTGCGCGACTTTTCTCTGGCGCTGCCGTTTCTGAGCAATCTGCCGGCACGTCGCGACGTCACGATCACGCCGCAACTGGCGTTCAAGCTCAATGGCAGCCAGTTTGCCTCCAGTGCGTCGACCACGCCGTTTTCCCAGTCGCGCAAGACTGACGCCCAGCTCCGGATCAAGGCCATGGATCTGGCGCCATATCTGCCGTATATCCCCCGCAGCGTACCGGTGCAGTTGCAGCGGGCTGTGCTGGATGCAGATCTCAAGCTCAGTTTCGTGCAGGATGGCGACGCGAAGGTCGTGCTCAGTGGCCAACTGGGATTGGGCGGCGTGGCAATGGCCGATGGTGACGGAGCGGACCTGCTCGCGTTCGACAGCCTGAAGCTGGCATTCGACGAAATCCGGCCACTGGAACAACGGGGCCGGATTGCGTCCATCGCCTTGCAGGCGCCACGCCTTTGGGTGCAACGCGATGCGTCGGGCCAGATCAATCTGGCGCGGCTGGGCAAGACCGCGCCCGCTGCGACCGGGCCAGCCGCCACCAATGCCGTTGCCGCTGCTTCTGCGGCTTCTGCTGCTGCAACTGCAAATGCGACTGCGCCCGCTTCGGGCTGGCAACTGTCGGTTGCAGAGCTGTCGGTGCGTGATGGCAGCGCCAGCTGGAGCGACGCGCGCCTGGCGCCTGTAGCCCAGTTGAAGCTCAGCGCAATCGCGCTGGATGTGCGCGATGCGGTGTGGCCGACGGAGCGCCCGTTGGCGTTCAGCGGGTCGATGGCGCTCGGAGAACCGGCGGCGACTCCAGTGGATGTGGGTACCAGGCCGGCTTCCGGGGCAACACCGAAGTTGCAGGCACGGCTGGATTTCGAGGGTACCGCGACCGATAGGGAGGCGACTGCGAAGCTCGCCCTCCAAGACGCCAGCCTGGCGCTGGTCGCACCCTATGTGGGACAGTTCGTTGTGCCTGACCTGCACGGAATCGTGCAGTCCCGCTTGGCGCTGCAATGGAAGGCCCCGGAGCTCAAGCTCATGCTGGACTCTCTGACGGTCGAACGCCTGGCCCTGGTCAAACCGGGTCCGGGCGTTCGCGCCGATCTGGCGTCGGTGCGCAAGTTGGCCTTGTCCGATGTCCAGGTCGACCTGGACAAGCGCAAGCTGGTGGTCGGCAAATTCGAGTTGTCGCAGCCGCAAGCGGCCGTTTCCCGCGGCGCAGACCAGCGCTGGATGTTTGCGCCATGGTTGCGCGAGGCGCCGGCGCAGCCCGCCGCCGCCGCTGGCGCCAATGCCGCATCGGTGCCGCAAGAAGCGCCGTGGCAGGGTCGTATCGATGCCCTGCAGGTGCGTGGTGGCGTTTTCAGCTTCGAAGACAAGGCCGCTGCCAAACCCGTTGCATTTGACGTGTCGGCGCTCGAGCTGGAGCTCAAGAACCTGCAACTCGACGGCAAACAGCCCGCGGCGACCCATCTCTCGGCCCGCGTGGCCGCGCGCAAGGGCGAGGCCGGAACCATTGACTACCGTGGCTCTGTGCGGGTGATGCCGCTGCAGGCCAAGGGTGCGGTACTGGCCAAGCAGATTCCGCTGCATGTGTTCGAGCCGTATTTCGGTGCCAGCCTCAACATCGATATCGCGCGTGCCGACGCCGGATTCAAGGGCAATGTCGACTATGCCGACAACGGGCAGGGACCCGTCGCCAATGTGCGCGGCGACATCGTGCTCGAGGACTTCCGTGCCAACAGCATCGCCGCGCGCGGCGGCGAGACGCAACTGGCGCAGGAATTGCTGAACTGGAAGGCGCTGGGTTTGCGCGGACTGGACCTGGCGCTGCAACCGGGCAAACCGGTACGGGTGGCCGTGCGTGAGACGACACTGAGCGACTTCTTCGCCCGCGTCATCGTGCATGAGAACGGCCGCATCAACCTGCAGGACGTGGTGCGTTCGGATGATCCGGCGCAGCCGCTGGACGGATCACAGGCCAAGAGCGCGACATCGGGCACAGGCACAGGCTCCAATGCGGTTTCGCGAACGTCGTCGGCATCGGCATCGGTCGAAGGCGATCGCCAGCAGAGGGACGTATCTGCCGCACCTGCACCACCGCCGCCCCGGCCGGTGGCCAGCGTCGACCCGATGGCGCCGGTCATCCAGATCGGGCCGATCAGCCTGGTGCAGGGCAAGGTATTTTTCTCCGACCGTTTCGTCAAGCCCAACTATTCGGCCAATCTGACCGAACTCACCGGCAAGCTCAGCGCCTTTACGTCCAAGCCGGTGCAGGGACAGCCGGAGATGGCCGATCTGGAGCTGCGTGGCAAAGCCGAGGGAACGGCCTCACTGGAGATCCTTGGCAAACTCAATCCGCTGGCCCAGCCGCTGGCGCTGGACATCAAGGGCAAGGTGCGCGACCTGGAGTTGCCGCCTTTGTCGCCGTATGCGGTCAAGTACGCTGGTTACGGCATTGAGCGTGGCAAGCTCAGCGTCGATGTGGCCTATCTGATCAAACCAGATGGACAATTGACGGCCAGCAACCAGGTCGTGCTCAACCAACTGGCCTTCGGCGACAAGGTCGAAGGCGCGCCCAACAGCCTTCCGGTCAAGCTGGCGGTGGCCTTGCTGGCCGACCGCAACGGAGTGATCGACATCGATCTGCCGGTCAGCGGCTCGCTCAACGATCCGCAGTTCCGGCTCGGGCCGCTCATATTCAAGGTGATCGTGAACCTGATCGGCAAGGCGCTGACAGCCCCGTTCAGTCTGCTGGCCAGTGCCATGGGTGGCGGAGGTGATGAACTCAGCCAGGTGCCGTTCGCCAATGGCTCGGCGGTTGTGACGCCACAGGCCGCGACCGGCCTGGAAAAGGTGGCCAAGGCCTTGACCGATCGCCCGATGCTCAAGATGACCGTGGTCGGCACCGCCAACCTTGAGGTCGAGCGCGACGCATTCAAGCGCCGCCGGCTGCAGGAGCTGTTGGAGGTCGAAAAGCGGCGTGCCGGCGTGAGTGCTGGCGCGTTGGCGCCGGCAGCGGCGGCCAGCGCGTCTGCGGCGCAGGCCGATCCGGCCGGGGCGGACGAACTGCTGCGGCAGGTCTATCTGCGCTCGGAGATCACCAAGCCTCGCGATCTCGATGGCAAGGCCAAGGTGTTGCCGGTCGGCGAGATGCAGGCGCTGCTGCTGGCCAGCATACCGGTCGACGAAGAGGCCATGCGTTCGCTCGCTTTGCAGCGGGGTGTGGCCGTCAAGGACTACCTGATCGGCTTGAAATTGCCGACCGAGCGCCTGTTTCTCGGTGCCGCAAGGACGGTGCAGCCCGATGCCAAATGGTCACCACGCGCGGAGCTCAAGCTCGACACCCACTGAGCGCAGCCTGGCATGCGCTGGGCAGACCTGTGCCGGCGTATCGCCGAATTCACAATGCGGGTGCCGGTCGTTTTTCGACCACTTTTTTGCCCTGACCGACGCCCTGAATGCAATTGACTGGCTGCCTGAAAGGCGACAGTACGCTTTAGGGGTGAAAATACCCGGTTGCCAACACTGGCCCCCGAATCCAATCCGATAGCCACGATGACCTCCAGCCCCAAGAGCCAAGACGTTCAGAAATTCGATGCAATGACCGATGGCGCCTTCTCTGCGCCAACATCCGGTGAACGCACAACCCGCATTCGCGCCTGGTTGTCCCAGGATCCGCCGCTCGAACAATTGCAGGAAGTTTTTCGTGAACTGGCAACGCGTGACAAAGGTGCGGCCCGTCCGGTGCGCGAGCGGCTGGACGAGTTGCGCCGAGCCAAAGGTCAGGAGCAGGCCGCAGCGGAGTGGGCTGCCAAGGCGCAGGAGCTGCTGGCGCAGACCAAGCTCAACATTGCCGACGCCCTGGCCTGGCAGCGTGATGCAGCCAAGGCCGGCGCACCGCTGAGCAAGGAGCCGCTGCTCGCGCTCAAGGCCGAGCTGGCCGAGCGGGTACGGGTGATCGAGGACCTGCAGCATACCGTTCAGGTGCAACGCGAGGCGGCGGTATTGCTGGCGCAGCGAATCGAGGTGTTGTCGACCAAGCCCTGGGCTTCTGCCCAGGCCGTCTGGGATGCACTGCGCGAAGACGTTGCGCGCTGGCAGCAGCAGGCCGCCGCGCTGGAGGCCGATGTCAACTGGGCCAGTGTCGACCTGAAATACCCACCGCTGCTCGACGCATCGCGTGGCCAGCTGCTGGTGGTCTGGGATTCGTTTCAGACCGCGCTGGCGCAGGCCGTGGCGGCTGCCGGCGATCCGGCTGCGCCGTTGCCGCCAGTGCCTGTCTGGGCCGATGAATTGCGGGTAGTGCGCGGGGTCGCGGTCCAGCCGCCAGCCCGTGCGCCCAAGCCACAAGTCGATCCGCAAGTACGCGAACAGGCCAGCGCCCGTGTCCGCGGCGCCTTGAAATCACTTGAGAGCGAAATGGACCAGGGCCATGGCAAGGCCAGCGCTGGCGCCGCCGCAGCGCTGCGCGGCGCGCTCAAGGACCTGGGCAAACTGATCGATGACGGCCTGGAGAACCAGGCCCATGCTGCGCTGGCCGCTGCCGGCGAAATGGAAGGCTGGCAGCGCTGGCGCGCCGACCAGTTGCGCCAGGAGCTGGTGACCAAGGCCGAAGGATTGCTCCAGCGTCCACCGGGCCAGGCCATTGGCGGGCGCAAGATGCAGGATACGCTGCGCAGCCTGCGCGAGCAGTGGAAACAGACGGACCAGGGTGGTGTGCCCAACCATGCCATGTGGAAGCGCTTTGACGAGGCCTGCAACGAGGCGCACAAGGTGGTCGAGGCCTGGATCGAAAAGGTCAAGTCCGATGCCGCCTTGCACCGCACGCAGCGTCTGGCGTTGATCGACGAAGTCAAGGCGTGGGCGCAGGCGAACACCAGCGCACTCGATGACGACTGGCGCGGATTCAGCCGGATCCTGCACCAGTTCGGTGACCGCTGGCGCGACGGCGGCCATGTCGGCGAGAAGATGTTCGCCGAACTGTTGCCATTGTGGCAGGCGGCAATCACACAGGCGGCGGCGCCGCTGGAGGCCATGCAGCAGGCCAGCTTGCTGCGCCGCCAGGGCATGATCGAAGAGGCCGCGCGCCTGGGTGCGGCACCCATGTTGCGGGTCGACGCCGTCAAGGTACTGCAACTGCGCTGGCAGGCAGAGGCGCAAGCCGTTCCGATGGACCGCAAACACGAACAGAAACTGTGGGATGCGTTCCGCAAGCCGATCGACGAAGCCTTCGAACGCAAGACGGCCCAGCGACGCCACGACGAGGCAGCGCTCGGTGAACACGATCGCACGGTGCTCGATGCGTCCAAGGCGCTGGATGCGGCCAACCACTCTGGTGACGCGCAGGCGATTCGCGCTGCCATGGCTGCTTTGGATGCCGCCTTGCGCGGCCAGGCGCAGGCGCGCAATGTGGCGCATGCGTCGGCGAACCAGGAGTCCGCCGCTTCAGCCTCGCTGGGCGACAAGGGCCCGGCACCGGTCGGAGCGGTGCCGGCGTTGGACGATGCCGCTGCGGTACCAGCGGCCGACGCCGCTGCCGCAGATTCCACAAGTGACGCGACCGAGGTCAGCGGCTCCGCCGACACGGTGTCGGCGCAAGCCGACCAGGTCGAGGCTGCGAAGGCCGAGCCGGCACCTGCGCCCAAGCCGCCACCGCGGCCCGTCGTGGCGCGGCGTGGCGACGACAGGCCCGGCCAGAAAATCGCCGAATCGGCCGCGCCAGGGCGTGGCGGCAAGCCGGGTGATCGCAAGGATGGACGGCGCCCGTCGTTCGGAGCGGGCAGAGGTGAACCACGGCCTGGTGATCGGGGAGGTGATGGCCGCTCTGGTGGCATGCGCGACGGCGGCCCGGGCAGGGGCGGCCCTGGCGGCTGGGAAGAGCGGCCACAGACGCCGCGGCTCGGCGATGCCGCTTTCCGTGCGCAGCGCGACGCGATGGAGCGCGCGCAGACCCAATTGCGCAAGCTGGCCTCGCAGGCCCACGGCGAAGCATTGACACAACTGCTCGGTGCCTGGCAGGCGCGCGATCCGGAGCAGTTGCCGCCGGCGCAGGTGCTTGGCCCCAAGGTCGGCTCGGCTGCCCGAGGCAGCTGGGTTCAGGCGCTGGGCGCGCAACCCGCCTCGCCAGCGGACAACGCATTGTTGCGGCTGGAAATGGCCGCCGAAGTGCCGACACCGGCCGAGCACCTGGCACAGCGGCGCATGTTTCAGTTGCAATTGCTGACCCGCCGCAATGATCCCGCACCAGCCCAGACCTGGCCACAGGACGTGGGTGAAGTGCTCAAGGGCGCACACGACGATGCGACCGAACGGCGGCTGCGCGCCGCGCTCAAGGTGCTGCTCAAGACCTGAGTCCATGGCCGCCCGAACCCTGCCACAATCGCCGCTGGAACTGGGCTGTGGGCCGCGGGGGCCCTGGGCACTGCAACGGGAGGCAGACTGTGGACTCCGTCGATGACTTGTTGCGCCGGCTGGAGCAACTCAACGAAATTGGTGCCTCGTTGTCCAAGGAGCGGGACATCACGCGCTTGCTCGAGAGCATTCTGCTGGCCGCCAAGGTGATCACCAATGCCGACGGCGGCACCTTGTACCGGATGGCCGAAAACCAGTCCGAGCTGCGCTTCGAGATCCTGCGCACCGACTCCTTGCGTATTGCGATGGGCGGCACCTCCGGCAACCCGATCAGTTTTCCGAATCTGCCGCTGCGCCAGAGCGATGGAACCGCCAATGACTCGCTGGTGGCCGCCTATGCCGCCATCCACCATCAGACGGTCAATATCGCCGACGCCTATACCGAACCGAATTTCGATTTCGCCGGCACCCGCCATTTCGACGAGCGCACGGGATACCGGTCCAAGTCGTTTCTGACCGTGCCGATGCGCAACCACGAAGGCGAGGTCATTGGCGTCCTTCAATTGCTCAACGCGATCGATCCGGACAGCGGCGAGGTCGTCACGTTCTCCAGTTCCGACCAGAGCCTGGTGGAGTCGTTGGCCTCGCAGGCCGCCATCGCGCTGACCAACCGATTGCTGATCGGTCAGCTCGAGGCACTGTTCGAATCCTTCATCAACCTGATCAACCTGGCAATCGACGAGAAATCGCATTACACCGGTGGCCACTGCCAGCGTGTCCCGGCGTTGACGATGATGCTGGCCGAAGCCGTGAACCAGACCCGCGAAGGCCCGTTGGCCGGTTTCACGATGGACGACCGCGATCGCTACGAACTCAAGATCGCCGGCTTGCTGCATGACTGCGGCAAGGTCACGACGCCGGTGCATGTGGTGGACAAGGCCACCAAGTTGCAGACCTTGTTCGATCGCGTCGACCTGCTCGATACCCGCTTCGAGGTGCTAAAGCGCGACGCCGAGATCCATGCGTTGCGCTTGCAACTGCAATTGCGCCCGCGCAGCGATGCAAAGGCCGAGGCCGCGCTGTGGAGCCAGTATGCGGCCGATATCAAGGCCATCGACGATGACCGCGCATTCGTGCGCGCGATCAACGTCGGCGCCGAAAAAACGGTTGAAGAAGACATTGCGCGGGTGCGCCAGATCGCCGGTGCACGTGTCTGGCGCAACGTCGAAGGTGTCGAAACCGAGTTCCTGACATCGGACGAACTCGAGAACCTGACCATCCGTGCCGGCACGCTGACCCAGACCGAGCGCAACACGATCAACCACCATATCGTGGCAACGATCCGGATGCTGGAGAAGCTGCCCTGGCCCAACCATCTGCGCAATGTTCCTGAATACGCGGGTGGACACCATGAGCGCATGGATGGCAAGGGATATCCGAAAGGCCTGACGCGTGACCAGATGTCGGTGCAGGCCAGGGTGATGGGCATTGCCGATATCTTCGAGGCGCTGACAGCCAGCGACCGCCCCTACAAGCCGGGCATGAAGCTCTCACAGGCGATGTCCATCATGCACCGCTTCAAGCACAACGGCCACATCGACCCCGATCTGTTCGACGTGTTCGTGAGCGAGAAGGTTTACCTGACCTATGCGCAGCAGTTCCTCGATCCATGGCAGATCGACGAGGTCAACCTGCCGGACGGTGCGGCCTGAAGAACGCGTCAAGCATCGGCAGCAGATCGGCGAATTCCGCACCAAACCGGTCCCGGTTGACAAAGTAGGCTTCACTGGCCACCGCGAAGAACTCGTCGACTCCGCTGGCGCCGTAGGCATCGAGCCAGGGCATCGCGGCGCCAAAGCGCTCGGCCAGGCTGAGCCGGTCGCAGAAATCCAGATAGTTCGCATGCAGCCTGGTGTGCCACAACGCGCGTGCTGCGCCGCTGCTGGTTGTGCCCATGAATCCGGCGGGCAGTGCAGGACAGCCGTTGGCGGTTCCGTCGCGCATGTCGATCTTGTGGACGAATTCATGGATCACGACGTTGTAGCCGTCGTGCGCGGATTGCCCCGCTTCGGCAACGTCCTGCCAGCTCAGCGTGACCGGCCCGTCCTGCATGGCTTCGCCGGTGAGCACTTCGTCGTACTGGTGAACGACGCCGTTCTCGTCCATGGTTTCGCGCCGGGCGCGTACTGCGCCCGGATACACGACGATACCGACGAAGTCGTCGTACCAGTCGATGCCGCGCCAGGGCTCGCGCAGGTGCAATACCGGCAGACAGGCCTGCGCCGCGATGGCGATGGCCATGTCGTCGCGAATCGCCAGCCCGCCGGCACCGTGGAACTCCTTGCAGCCCAGAAACGCCTGCGCCAGATGCCGCAGTTCGGCCAGGTCGTCGACGCCGGCGGTCTGAAGAAACGGCAGCTGTACCAATGTGGCGTTCCACAAATGGTCCGGGATTGCACGCGCGGCGCTTGCAGGTTTCGGGCCTATCGAGCGCAGCCAGCGCAACATCGCGTGTGTCCCGCCCGCGGTCAGCGGGCTTGTTCCGGCGTGAGCCGGTGAACCGTGGCCGAGCTGCCTGCAGCGTCCAGGCAAAGGCGCAGCACCTGCGAGCGCGGCAGATCAGCCTGCAAGTCCCAATCGCTCAGAACCCAGCGCCTGCGGCCTTCGGCCAGCATGTGGTCCGCCGGTTGATGGGTGTGGCCGTGGATCAGTGTGTGGGCATCGGCCTGGCGCAACCATGCTGTTGCCAGGTCGGCGTCCACCACCGACGGCGCCGGATGCGCCTGCTTGTGTTGTTCGCTTTGCGCACGCAACTGGCGAGCGATTGCCTGCCGCTGCGCCAGCGTCTGCGCCAGGAAGTCGGTCTGCCATTGGCGGTCACGCACCATGCGGCGAAACGCCTGGTATCCGGTGTCCTCCAGGCACAAGGCGTCACCGTGGGACAACAACCAGTGCGTGCCGGCGAATGCGAGAACGCAGGGATCGGCAAGCCCTTGAAGGCCACACTGTTGCAGCATGGCCTCGCCCACCAGGAAATCCCGGTTGCCGCACATGAAGAACTGCGGGCGCTGTCTTGCCGATTCGCGCAACACCGCGGCGCATGCCAACGCGAAGTCGTCGGGTTCGCCCAGTGCATCCCGTCTGACGGGCTCCAGCACATCATCGCCAACCCATACCTCGAACAGATCGCCGAGCATGAACACGGCATCGGCGCGGGTGCGCGCGAGATAGTCTTGCCACGCAGAAAACGTGGTCGGGTCGCCCGCGTGCAGATGCAGATCGGAGATGAAATCCACCACACGCCATTGCGGGGGCGCAGTCACCCGGTCTTGCCAGGGTGCGGCGGCAGCGCCAGACGTTG
>Ga0073904_10002199_pt1 | contig 14750 bp, 14 predicted proteins | sample KloWWTrecipitate_FD_66668 | JGI IMG/M metagenome (GOLD analysis project Ga0073904, IMG submission 66668) | Active sludge microbial communities from Klosterneuburg, Austria, studying microevolution and ecology of nitrifiers - Klosterneuburg... | ecosystem: Engineered > WWTP > Aerobic digester >...
CCGTCGTGACGAAGAGCAGCGACAGAGTGGCGGTTCGTCGGATACAGTCGGTTCATCCGACGTCTTTGGGAAAGAGATTCAGTGCTAAAGTGGCCGTCAATCGATCGTCGGAATCATCGACGATGTTGTTGGCGTTTGTGGAGATCTTCTCCGCCGCGTCACAAAGCGCACTCAGATCCAGACCGCCCATGTGAGCAGTGAGTCCAGCGATCATATTCTCAGAGACCAATTGAAATAACTCACGTGCCCGTGAAGCGTGTCGTTGGACGCCGATCGGGCGACCCTCACGAACCTTGACACCGGCAGCGGCCAGCTTGATCAGACCCTTGAGAAAATCGGCCTCCTGACCGGATCGTCCGCATGCAATCCACAACTGCTCCCAGATCTCGTGAGCTTCCCAATAGAATCCATGGTTGAACAGGTCGATCCCGAAGAGATAGTCGGAGGACACCCGCCATCCGGAAACCAGGTTGACCGACGCGACTGGATCCTGCTGAACTTCACCCGGTGAGATCAAGTGCATTCCGTAGCTGTGTCCGGCCGGGTCGCTGATCGGATGAGGCTGACGTCCCGAAACGTATGAATACGGCGGAAGAGGCCGATCAGGGCACAGGCGTAACATGCATGTCAGTCCTCAAGGCGGTGCGAGAGAAAGAATCCAACTGCTTGTCAAGATTACGCCAAAGAATCAGCGTCCGATGATGCTCTCGCGAAAAGCGTTGCAGGCCTGGATGACGTTGCATGACCCGGAGCCTTCGCTTGAGTACTGTCAGCAGTGCTATCTGGCTTGATCGGCTTCCCTCAGACCCAGTAATTGGTCTGTATCGTGACTGACTTGGCGAAAGCGTTCCGCTGAGGAGGCCGGAGTAAGGTCTTCGTTCCATGTTGGGATCATCCGCGAAATCGCGATGGCTCCCTCCTGACTTTCCAAGAGGTGCGGTAGGCAGGTCTTGACGACGTCCAGCATCACGGAAACGGAAACGGATGCGCCGGGCGAAGCTCCCAGCAGAGCGGAGATGGATTTGTCTGTGTTGGTGACGACTTCAGTACCGTAGTGGACGATGCCTGCGGCTCCGTCTTCCTTCTTGATGGCTTGAACGCGGATACCAGCGTTCACCAGCTTCCAGTCCTCACTCCGGGCATCGGGATAAAAGCCTCGAAGAACTTTCATGCGGGCTGCCATGCTCTGCGTGCCTTGCCGGATCAAATACTTCACGAGTGGCAAGTTGTAGAGCCCAACCCTGGCCAGCGAACTAAAGTTGTCGAATTTGACTGAAGAAGGCAGGTCGCTGAAGCTCCCGGAACGCTGCAGGAATTTCGTTGTAAAGGCGGCGAAGGGACCAAACAACAGCGACTGCTTGCCGTCAAGCACGCGCGTGTCGAGATGCGGCACTGCCATTGTCGGCGCTTCCGCCTGAGCCTGGCCATAAACCTTGGCCTGATGCCTGACAACGACTTCCGGGTTGTCACACACGAGCCACTGGCCGCCAATCGGAAACCCGCCATAACCTTTAACCTCGTCGATCTTCGATCTCTGCAGCAATGGCAGGCTGCCACCGCCGGCTCCAATGAACACGAACTGCGTTCGGTTGTTGAAACTGCGGTTGCCGGAAATGTCTTTCACTTTGACATTCCAGCCGTCGGACGTTCTGTCGAGATCGATGACGCGGTGCCCGGTGGCGACACCACAGCCGGGTTGTCGGGCCAGCCAATGCACGAGTTTCCGGGAAAGCGATCCGAAGTTGACGTCGGTACCGGCCGCCATTTTGGTTGCAGCGACCGGCATGTCATCGCGACCTTCAATCAACAACGGAGCCCAACGTTTGATGACCTCGCGATTCGTTGTGAACTCCATCTCTTTAAAGAAATGGTGGGCCGACATGGACTCGTAGCGGGCTTTGAGAAAGTCAACCTGTTCCGGGCCGTAAACGAAGCTGATGTGAGAAATTTGATTCACGAAGTCGCGCGGACCATCGATCATGCCTTCACTGATCGCATAAGCCCAAAACTGCTTTGATTGCTCGAACTGCTGAAAGATCTCGATCGCCTTCGACGCATCGACCGATCCATCGGCGTTGCGATGCGGCGTGTAACTCAGTTCGCAGATTCCCGCATGCCCGGTCCCGGCGTTGTTCCAGCCGTTCGAACTTTCTTGAGCGAGTTCGTTGGTCACCTCGTAGATCTGGATTTTCAGGTCAGGCTGCAGTCGCTTGAGCATCGCGCCAAGCGTTGACGACATGATGCCGCTTCCGATCAGAATGACGTCGGGATTGTCGATATATGATGAGTCTGGCAGCGATATCATTTCATTTGGCTTTCGGATCAGACGGTGCTGTTGATCTTCCTTCGTTCGTAAATCAAAATTCGCCGACGATTCGCTGAAGACCAGACCGAGTTTCAATTTTCCGAATCCGTGGATTGCTTGCAAGTGTCTGGTGCTTTGTGCTTTCTTGAATGAGAAGTTTGAGAAAAGCAGATGAGACCTGTGCTCTCGCCGGAGAGAGAAATTGCCTTCCGCTGAGCACTCCAGAATACGTCAGTCTCACAGCAGCAGTTCGAAGTTCTCTCCTGAGCGGCTAAGATTTTTGATTCGTCTTCTGACACTTCTCGCATGCGTAAATCTTCCGGTTGCCCAACAGCCAGCTTGCGATCCTGGAGCCGCAACGACGACAATTGGATTGTTTGTAGACATTCAACCGCTCCGAAGAATTCAAATGACTGAGCGGTTTGTCGAACAACTGTCGGTCAACGGTGATGATGCGATTGTACTTCACCCCGATTTTGAGCAAGTCAGTTGTCAACTTCCATAACGAATCAAATTGCTCCCGCGAAAGCTCGTTGGTCGGAGTCTCTGGATGAATTCCCAGCAGGAACAAAATCTCCGCTCGGTAAACGTTGCCAACGCCCGCGATCACCGACTGGTTCAACAGTATAGTCCCGATTGGCGATCGACTGCGGCAAATTCGCTCCCACAGTTTTTCGGGACATGCATCTTCGCTGAGCGGATCCTGTCCCAGCCGGCCCTTGATCGTGCGGAACTGTTTGTCGTTGATCAATTCGCAGCACGTCGGGCCGTTCAAGTCAAAGGAACGTTCTTGGCCAATCATTCGTACTCGCACCGCGCCGCGCGGCTCGGGAGCCGGATTCTTGTGGACTCGAAATTTTCCGTACAGCCCGAGATGCACATGCACAATCTCTTGCGGGCTCCAGTGATAAAACAAATGCTTGCCGTGAGCCGTCACGTCCTGCAACAGGTTGCCATCGAGCCTCTCTGATTCCTTTTCAAATCGCCCTTGCGGCGAGCACAGACCAATCGCCTGGCCTGCAAACCATGCGCGATGATCACGAGCAATCCGGTGAATCGTGTGTCCTTCAGGCATCGGGTTTGGCTTTGTAATGCAGATAAGCGGACATGCGACTCACTCGATCGACCAGGGCGTTGTTTCGGCGAGCTCCATAACGTCCCAGCCCAGTCTGGATGAATCGATTCCAGTGAGCGTAACCCGCGTTCGACCCGCCCTGAGTGTCAACAGATGCGTAATCATAATCCTGCGAAATCGCCTGATAAACCAAAATCGGCAAACTCTGTTGATCGGCAATCGTGATGGCGACGTCCAAAGCAGGATTTTCATCCGCCCGCACGGCAGTCCGCATCCAGTACAGCACGAAATGCCCATTTTCATACGCGCCTTCCGCATGCACGCGGATTCGCTCAAAAAGATGAGCGGGCAAATCTGCCCATTGATGATTTAGCATGGGGGAAAGGGTTCGAAATTCGGGATCGGAGTTAGAAAACGATGCCTTGTCATCTGATCCCGCAAGGCGAGATCACTTCCGCATCGTGTTGAGACATGCTGCGTGCGAAGATCCGATTGTCTGCGATCCAGTTTTCACGCGTGTAGCTGATGGTCGACATGTCAGTTTCCTGAACTTCCAGCAGCGCAAGACGAAATCCCATCTGAGTGATCTCGCTGAACAATTTTGTTTGACATTTGTCCTGCAGCGTTTCGTTGCGATGAGCGGCGTAGAATTTGTACTGCTTCTGGATAATCATGATTCAGTCCTGAAAGGAACGGAGCTTTCAGTCTGCCGAGTTGATCAGCGACATTAATTCGGCGCGGCTGGCAGGATTCGTTCGGAATGTGCCGCGCATCGCACTGGTCACAGTCATACTTCCCTGCTTGCGGATGCCACGCATGGACATGCAGGAATGCTCGGCCTTGATAATCACGCCAACTGCACTACTCTGCAGGCGTTCCTCGATCAGATTGGCAACGGTTTGCGTCATTCGCTCCTGAACCTGCGGACGGCGAGAAACTTCTTCGACGACGCGGGCCAGTTTGCTGAGTCCTGTCACACGACCATTCGGAATGTAGGCAACGTGGGCCACACCTCGAAACGGCAGCAGATGATGCTCACACATGCTTGTGAATTCGATGTTCTTCACGAGCACTATTTCATCGTAGTTTTCTTCAAACGTCACGTCGAGATGTCGACCGGGATCGAGTCGCAGACCGGCAAACATCTCGGCATACATTTTTGCAACTCGGCGAGGTGTTTCGAGTAACCCGTCACGGTCCGGGTCTTCGCCAACGGCTCGCAGAATTGTTCGCACGGCCGACTTTATTGCGGCAAGGTCCACTGGGGCCTCGGTTGTCAGGACATGCCGCAATGTGCGTGATCGGCTTAACGCAACGCAACAATCATCTGGCAATGACTCGGTTGACCGTGCGTCTTCAAGGTCGATTGGCATGCTCATCTCTCTCTCATTTGGTTGGACGTAGAAAAATTGGCACAAAAAAAGAGCGATCGATAGTGCGTCGATCGCTCAGAACTTTAATAATTGGTTTGGCTTTTAAGGGAGGATGACAGAGTCGATGGCGTGAATCACGCCATTCGAGGTCTCGATGTCGGTCGCAATCACTTTCGCACCATCAACCATCACTGTTCCTTTGCTGACTTTGATCGCAACAGATTTGCCGTTCACCGTCTTGGCTTCAGACACTTTCACGACATCACTCGCCATCACTTTTCCGGGCACGACGTGATAAGTGAGCACGGCGATCAGTTTGTCCTTGTTCTCTGGTTTCAGCAGGTTGGCCACAGTACCTTCTGGCAGTTTGGCGAAGGCTTCATTTGTCGGAGCGAAGACTGTGAATGGACCTTCTCCCTTCAATGTGTCCACCAAACCAGCGGCCTTGACGGCAGCAACCAGCGTGGTGAACGCTTCGTTGCCGACGGCCGTGTCGATGATGTCCTTGTCAGCGGGCATGATGACGCTGTCGATCACATAGATCACCCCGTTTGAGCAAGCGATGTCAGTCTTGACCACATTCGCTCCGTCCACACTGACCTTGCCGTCCTTCACGGCGATATCGACCTTCTGGCCCTGCACAGTGGTGGCTCCGGTCAGTTTCACAACGTCTGCTGCCATCACTTTTCCGGAAACCACATGATAGGTCAGGATCGCCTGCAACTTTGCCTTGTTCTCCGGCTTCAGGAGTGTCTCAACCGTACCCTTTGGCAACTTTGCGAATGCTTCGTCTGTTGGAGCGAACACTGTGAATGGGCCCTTGCCCTTCAGAGTGTCCACCAATCCGGCTGCTTTGACTGCCGCGACCAGCGTCTTGAAGCAACCGGCTCCGACAGCCGTGTCCACGATGTCTTTTTCTGCTGCCGCATGGGCTGGTGCCGATGTCAGCACGTGGGTTCGGGAGGTCTGGCTCTTCGCGACCGCCGTTCCGTTGCATTTAGAACCTGCTTCTGCGGTGGCAGACACGGCCAAAAATCCAGCGACCAGAATTGTTGTCAACTTCTTCATCGTACTTCTCTCTTTTCATCGGGGTTGAATACAACGTTCAAATCGTTCTATTTAGTCCGCCATAAACGTCCACCGATAACTCGGTTTTTCCAAAAAATCTGGAGAAGGACATAAATGATGCAGAAACGAGTCACTCGAAACAGTTTTCAGTACGCAAGCTCGGCGATCTCAGTCAGGCATGCGCTTCCCAGTCTTTTTCGGATGTCCATCGATAGAATTTCGTTCCGTCAAGTACCATCAGTGACAGCCAGCCATTCGCGACAAGATCACTGACGTGCGCATGTTTCTCGATGATGTGCTGAACGGATTTTCGAGGAGCTTCGATCAAAACCAGTAACCTCAGAGGCTCGTGCTGGAAATTCTGGCCATCGTGGACGGACTGCCATGGCAGACCGGTCATCAGGTCTCCGCCATTTCCTTCGAAGACACCCAACTGACCGACAACATTGTGAATCAGTTTGTTTCCACTGCCGAACGCTCGGTTGTCCACCGCGGAAGCGTAGTACTGGAGATTGATCCAACTGGTCACAACCATGGGCGCGGTCATGATCAGTTCCAGAACTCGCAGATCCGGGTCCTGATGATGATCGTAACTGTGCATGAATGTTCGACCAGTCAGGTTGAGTCCGGCAGTTCTCGATCGGGGAGCCACAATAAATGCGGCGTTGTTCGCTAAGCCCCATTCGGGTCGAACTTCTGCCCAGTCCTGGCTGCGTCGAAGAACGTACGATTCGGATTTTGCACCGAGTCTGACGGAGCGTTCCGTGCGACACAGTCGACCAGCTTCGTTCGTCCATCCCTGGACAGTTCGAAACTCTTCGACGAACTCGGCGGGCATCGTGTCCACGTCGAGAAATCGAATATCGTCAGTCGTCGTATTGTGAACCGCAGCAACAAACCAGGTGCTTTCCGGAATTGGAATACCGCGTTGTGAAAGACTCTCTCTGACCTCGGCATCGTTGAGCAGAGTCGCCGCCACTCGTGCATTGGGTTCACCGGAATGACCACCGCACGCTCCGCAATCCAGTCCGGCCTTGTACGGGTTGTTCGTCACATCGGAGGCATGCCCACAGATCGCCACGATGCGACCAAACGATTTCGTCAGACCGAGATTTCGCAGCATATTCTCAGCCAGCGTGGCCTTCTGCTCGCTGCTTAAACATTCGTGGTCGGGGCTGCTCGAATTCGATTTATTCAGATCCGGACCCAACCGACTGTGGTTGTTTTTTGCTACCCCGTCGCAGGCGGAATCAGACACCGGGCGAGTCAACCGCAGCGAGTCTGTGAGCAATCTGCCGAAGTACACGAGGCCAATCGATTCGACGAATGAAAAACAAGATGCCGCAGAACTCTGAAACGATTTCCATTGTTTCCGTATAGATCTCAGCAGAGTTCGAGAGCCCTTTGCTGCGGTCACAGCGGCTTCATCGGCACCTCGGATCGTTTCGTGAATCTTAAAGCCAGGACTCAGCAGCACGGGACATTGAGCGGCTCCGGACGATGCACCCAACGGGACATATTCGAACGGCATTCCGAAGAATCCGGCAAAGCCAAACGTCTCGATGCTCTGATCCACGGATTCGAGGTTTCGACGAAAGACTTCCGATCGCACATCGATGCAAAACACCATCTGAAGTGTTTTTGTTGTTTCAGCGGAATGCGGCGTGGCATTCTGTGAGATCGCACTGCACAGGCTGCTTCGGTACGCGATTTCCGCAGCAACCTGCAAACAGTATCGAGCCTGAACGTCCATGGGTGGCAAAAGCGTTGGCGTCGGATTTTGTTCTCCCGGCCAGGATGTTTCTGGCCAGGCAACATCATGGCATCTTAGAAGCGCCACATCGTAGGCCAGCCTGATAGCCAGCAACCCGATCAGATCCTCATTAACCTGCGGCGGAGCGGCGGGGTTCCAGCCCGTAAACCGGACGTACGACGCCCAGCCGATGACGGAAAAGATCTCACACAGCAGGAACGGTCGCCAGGCGGAACGCGGAACTTCCAGCAGCTGCAGCATTTCACTGATCGCCTTCAAAGGCGACTTCGGCAATTGCGAAACGAAGCTCCGAAATCCAATGATTCCAAGCTGTTCCATTCGGCGACTCACCACGGCTGTCTCCCGCCACGCTTCATACAATGGCAGCGCTCTCCATGGACTACTCCAAATCGCCTGACCTTCGTCATAATGAGCGGAGACATACCGCGAAATGTCGTTCACGATGTGGCTGTTCCACGTACTTTCCTCAGCCCGATCGATGACTTCGGCCATCGTCCGGATCGTCCGTTCGCCATCGGGTTCGGTCAATTCGTTGGCGAGCCAGCTTGTCACGTCTTTAGTTTTTACATCAGTGAAGACCTCAGGATATTCGCACCGACATTGCTGAAGTGCGGCTGTGATGTCTTGCTCTGTGACGTGCTCGCTTTCCAGCAGCGACTGAAAGTAAGTTCGCGGCATCAGCAGATCACAATCGCGAACTCCACACAGCAACTGCCTGGCATCAAGGAACGATTTGCCCGACAAGCCAAGAAACGGATTCACCGCGACATAATGTCGCAGCGGCCACAGAGGCGGAACGATGGAGTGCAATTCTGCCAGAACATCCGACAGGCGTGCCCGGTCGTCGTGTTGATTCTCTGCCATCAGTGCGGTCGCATTCGAATCAGAATCTGGCGTAGGTTCAAAACGAAGTTCCGACATTCGATATCTCCGTGGTCTAAAACTGGATTTCGTAGGACAGGCTTCCAGCCTGTCTATTTCGGCTCGACAGTCTGTAAGCCTGTTCATTACCGGCTCGACAGGCTGGAAGCCTGTCCTACGTAACGCTATTGAGTCGGCCCGTGCTGGCCCCATGCCCAGGCTGTGATTCGGCGAGCCGGAACGTCCAGATAAAAGCCATGCACAGCATGCACATACAACGACCGCAACAACGGTCCTTGAGTGGTCAGCCGTGTCGTCGCCTGAAGCAAAAAGATGCCGATGAATCCAAGCCCCACGATTCCTGTCACCAGCGAATCGAAGAGCGACGGAATCACTTTCTGATGAGAAACCGATGTGGCCAGAGCGTAATCAGTCAATAAGTATGCACCGTAGTATCCAACTCCGACTGCCACCGCAGCCAGCACGCTCCATCCCGCAAGACGAAATGATCCGGACGAAAACGCAGGCCACATAAGTTGCGTCAGCGCGATCGTAAGAATCAGACTCAAAATCACAGCCCCGGGTTTGGTCAAAGGATCGGCTGTGAATCCCAAAGCAGTCGAGGCGCAGATCGCCAGTGCCATCGACACAGCAACCGGCAGCATCATCAGACTTCGTCGGGCTGAGCTGATTCGACTGTTCTCCGACTGCAACCCTGTCGCCACATCCAGCACACTGCCGGAACTCAGAAACGCGTGAGCCTTGTAAAGTGAATGTGCCACAATATGAAGCAACGCAGCGGAGAAGGCACCGAGTCCGCATTGAAGCATCATGAAGCCCATCTGAGCGATCGTCGAATAGGCCAGTTGACGCTTGATGCTGGTCTGTGTCAGCATCACGACTCCGCCCAGCAGAGCCGTGAATGCTCCAATCAGAGCCAGAAAATCCAGAGCAAGATGTGACACGGCGATCAGAGGACTGAGCCGAAGCACCAGGAATCCACCGGCATTGATGATTCCAGCGTGCATCAGCGCCGACACGGGCGTCGGAGTTTCCATCGTATCCGGCAGCCAGCTATGGAAAGGAAACTGCGCCGACTTGGTCATCGCTCCCAGCACGAACAGGCTTCCGATCACCGGGATCCAGAAGCTACGGCTGGACGAACCTTGCTGAATTTCGGCAGCCGCAGCGAAGATTTCAGAGTACTCGACACTTCCGAAACACAAGTACGTCAGTCCCATGGCGGACAAGAGCATGACGTCGCCAACCCGGCTGATCAAAAACTTCTTGCGAGCCGCCCAGACCGCCCACGATCGATTCGAGTAATGTGTGAGTAATTGATGCAGACCAAAACTGGTCAGCATCCACGCAGCGGTGAACATCACCAGATTGCGAGAGACGACAAGCAGCAGCACCGCGCCCAGAGTAAACGTGATCCATTTGAGGAATCTTCCCTGAGTCGCATCGCGATCCAGATAGCTGATGGAGTACCGGATAATGACGGCCCCGAGCAACGTAATCAGAAGCAGCATGATCGCTGACAAAGAATCCAGGTACACTCCCAGACTCACCTTGATCGGCCGTGCAATCGAGTACAGAGGCACATCGATCGCCCCAAACCGCAGCAGCATCCCGCTCGTTGTCACTGCCAAAAGAAACGCCAGCACTGAAGCCACTGATGCAGAAACTCGCAACGCACTCACATGACGGTTGGCGACGCTCGATGGGACGAAGCCAAAGATCAGAAGCACCATGGGCGACAGTATGGCCAGACAGGATTGCAGGATTGACACGAATTGATCCTTTTCATCTTTCGGACGCTTGGAAAGGTTGGTTACTTAAATTTCACGAATACTAAAGCACGACACGCATGTCGTCAATTTACTGTCGTCAGATTTTGAAAGAATCTTGAGCCTGGCTATCGGGAACAGGTTTTAGCGGTCAATTCATGACACTGGTTTTACGATTGATGTGTCGTATTTTGCTGGTAAGATCCGAGACCGCTGCATTTGGGAATTGAATGCTGGTGCCTGAGTCGAGCCTGCCTGTAGCGAAAGTTGTCAGGACTTTCGAATGCACTTTGAGTCACCGAAAGTCTTAGTTGCCATGAAGAAGAAAACTCGTGCAATGTCATCTACTGAGGCAGTGGCTGTCTCTTCAACTAAGTCTCCTGCTCGCGGGTTCCCAGTGGTCTCGAAGGTCGCAACTTCTGCAGCGGACGACTCCGCCAAACCCACCGCCTCGACGGCCGCTCGCTGGACGTTTCTGACCAACCATTCGCATGTGCTGATCCTGATTTCTCGCAATCCTGACGTGGTCCTTCGCCAGGTGGCGATTCGAGTCGGCATTACGGAGCGTGCCGTGCAGCGCATCATCGCGGATCTGGAAGAAGCCGGCATTCTGGAACGAGAAAAGGTGGGCCGCCAGAACCACTATCGCATCATCGCCGACAAACCGCTGCGACATTCCGTCGAATCGCATCGGACTATTGCCGATCTTCTCTCACTGATGGACGTCAGCGTCGAATGAATGCTGTCACTTTTCGCAGTCGGTAATCGGGGAGTAGCCTGCTTTGGTAAAGTTGCGGTCTCATTGCCCTTCAAAATTCTATCTGCGAGTTTCAAAAATGGTGGCTATTCGATACTAGCCGTTGGCCTTGTGTGTTTTCAGTGGCCTCCTGCTTGAAGCCAGTGACTGGCCGCGTTTTCGCGGATCGGAGGGTTCCGGCGTGGCCAATGATTCGGAATCGCTGCCGACGAAATGGTCCCCTACAGCCAACGTCGCATGGAAGACAGAGCTACTTGACCCTGGCGCATCAAGCCCGATCATTGTTGGTGGCACGGGCTTCGTCACATGCTATTCCGGTGATGGACTGACTGGGGATCGCCAGCCGTGAGTGACGGTCGACTCGTGCTGCGCAGTTCGAAGCATTTGTATTGCGTGGCCGAAATGGGCGAAACGGTGAAGCCCTAAGATATCGTCGGTGCGAAGGTTGAAGAAGATCCAGCGCCGGAAGGTGGAGGCGAAGGTGGTCGTGGAGGCAACTCACGGTTTGATCCGATGAGCATGTTTACGGGAATGGACACTGACAAAGATGTAAAACTGACTGGAAAGGAACTGCCCTCGTGCTTTGTAAGAGCCAAAAGCTAGGGTTGGTCGTAGTGGACGAGGCAACGAGTCCTGCCATTTGTCGGCTCAATGGTACTTGTTGCCTCGTCCACTACCCGAAGATTAATCTGTGACAAAGCCCTAGCCGGCCTCAACGCCCTGAACTTGCCGAAGATTGAGGAGTTATCCCGGAACAAATTGGACGAATTTTTGAAGCCCGGCTTTTGCAAAAAGCGGGGCTTCAAATTCTTTAGGGGGAAGACAAATTGGGAAGCAGCTGATTTTCAAATCGATGAGCTGCGTCGCGTTTGAGATCCCCGGATTGTTGAAGGACCCTGGTTGAAAGCACTGGGCCACGGGTCTACGATCCTACCGGGGTTTCTGGGAAAAACTTCTTGCCCCCGCCATGTTAGCACGCCCCGTGAGAGTGTGGCTGTGAAAACGGTGACGCGGGATATTGCTGGCAACTAAAGACTCGAATCAGGAACCGGAGTGCCTAATGAGAACGCGATTTTTGTTCAGTATTTTTTTGCTTTACTAAGAATCTCGGCGGCTCAAGCCGAAGATTTTAGGTCGTTCCGTGGTCCAGATGGACTTGGAGTGACGACAAGTCAGGCAATTCCGGAATCATGGTCTGACACAGAAAATCTGGCCTGGAAAATCACTGTTCCGGGGTCCGGCTGGTCCCAACCGATTGTTGTGGGGGATCGCATTTTCGTTACCTCTGCCGTGGCCGAAAAGGACCTTCGACCGAAGAATTTTTCAGATGGTGTGAAGACGCCGCAGAGCATGGGAGTCACCCTTTTCGCCAAGGCCCCGGATGTCACGATCGACTGGCAAGTAGTGTGTTTGAACGCCAGCGACGGGACTGTGCGTTGGAGCAAAGTTGTGCATTCCGGCAAGCCGAAGTTTACTGTGCATCCTTCGAACACGTTCGCGACTGAATCACCCGTAGCAGATGACAATGGTGTGTATGTTTCCTTCGGAGCAGCGGGCGTCGTCGCAGGGTTCAACCTCGATGGTGAAGAACTCTGGAAGCACGATGTCGGTGTGTTTAAGACGAGCAACAGCTTCGGCACGGGAAGTTCACTGGCGATTCATGACGGCAGGACCTACGCTCAAAATTTCTGGGAAGAAAGTGCCGATCTGCTGTGTTTTGAAAATGCGTCGGGCAAGATTGTCTGGCAGTCTTCGCGAGACAAGAAAGCGACGTCCTGGAGCACGCCTGTCGTCTGGAAGAACGATCAACGCGAGGAGTTGATTGTATCGGGAGATGATCAGGTCGAATCATTTGACCCGGCCACCGGCAAGCGTCTCTGGCAGGTCAGCAATGTAAAGGCCGCAACCGCTTGTTCGCCCGGTGCAGATCAGAAACGTCTGTACTTTGGTGGCAGTGACCCGTTTTCCAAAGGGCCGTTGTTTGCTGTGGCTGCCGGTGCAGAAGGTGACGTTTCGCCAAAGAAAAAGAATTCACAGTTTGACAGTTGCATCTGGCTCAGTGATCGAGCGGGCCCAGGCATGGCATCGCCGGTTTCTTCGGGGGAATTTGTGTATGTTGTCGAAAGCAACATTCTCAAGTGCTACGACGCCAACACGGGCAACATGCTGTATCAAAATCGGCTTCCGAAGCTGGCCATGGTTGCGGCGAGTCCTCTGATCGTGGGCGACAAACTTCTGCTCATCGATGAACAAGGACACGGTTGCCTTGTCGCTGTTGGGCCGGAGTTTCAGGTCGTGGGTTCGGGCGAATTCGACGACACCTTCTGGGCAACACCTGCCGTTGCGAATGACGCGATCTACTTTCGGGGCGTCAATTCGTTGTATTGCGTGCGAAAGGCAAATCAATAGATTCAGCTCAGTTGTTCTGCGACTGCGGTTTGGATATCGCAACTCCAGACAATTGAACATCGCCACGTTGAACAGGAAGTGAGTCGACATTGAAGAGTACAAATCGAATCATTGGCCTCATTCTCTCCATCTCCATCTGTCTTGGCGCAGGAGGTCTCGGCGCGATCGCAACGACGCCGGAAATCGACGGCTGGTACAAGACGCTTTTGAAACCGTCATGGAATCCTCCAGCAGCGGTGTTCGGTCCCGTTTGGACGACACTGTTTATCATGATGGGAGTTGCTGTCTGGCTTGTATGGAAAAAACCAGGCTTCAGAACGGCAAAGCTGGCGATGGCGATGTTTGCAGTTCAGCTTGCTTTGAACGTGGCATGGAGCTGGATCTTTTTCAGACTGCATGAGCCAGGTTGGGCGTTTGTGGAGATCGTGACACTTTGGCTCTCCATTGCCGCAACGGCAGCATTATTTCTGAAGCATCGCAAACTTGCCGGCCTGCTGATGCTGCCTTATCTGGCGTGGGTATCATTCGCCAGCGTGCTGAATTTTACACTCTGGCGACTGAATGTCTGATCAGTTTGTATCGGGGGGGAATCGCAAAAGGGAACATTCTACTTATCCGGGCGTTTTGGTCTGCCCTGCGGTCGAAGCGAAGATTCCAGTCCGAGGTCTGCGGCAGTTCTCGTCTGCCAGCGAGGATCACCGAACGGTGTGCCACGAGCAAGACTATGGCGGAGCGACTGGAGTTCGGCTTCTGTTCCCAGCTTCGCTCAACCATCTTTGCACGCAGAGGATTTCGCTCCACGTAACGGAGCACGGTCAGGTAATGGCTGTCTGATTGAACAGGGAACGCTTTGAACCGCCCCTGCCAGACATGCCCGCTGCCTTTGTAATGCCGATGATGACGCCGAACATGTGACGTCATCAGCCACTGCATCCAGCGACTCAGATCTCCATCCCCATACGGCCACAACAGCAGGTGAAAATGGTTTGTCATCAGACAAAACCCGGTCAGCCGCATCGGTACTTTCTCGTGAGCTTCCTGCATCAGGTTCGCAAACGCGGCGAAGTCGTCCTCCTTGTGAAAGACGCCACTGCGGCCATTGCCCCGGTTCAGGACATGGTAAACAAAACAACCGCGAGATGCTCTGGATGTTCTTGGCATGAACAAACATTAACCGTAGCCACAACCCGCGTAATGTAGCATGTCCCCGTTTGTGCCGCCCGCTTGTGCCGTTTGTGCTCTCTCCTTTTGTGCTTCCGATCGGACACTTATCGATTGAGTGATGCTTAGTTTTCTGGTTTGAGATGCAGGGCCTGTCGGAGGATGCGGCGTTCAGGT
>Ga0073904_10002201_pt1 | contig 14746 bp, 8 predicted proteins | sample KloWWTrecipitate_FD_66668 | JGI IMG/M metagenome (GOLD analysis project Ga0073904, IMG submission 66668) | Active sludge microbial communities from Klosterneuburg, Austria, studying microevolution and ecology of nitrifiers - Klosterneuburg... | ecosystem: Engineered > WWTP > Aerobic digester >...
AACTCGGCGTAGCCGATGCTCTCGGCAGCGCAGAATATGTCGCTCGGGAAATTATCCAAGCCGAAACGCTGGTAGACTATAGCCCACGAGAAGGTTTCTCCGATTTTTTCAGTAGACAACGTTTTGGGCAGGCCGTAATGGAATTTTTATCTCGATCTGAATGGTTTCTAAAATGACAACTTTGGATAGCTGTAATAACTCAGCTATCCATATTGTTTACTGTATCGACTGACGACCATTCTCTTCATGATGCAAATACCATCATTACGAACCGAATGGGGCATTCCACAAAAACACTATCTAATTGATGTCTCTTAAACAGTCAGTTTATTTGTTATAGCACACGCAATTGTGGCAAACTGCGCAGGTACATTACTGTGAGCATACCATTTCGTGTTTCTATATGAATTCTTCATTGGCTTGCGTTACTTACGCGCCAAAAAACGCAATCATTTCATTTCATTTATTTCCCTGATCTCTTTAATGGGTATCACTTTGGGAATGGTTGCGTTGATAACAGTTATGTCGGTTATGAATGGTTTCCAGAAAGAAATCCGCGCACGCATCCTGGGCGTTGCTTCACATGTGCAGATTGGCAGCATCGTTGGTCATTTAGAACATTGGCAACAAACATCGGAAGAAGCCACTAAACACCCGGCTGTAGAAGCAGCTGCACCTTACGTTGCTGGGCAGGGCATGTTATCCCACAACCAGGCGGTACAAGGCGTGATGGTACGTGGCATCCTACCGACTACGGAAGATAAGGTCGCCGATTTCTCCAAAACGATGGTAGCCGGGACTCTAGAAGACTTGGAGCCCGGTAAGTTTGGCATTATTATCGGGGCGGATTTGGCGCGCACATTAGGAACTTTTGTAGACGACAAAATCGTACTCATTTCACCGCAAGGTCAAATGACGCCTGCCGGTATTTTGCCGCGTTTAAAGCAATTTACTGTCGTGGGTATTTTTGAAGTCGGGCACTTCGAATATGATTCGGGCTTAGTGTTGATCCATCTTTTTGATGCCCAAAAACTTTATCGTATGGAAAACGATAGTGTTACAGGGGTACGATTAAAACTTAATGATTTATTCCAAGCCCCAAAAGTTGTCGAAGAATTACCATCCATGCTCACCATTGATAGCTATATCACGGACTGGACCAAACAACACGCTAATTACTTTCGCGCGATCCAAATTGAAAAACGCATGCTATCACTAATTCTCGCACTCATTATCGCCGTCGCAGCATTTAATATCGTATCGACACTCGTAATGGCAGTAACCGACAAGCAGTCGGATATTGCCATTCTACGAACGCTGGGCGCCAGTCCTCATAGCATCATGAAAATCTTCATCATACAAGGTACTTTTATTGGGGTTTTTGGCACCCTACTCGGCGTTACGGGAGGTTTATTGCTGGCATATAATGTCGGTGAAGTCGTAGCCTCCATTGAATGGCTATTCAATGTACAATTCCTGTCCCGTGAAGTTTACTACATCAGCAAAATACCTACCGACCCCCAGATCGTTGATGTGATGACGGTCGCGATTACATCATTTACACTCAGTTTATTGGCTACCCTATATCCTAGTTATCGTGCCTCCAAAGTAAACCCAGCAGAAGCGTTACGCTATGAATGATCCCGTTATCGATTGCCAGAATGTCTACAAAGCTTTTTCGCAGGGCGATCAAATTGTCGAAGTATTAAAAGGAGTCGATTTGACAGTCGCCAAAGGTGAAATCTTGGCAATTGTTGGAGCATCAGGATCTGGAAAAAGCACATTACTACATATATTGGGAGGTCTCGATACACTCACCAGCGGGAACATTCAGATTCTTGGGAAGAATATCGCAACCATCGATGAAGTGGAAAGATGTCAGCTACGTAATGCTTCTCTAGGATTTATCTATCAATTCCACCATTTACTGCCCGAATTCACAGCGCTAGAAAATGTCGCGATGCCACTCCTGATCCGTAGGTTACCCAAACAAGAGGCTTATAATCGCGCAGCAGACATTCTGCAGCAAGTCGGATTAGCTCATCGATTGACGCATACCCCTGGCGAGCTTTCTGGAGGAGAGCGTCAACGCGCAGCCGTAGCGCGCGCACTCGTAACACAACCCGCTTGTATCTTAGCTGATGAACCGACTGGAAATTTGGATCGTCACACCGCAGAAGCGGTATTTGATTTAATGCTCGAATTGAATCAAAAAATTAATGCCAGTTTAATTATTGTTACACACGATCCACGCCTAGCTAATCGAACACAACATGTCAAACAGCTGGTCGATGGTGTGTTATATGATATCGAATCTGCGCCATTAAACTAATTGATTGCTACAAATTGATCAGATTTATAAGGTAATATCTTTGTTTCAAAATTGATCGTAAGCTAACCTCGCTCCGTTTTACTACTCATTTGCTGTTCTATGCGTACTCTATTTACCTATATCATGGTTTTTCCGCGGCGTAGCGCGTTCGTTCTGATTGCGTTATTGATCGCGGGAATTGCCGAAGGATTAAGTTTAACCGCCCTACTACCCCTATTATCGATTGCTGTGGGTGAATCCAGTCAAACGGGTGAATCCAGTGGCATCGGTAAATTCATGGAACAAACCCTGCGTGATATTGGCATTGAACCCACGCTTGATACCATTCTGATTATTATCGTTGGCGGTATGTTCTTTAAGGGATTGGTATTATTACTAGCGAATCGACAAGTGGGCTACACCGTTGCACACGTTGCAACCGCGCTACGCCTGGATCTCATTGAAGCCCTACTGACCAGTCGTTGGCAGTATTATCTCAAACAACCGGTTGGATCATTGGCTAACTCTGTCGCAACTGAAGCGTACCGTGCAGCGAATGGTTTTGAACACAGCGTTAATGTGCTGGCACTTGCTATTCAGGTATTCGTATATGCAATTGTGGCATTGTTTATATCCTGGGAAGCGACGCTGGCATCACTGGTAATTGGTTTATTCTTGTTAATTGCACTCAACCGACTGGTCACCGCGACACGCCGCGCAGGCACTAAGCAAACCCATCTGTTGCGTGATTTGTTAACGTATTTATCGGATGTTTTGAGTTCAGTCAAATCATTGAAAGCGATGGCACGCGATAACGTTGCAGATGCCATTTTGCACGAACAAACACAGCATTTAGAGAAAGCCACCCGGAAGGAGGTCATGAACCGTGCCGCACTAACGGCATTGCAAGAACCCATTCTGACTGCATTAACCGCAAGCGGTTTATACATTGCATTGGTCGTATGGCAGCTCTCTTTACCAGAAGTGATGTTAATGGTTTTTTTGCTAACTCGAATACTGGGTCTACTCAACAAAACACAGCGGCGTCACCAACAATTGGCTGCACAAGAAAGCGCCTACTGGGCATTGCGTAAAGCTGCCGAAGAAGCGCGCGCAGCGGCAGAGAGGGCTACCGGAACAATAAAACCGACCCTGCAAAAAGGAATCTCGCTACAGCACGTCAAATTTAATTATGGTCAAAAAACGATCTTTAAGGATTTAACGATAGAAATACCCATTAATACATTTACCGCCGTTATGGGTCCTTCCGGTGTTGGCAAAAGCACATTGTTGGACTTACTATGCGGATTGACCGAACCACAATCGGGTGAAATCAAAATCGATGACGTATCGATACACGATATTAATTTACGCCAGTGGCGGCATATGATCGGTTACGTGTCACAAGACACTATTTTGCTACATGACACCGTCATGAATAATATCCTGGTAGGAGAATCGACGCTAACCGCTATCGATGCTGAACGGGCACTACGTCAAGCTGGTGCATGGGATTTTGTCAATTCTTTGCCAGAGGGATTACAAACCATTGTTGGAGAAAGGGGAGGACTGCTTTCCGGTGGTCAAAGACAACGCATTGCAATCGCGCGCGCGTTAGCGCATAGTCCATCTTTCTTAATTCTTGATGAACCTACCAGTGCGCTAGATCCTGAAAGCGAAAAAACAATTTGTGAAACTCTCCAGAAACTGGCGGAAAACCTCACAATCATCGCAGTTTCTCATCAACCCGCTGTTATTAATGCTGCTGATCGCGTTTTCATTCTTTCCAATGGAGTAGCAGAACCATTATCTACAGTGCTTCCGCACTGATTTCACCAAACCTATTCCACATGAGTAATCGATTAAATTAAACCTAAAAATCCCACCACTAAATGATGTGATTTCCAGATTAAACTAATATACCTATCCACTCGAGTTTTTACGGAATTTCAATTGTTCGTGTAAATATATTGTTCGTTTCATTCGCTTCGACAAAACGGTTCACATCATCAACATGCGCTGCAATCGAGTGGCTTCCATTAGGTATTATATATGCACCACCTTTTGTGCCAATCGTTGCGGTAGCGCCAGCTGCCAATGGCCCCCATATCGATCCCCAAGTTTTGGTTTGGCCATCGACTGAATAAGCCACTCCAACTGTAACGCCCGCAGGCGTTGCTGCCCCCCCTTGGTTCTGCACTGTGCTCGTGAAAATGCCATTTTCATAGGTTAACTGCGTAACGACCACATCTGGAAGAAGACTTGGATTGGTATTATTGACTGTTACATTGATGCTCGCACTGATCGTCGTATTTCCATCCGCATCCCGTGCAACCGCCGTGATCGTATGTTGCCCATCCGTGGCAGTAGTGCTATCCCATGGGATACTGTATGGCGCGGTGGTATCTTCTGCACCGAGATTATTCCCATTCAGCTTAAACTGCACGCCTACGACACCAACATCATCTGATGCATTGGCAGAAACCGTTACCGATGCACCTGCAACGGTAATACCCGAAATCGGTGCTGTGAGCGACACGCTCGGTTTATTGTCGTTTATATTAATGGCTTGAGTAAGATTATTATTTGTCTCGTTTGATTCAACAAAACGGTTCACGTCATCGACATGCGCTGTTATGGTATGCGCGCCATTCGGAATAACATAAGCCCCTCCTTTGGTACCAATCGTAACAGAAGCACCGGCGGCCAAAGGACCTGCTACCGATCCCCAGGTTTTAAATTGCCCGTCTACAAGATAACCGACACCCACACTGACACCCGTAGGTGTTGCTGCCCCTCCCTGATTCTGCACTGTGCTGGTAAAGATACCGTCAGCATAGGAAAGCTGAGTGACAACCACATCGGGAAGAAGACTTGGATTGGTATTATTGACTGTTACATTGATATTCGCACTGGTCGTCATATTTCCATCCGCATCCCGTGCAACCGCCGTAATCGTATGCTGTCCATCTGTGGCAGTAGTGCTATCCCATGGGATACTGTATGGCGCGGTGGTATCTTCTGCACCGAGATCATTCCCATCCAGCTTAAACTGCACGCCTACGACACCAACATCATCTGATGCATTGGCGGAAACCGTTACCGACGTACCTGCGACAGTAACGCCTGAGATCGGCGCAGATATTGAGACGATTGGCTGGGTATTATTGATGGTAATCGATTGAGAAAATTCATTATTTGTTTCGTTCAATTCAACAAAACGGTTCACGTCATCGACGAATGCCTTTATGGTATGTACGCCATTCGGAATCACATAAGCCCCTCCTTTGGTACCAATTGTAACGGAGGCTCCAGCAGCCAAAGGACCCGCTACCGATCCCCAGGTTCTCCAAACACCATCTACAAAATAACCGACACCTACCGTCACTCCCGCAGGAGTGGCCTCAGTGCCCTGATTTTGTACAGTACTTGTGAAGATACCGTCAGCATAGGAAAGCTGAGTAACAACCACATCCGGAAGTGGAGTAGACACACCGTTGCTTACCGTGACAGTGATCGAGCTTTTTGAGGTATTACCCGCAGCATCTCGAGCAACGGCTTCAATGGTGTGAGGTCCATTGGTGACTGCAGTACTATCCCAAACAATTGAATACGGCTCTGTGACATCTTCGCTAAGAGGGTAGCTGCCTGTCACTGAGAATTGCACGCCAGCTACACCCACATTATCAGTTGCATCAGCCGATAGCGTAACCGAAGTCCCTGAAACAGTAACTCCATTTGCAGGGGCCGTGATCGATACAGTGGGCGGCGTAATATCCGTTATACCTCCAGCAACTTCCTGAGATAACTGATTGTTGTCGTTGTCAAGCTCCGCAATTTTTTTACCATCATCTACATTAGCAGTCGCTGTGAATGTTCCATTGGGAATGAAGTAAGGATCCCCTTTTGTACCAATCGTAACAGATGCTCCCGCGGCCAACGGTCCCCATACACCGCCCCAAGTCCTCCAAACATTATTGACAAAGTATCCAACGCCTACACTTACTCCAGCCGGTGTTGCGGCGGTACCTTGATTTTTTACCGTGCTGGTAAAAATACCGTTGGCATAGGAAAGCTGTGTCACGACCAAGTCAGGAAGAAGGATACTATTATTGACTGTTATATCAACGCTTGAACTCGTGGTCAAGTTCCCGTCCGTATCTCGTGCAACAGCAGTAAGCGTATGCTGACCATCAGCCACGGCCGTACTATCCCATGCGATACTGAAGGGTGGCGCGGTATCTTCTACACCAATATTGACACCATCCAATTTAAATTGAACCCCCGCCACACCTACGCTATCCGATGCTTGTGCAGTAATATTGACCGAAGCACCCGCAACAGTCGCATTATTTTCTGGCGAGGTTAACGATACGGTCGGTAAAACACCAGCATCAATCTTGATAAATTTAGCAACGGACGGAACCCCGTCTCCGTTTAAAATAAAAAGCATATAATAACCAGGCGATGCAATATTAGGACTATTGGGAGCTGAGATATCCAGCCCATCCGTGGTTACCGAAAAATTGAGCTCATTAATAACCTGCCCCATATTAAAGGCATGCGTTACCGAACCGATTCTCAACACCGTAACTTTAGCTATAGAAGCAGCATCCGGCGTATTAATAAAGAATGACGTGCCATACGCTACGCTGGAAGGCGCAGAGATGATGGTAGGTCGGGCTCCTCCTTTAAATAGATAGGGGGGCGAATATATTTCAATCTCTGGTTGATTATTACCGCCGGTACTAAAGATTCTTCCATCGGGTAAAAGCAGCGCCGTAGAGTGATAAATACGTGGAATACCTGTACTGCTTGCCAGCGTAGTCCATTGCTCGGTAACTGGATCCCATAATTCAGCTGCATCGACATGTCCCGCTGGATCGTTGAATCCAATTGAAGATGTACCACCTGTAACCAAAACCTTACCATCCGGTAACAATGTTGCATTGATTTGACGTCGTGGAAATTGCATTGGATCCACATTGCGCCAACTCGGTGATGATTGATTGAGATCAATCACTTCGGCCGAACTTTTTGGTGGCCCTTGATCTCCTCCCATTACCAGTATCTTACCCGGTGCATACATGACGGCGGAACCGTAGTCACGGTATCCTCCTGATCTAGTTGCCACAAAACTCCACGACCCCGTACCAGAAGTATTCAGGTAACGCGTTGTAGGCGAAGAACCTGCATAAAATATTTTGCCATTCGGCGCCAAAAACATTCTTGGATAATCATCCAGTTGGATTTGAGCACCAGTTAGATTACGCCATGTTCCTGTTGCCACTTCGAACACTTGCGGCAATGTATTAACACCGATGGTGGTATCAATATCACCAGAAATCGTAAGCACATCGCCATTTGCCAGAACCGTAGTTGTTGGATACCAACGCCCCGCGTTCATATTGGGCAGCATAGTCCAAGTATCGGTTAAGTAATCGTATTTCGAAGCATTGGGTAATCCTACGAAATTAGAAATATGCCCACCCGCCAAAAACAGCGAACCGTCCGCTAATGATACATGCCCCACACAAAATAGATCATAACCCGGCTTCGCCAAGTTGGTTAAACTGTTATCAGAGGGATCCCAAGTCCTGGGATCATCACCCGATATCCCACTATCACCCGGCCATATCATGACCTTCCCGTTAGGCAGCAAATTCGCATGAACTGGAAAGTACGGCAGTGACGGCGTAATCAAATTCCATTCGCCAAGTGTGTCAGATGTAGCCTGAGTTATAGTGGCAAATCCCCCCGCAACTAAAGTAGCAATGATCAAAAAACCAGTTTTCAGAATTCTGTTCAGCATGATGAGTTGGGGGCCCTTAATCAATTATTTTTAAATTGGAATTTTCGAGTGCAAATCTATCGGCAAATAACGTGTATAGTGACGCAAACCTAATTATTTCCCCCATAACACGAAAGGAAGTAATCCAAGAAATATGACTGTGAAGGGCATTTGAATGAAGTCTTTGTATCAGCATAAGGTAACACCTACCTTTCCTTCGACATCTTTGCTCAACATCTATTTCTTACTATCAAACCTATTTTACAATAGTGTTATCATTCTTTAATCTAAAAATTCGAAGCGGTATTTGCTCATCGTGCAGATGCCCTTCAGGATTCATGGATTCATCGTAACCAACCGCACTGATGGCTCCTTTGGAATTAATAGCAATCGCATGAACAAGAACAAAACCTGAATTCGCAGGCAATAAGTCGTTCAGATCCATCATTCCATCTTTGCTTGTCCATATAAATGCATGGTCTCTACTGTTTCCGCCTTCTGAATAACCCACTACATCACCTTTAGCATTAATGCCTAAAGCCTTACTTGATACCCGGCCGGTGAGCACACCGAGACTTTTGATAGTTTTTGCTCCTTTGGGCCAAAGCACAGCACGATGCCTTTCTGCATCACCGGAAGTTCCAACAACATCCCCTTTATTGTTAATGTCAGAAGGCACACTCCAAACATCACCTGGAAGCATCCCTAAATCGATCGCACTTTTTCCAGCGGTGCTTTTCCACAACACTGCGCGATACCTGGAATTAAAATCACAGGTGCCTGCGATGTCCCCAGCATTATTAATGACAAGCGCTCGGCATGCGCTGCTACCTTGCAGTTTTGCCAACACTTCCACTTTACCCGTAGAATCCCACGTTACAGCCCTAACCCCGCCAGCGCCACTCGACCACCCTACCACCTGCCCCAAACTATTGACGGCGATAGCCGCACTACTATTATCACCAGGCGGCAACTCCAGAAAAGCACTACTACCATCACCAAGCGAACGAAAAGCCCTCATGCCAGTTTCGGTATTTGTCGAACCAACCACTTGACTGTCATCATTAATACCTAGAGCAACGCTATAATCGCTATTGGGGCGAGGCTGCACAATGCTACGCTCCCCTCCGTCCCCCCAGATCGCTCCTTTAGGCCCTTTCTTCCCTCTCTTAATGGTTCCAACGATATCTCCACTATCGTTAGCCGCTCGCACAATATGTGTTGTTCCTACCGGTAGTTCGCCGATTTGTTTAATCGTGTAAGAAGTTCCGGCAGCTTGAGCCGGATTAGCGGGAATCCAAAAGACTCCAGCAAGAAACAATGGCATTAGGGTAATTTGAATTTGAAAAAGGAATGCTGAAAAAGATGCATCGAATCTTTTTTTTCTATGAAGTAAAAACATGACCGGAACACTTATCTACAATGGATTGAGAAATGGCGTAATGACGAATTTTTAGTGTGGCCTTTGCAAAAACTCTCTTGTTAATTCAATTAACTATTTTTATTAACTAAATTTCTTGAAATTGCGATTCTTCATGTATTCACAGTGTGTTATAAAAAAATAATAATGTCAAATGATGCCATCCTGGGGAAAATTTTGTACGATCAACAGCGCGTTCATTGCTTAAGGACAGGCCAGATAAAGATGCAAAAAAAAAGCACGCCATTCTCATGACGTGCTTTTTTATCAGAAAAATACTACAGAAGCGGTATGATTAATAACGCAACGATGTTGATAATCTTAATCAGCGGATTAATCGCAGGACCAGCAGTATCTTTGTAAGGATCACCCACGGTATCACCCGTTACCGAAGCTTTGTGAGCATCGCTGCCTTTACCGCCAAAATGACCGTCCTCAATGTATTTTTTGGCATTGTCCCAAGCACCACCACCGGTGGTCATGGAAATCGCAACGAACAAGCCAGTCACGATCGACCCCATTAATACTCCGCCAAGCGCTTGAGGACCCAAAATGATACCTACCAACAATGGAATCAATACGGGCAGCAACGAAGGAACCATCATTTCCTTAATCGCCGATTTAGTCAGCATATCAACCGCTTTTGAATAATCCGGTTTGCTGGTTCCTTCCATAATGCCCGGAATTTCTTTGAATTGGCGACGCACTTCAATCACCACCGATCCAGCCGCACGGCCTACTGCTTCCATCGACATTGCACCAAACAGATAAGGAATCATACCGCCGATAAACAAACCAATGATAACCATGTGATTGGACAAATCGAAAGTTAGCGCATGCCCAGCATGCTCCAAAGCGTGAGTATAGTCAGCAAATAAAACCAGTGCAGCCAAACCTGCCGAACCAATCGCATAACCTTTGGTTACCGCTTTGGTGGTATTTCCAACTGCATCCAAAGGATCGGTAATCGCCCGCACAGAATCAGGCATTTCCGACATTTCAGCGATACCGCCCGCATTATCAGTGATCGGACCATAAGCATCCAATGCAACGATGATACCCGTCATCGACAACATAGCTGTCGCTGCAATCGCGATTCCATATAAACCGGCCAACGCATAGGCTAATATGATACTCAAGCAAACTGCCAATACCGGTGCGCCTGTTGCGCGCATTGAAACACCCAGACCTGCAATGATATTGGTCGCATGCCCTGTCGTTGACGCTTCCGCAATGTGTTGTACTGGATGATATTCGGTCGATGTATAGTATTCGGTAATGACTACCATCAAACCGGTTAGAATCAAGCCAATTGCCGCCGCCAGAAACACGCGCAAGATCAACATGCCGCCAGTAATATCCGTACCATCAACAGTCAGTGTCATGCCACTCATAAACCAAATGGTAATAGGCAAATAAGCCAACAAAGCAATTCCGCCGGCAACTGCCAATCCACGGTACAAGGCATTCATGATAGTGCCGCCATCACGCATTTTGACATAGTAGCAACCAACAATCGATGCAACGATCGACACTGCGCCTAACATCAATGGATAAGTCACTGCGCTCAACGCATCGGATGTAAACAATAATGCACCCAAAATCATGGTAGCAATGATGGTTACCGCATACGTTTCAAACAAATCAGCCGCCATTCCTGCACAGTCCCCTACGTTATCACCCACGTTATCCGCAATCACTGCAGGATTACGTGGATCATCTTCAGGAATACCCGCTTCGACCTTGCCCACCAAATCGGCGCCTACGTCAGCTCCTTTGGTAAAAATACCTCCACCCAAACGAGCAAAAATCGAAATCAATGAACCGCCAAATGCAAAACCAATTAAAGGTTTAATAATATCGCTAACAGCCATGTCAGAACCTGCAGCATTATCAAATAGCATCGCGGTGTATCCAGCAACACCCAGCAAACCGAGTCCTACTACCAGCATGCCGGTAACTGCACCACCACGGAAAGCAATCGCTAATGCCTCATTCAATCCAATAGTCGCGGCTTGTGCTGTGCGGACATTCGATTGTACTGACACGTTCATACCCAGAAAACCAGCGGCGCCAGATAGGAAAGCTCCGAGTGCAAAACCAACGGCTGTATCCCAACCTAATGCAAGCCACAAGGCAGCAAACAAAACGGCACCCACAATACCAATCGTAGTGTATTGACGTTTCAGATATGCAGATGCACCTTGTTGAATGGCTAATGCAATTTCTTGCATACGCTGATTACCGGTCGATTGAATGTAAATACCCCTGATCCATACACCACTGAATACAAGGGCCAAAATCGCACTCAATATTGCGATAGTTAAACCAATAGACATAAAAAGCTCCAATTAAAGTCAGACCACATAAAATAATATGCAGAATCTTGGCCTAAAAAATCCCACATTATTAAACACTTGCTCAAATCCAAGAACGCAAGAACGTATTTTATCTGTTCTTGCGTTCAACGTACATGAAATTTAACGAATTTAGATACGCTACCTAATTAGCATTCCTAAGTTGATGTGATATTGAATAATCATATCTACTGTCACGGTTAAAGTTTGAATTCCGCTAATTTCTTAGCAACCGCAACACTTTTCAACCTTACATAATCGGGCAAACCGTCTTTATACGGCGGATAATCTTCACCTTCGATGAGTGGCAGCAAATAGTCACGGCAAGCTTGGCTAATACCAAAACCATCTTCACTGATATAGTTTGCTGGCATCATTTTTTCCACATTGGCTACTTCAGACAGCTTCGCCATACCCACCGACCATTTATAAGGCTTACTAGATTCACGAACAATGGTTGGCATGACAGAATTATGTCCCGCCAGCGCATATTCGACCGCAGCTTTACCCATTGCATACGCTTGTTCCACGTCCGTTTTCGATGCAATGTGGCGCGCAGCACGTTGCAAATAGTCTGCCACACCCCAATGAAATTTCAATGACAAGCCTTCTTTGATAATATTTGCCACGACCGGCGCAACACCACCCAATTGCGCATGACCAAAAGCATCACGCAATCCTTGGTCTGCAAGAAAATTACCATCTTCGCCTTTAACGCCTTCCGATACCACGACTGAACAATAGCCATACTGTTTGACATATTGATCTACTTTGGCAAGGAATTTTGCTTTATTGAATGTAATTTCTGGAAATAGAATAACGATCGGAATTTCACAATCCGGGCTGGATGCCAAACCGCCAGCCGCCGCAATCCAGCCTGCATGACGCCCCATGACTTCCAGGACAAAAACCTTGGTTGAAGTTTTAGCCATACTTGCCACGTCAAAACTCGCTTCACGTGTAGATACCGCAATGTATTTCGCAACAGAGCCAAAGCCCGGACAACAATCGGTAATCGGCAAATCATTATCCACTGTTTTGGGAACGTGAATCGCTTGTATCGGATATCCCAGTGTATCGGCCAATTGCGATACTTTCAAACAAGTATCTGCGGAATCACCACCACCGTTGTAGAAAAAATAACCGATATTATGCGCTTTGAAAACCTCAATAAGCCGTTCGTATTCACGCCGATTCTGCTCCAAGCTTTTGAGCTTGTACCGACACGAACCAAACCCACCGGATGGCGTGTATTTAAGCCCTGCAATGTCAGCAGCGGATTCAGCATTAGTATCAATTAAATCTTCCGTAAGCGCTCCGATAATGCCGTTTCGACCGGCATACACATTAGCGATTTTATCCGAATGCTGACGGGCCGTTTCCAAAACACCCGCAGCAGAAGCATTAATGACAGCCGTAACACCACCAGACTGTGCATAAAAAGCATTTTTACTAGCCATATTGTCTCCTTGACTGATTAAATTACAAGTGAACTATGTTATAAATTTCCTAAGCGCGCACTCACATGAGCACTAAATAACCTGATTACTCGTTTGATTGTTCTTTGATTTGTGTTTATTGATCGCACGAGCCAAAACCACACGAATTGGTTATTTGAGTGCTGTGAAAATCTGATCACGAATCTTTTCGACTGCGCCTATTCCGATTATTTTGATATAGCGGGGTGCATTCTTGTCGCCAGAAGCTGCCCATTGGGAATAATAACTGATCAAAGGCTCCGTTTGCTGATGATAAACATCCAGTCTTTTTTGGACTGTTTCTTCCTTATCATCATCACGTTGAATCAACAACTCTCCTGTAACATCATCATGATCAGGTGTTTTGGGAGGATTAAACTCCACGTGATAGGTACGTCCTGAAGCTGGATGCACTCTACGCCCAGACATCCGTTTGATAATCTCTGCATCTGCCACGTCAATTTCAACGACATAATCAATCGGCACATTGGCTGCTTTCATCGCATCAGCCTGTGGAATGGTGCGTGGAAAACCGTCAAAAAGAAAACCTTTAGCGCAATCCGGCTGCGTAATGCGTTCTTTGACCAAATTAATAATAATATCATCTGAGACCAAACCGCCGGCATCCATAATTTTTTTAGCCATGATACCTAACTCAGTGCCTTCTTTGACCGCACTACGTAGCATGTCGCCCGTAGAAATTTGTGGAATACCAAAGTGTTCCTTAATATAATTGGCTTGCGTCCCTTTGCCAGCACCGGGACCGCCTAATAAAATGACTCGAATGGTCCGTCTCCTTTTACTTTTTTGATTTAAACTAACAGAGCTAACCGACAATTTTCTGTCAGCTAACTCAACAACATCATGCAATTATATCGTAGGCAAACCAGATACTCGAGTTTTTTGCCACATTATTTTCTGGCAAAATCGACTAAACGCATGGTAAGTCAAGCTGATATCTCACAGGTTATGCGATAATCTGAACGACTTTTTACAGGAAAAATCATGGACGAAAACAGAAGCAAAGCGCTGGATGCAGCCCTGTCACAAATTGAAAAACAGTTTGGCAAAGGCTCCATCATGCGGTTGGGTGCAAATGATGTAGCCTATGATATACAAGTCGTTTCCACCGGTTCCTTGGGACTTGATATTGCACTGGGCGTCGGTGGACTACCACGAGGTCGGATTATCGAAATATATGGACCCGAATCATCAGGCAAAACAACACTGACTTTACAAGTCATTGCTGAAATGCAAAAGATCGGTGGAACTGCTGCTTTCATTGACGCAGAACATGCACTGGATCCACAATATGCGCAAAAGATTGGCATTAATGTTAAGGAACTGTTGATATCGCAACCGGATAATGGCGAACAGGCGTTGGAAATC
>Ga0073904_10002204_pt1 | contig 14742 bp, 16 predicted proteins | sample KloWWTrecipitate_FD_66668 | JGI IMG/M metagenome (GOLD analysis project Ga0073904, IMG submission 66668) | Active sludge microbial communities from Klosterneuburg, Austria, studying microevolution and ecology of nitrifiers - Klosterneuburg... | ecosystem: Engineered > WWTP > Aerobic digester >...
CGCCGCCGCCGCCGGTCTTTTCGATGAATTCGATGTCGCTGCCGGTCGCGAGGTCGCGGATGGCGATGGTGTAGTATTCCGAGCCCTGCCGGTCGGCCATCCAGGCGAGGAGGCGATGGCTGTGATCGTGCGCCGCGCCGCCGAAGCCGAAGTAGCCCTCGCCGGCCTCTTTGTTGCAATCGAGCAGGATTTGCTCATCGCCGCCGTCGCGCGGCGTGCGGACGAGCACGGGATACTGCTCGTTCTCGACCATGCGCGTGTTGTAGGCCCACGGGCCATCCGGGGAGGGAACGCCGCTGTCGTCCTCTTTGATGCGCCCGCGGATTTCGCGGTAAATCTTTTCGCTGAGATCGGCGTGGGGCGTCTCGAACTCGCTCGCGAAAAAGGTGTTCTCGGCATCGAGATAGGCGCGGATGTCGGCGGGCAGGACGGACGGATCGGCCATCACTTCGCGCCAGTTGTCGGCGCGCAGCCAGTGCCACGGATCCTGCCGGGTGATGCCGTGCAGCGTCTCGCTGTGCGGGCGCTGTTCGGCGATGGGGGGCGTGGTTTTGGTCATGATCGGGTCCGTCGAGGTTTGGCTTTGGCTCTAGCGCTTGTGTCACTGGCTGGCAAATTGCGAACTTTCTTGGGGTACATACCCGGAAATGGGGAGGCCGCCGCCGGTTCGGGGTGACTTCGCGCGCCCGCGACGTATTCTAAGGCCCGCGAATCTGAGGAGCGTGGACTCGCCGGTGGGGCCGACGACGAACATGGCAGTGCTGCCCATCATCCTTGCTCCGTTTCTCGCGGCGGGACTGGCGCCGTTCATTCACAGGTTCCTCGGACAGTGGGCCGGCTGGGTGCTGGCCATCGTTCCGGCGGTGAGTTTCCTGCTGCTGTGGCAGATGCTGGGGCCGGTGGCGGCGGGCGGCGCGATCAAGGTCGCGTTCGAGTGGGGGCCGACGCATGGGCTGGCGCTGAGCTTTCTCATCGACGGGCTGAGCCTCACCTTCGCGCTGACGATTACCGGCATCGGCGCGTTCATCCTGATTTTCTCCGGCGCCTACCTCGGCGGCCACGCGCATCAGGGGCGGTTCTTCGCCTTCATCATGCTGTTCATGGGGGCGATGCTGGGGCTGGTGCTCGCCGACAGCGGCGTCGTCCTCTACGTCTTCTGGGAACTGACAACGCTCGCCTCGTTCCTGCTGATCGGCTTCGATCACCACCGGGAAGCGGCGCGGCGGGCGGCGTTCCAGGCGTTTGTCGTCACCGGCATCGGCGGGCTCGCGCTGCTGGCGGCGGCGATCCTGCTGCAGCGCCTGACGGGTGCGTGGGAGATGAGCGCCATCAATGCTTCGACGGTCAATCTGGTCGCCCATCCTGCCTATGTGGTGGTGCTGGTGCTGGTGCTGCTGGCCGCCTTCACCAAATCGGCGCAGGTGCCGTTCCATTTCTGGCTACCGAACGCGATGGAGGCGCCGACGCCGGTGTCGGCGTTCCTGCATTCGGCGACGATGGTGCAGGGCGGCGTCTACCTGCTGCTGCGGCTGCATCCGGCGCTGGGTGGCAGCGCAATGTGGACTGGTGTGCTCGTTGTCTTCGGCGGGGCGACGCTGCTCTGGGGCGCCATTGGCGCGCTGCGGCAGACCGACATGAAGCAGATGCTGGCGCAGACCACCATCGCGTCGCTCGGCCTGCTGGTGCTGCTCATCGGCATCGGAACGGAGGCGGCAATCACCGCCGCCATCATCTATTTTCTCGCGCACGCGCTCTACAAGGCGGGCCTGTTCCTCATCGTCGGCATCATCGACCACGAGACGGGGACGCGCGAACTCACGGGGCTGGGCGGGTTGCGCGACCACATGGCGATGACGTTTGTCGCGGCGGTGCTGGCGGGCGCCTCGATGTTCGGCCTGCCGCCGCTGCTGGGCTATTTCGCCAAGGACGAGATGTATGTCGCGCTGCTCTCGGGTGATGCGATGGCGACGGCGGTCATCGCGGCGCTGGTCATCGGCAACGGCATGCTCGGGGCTGTTGCGCTGGCGGTGGGGCTGCGGCCGTTCATGGGCAGCCACGTCGCGACGCCGCGCGAGCCGCACCGGGCGCCGGTGGCGCTGATCGCCGGTCCGCTCGTGTTCGCGCTGATGGGGATTATCGCAGGGTTCGCGATGAACTGGCTCGCTGCTGCGGTGCTGGGCCCGGCGGCTTCGGCGGCGGCGGGTGCACTGGTCGAACCGCACCTGAGCGTCGGGCTGAATCCGGCCGGACCGGTGTTCTGGCTGTCGCTCGCAACGTGGGCGCTGGGCGGGCTGTTGTTCTGGCGGCTGGATAGCGTGCGGACCGCACTGAGCAGCGCGAAATGGCCGAGCGCTGATGCCGCGTTTGACGTGATCATCTTCGGAATGATCCGGTTCTCGGCAGGGGTGACGCGGCTGCTGCATCATGGCCGGCTGGAGCGCTATCTCGTCGTCGTCTTCGCCATGCTGGCGATCGCGCTGATCGTGCCGCTGTGGTCGCTGGGTGGCCTTCCGCAATGGCCGCGCTGGCCGCGACTGATGTTTTATGAATGGGGCGCGCTGGCAGTGGCGGCGGCGGGTGTGCTGGCAGTCGTACTAGCCCGGTCGCGGCTTTCGGCGATCATCGCACTTGGCATCCAGGGCTTTGCCGTGGCGATCATCTTCCTGCTGTTCGGGGCGCCCGACCTCAGCTTCACGCAGTTCATGGTGGAAGTGCTGTCGGTGGTCATCCTCGCGCTGGTGATGACGCGGCTGCGGCTCGATACTGAGGACCCGCGCGAGTTCGAGGACCTTGCCCGCGACGGCACGCTGGCGCTCCTGTGTGGGCTGGGCGTGACGGCGTTTCTGTTTGCGGTGCTGGAAGCCGCGTTCGATCCGCGGCTCAGTGAGTTCTTCAATGCCAACAGTGCGCCGATCGCGCACGGCCGCAACGTCGTCAATGTCATCATCGTCGACTTCCGCGGGCTTGATACGCTGGGTGAGATCAGCGTCGTGCTGACCGCCGGCATCGCCATCCTGTCGCTGGTCCGTGCGGCGCGGGGGAAGGCGTCGTGAACACACTGATCTTCCGCACCACCGCACCGATCATCACTGTGGTGATGCTGGTATTCTCGCTGTTTGTGACGTTGCGCGGGCACAACGATCCGGGCGGCGGCTTCATCGGCGGGCTGATCGCTGCGTCGGCGATCGCGATCTATGGCATTGCCTTTGGCATCGGCGAGACGCGGCGGGCGATGAAGATCGATCCGCTGGCTATCGCCGGGTTGGGCGTGGCGCTGGCGGGGGCATCGGGGTTCCTGTCCGCGGTCTATGAACTACCCTATCTGACCAGCCTCTGGTCAGAGATTGCCGGCTATGCCGTCTCGACGCCGATGATCTTCGATATCGGCGTCTACCTCACCGTCTTCGGTACGATCTCCGCCGTCGCGCTGGCGCTCGAAGGCGACGGGGGGGACGAGTGATGGAGTACGGGGTCGCGGCGCTCATCGGGGTATTCTTCACTGGCGCGGTGTGGCTGCTGCTGTCGCGTTCGCTGGTCCGCATGCTGCTTGGTCTGGCACTGCTCGGCAATGCCGTGAACCTGCTGATCCTCGTTGCTGGCCGGCTGGTGCGGGTGACGCCGCCTATCGTGCCGCCGGGCGCGCTGACGCCGGTAGCCGGGTCGGCCAACCCGCTGCCGCAGGCGTTGATCCTCACGGCCATTGTCATCGGCTTTGCGATGTTCTCGTTCCTGCTCGTCCTCGCCTGGCGCACCTATGCGGCGCTCGATGTCGACAACAGCGACAGGATGCGGTTGGCCGAGCCTGAAGGCGGCCCGCAGCCGCCGCTGAGCTACTGACGATGCTGACGACCCCGACACCCGCCGCCGACTGGATGATTGTCCTGCCCGTGCTGCTGCCGCTGATCTGTGGCGCGTTGCTGATCGCGCTCAGGGCCGTGCGAGAATTCTACTGGATCGCCGCGGCGGTGGTGGCGCTGGCGGTGCTCGGCGTCGACCTCGAACTGTTCCGCCGCACGCTGGCGACCGGCCCGATGTCGATGACCATGGGCAACTGGCCGCCGCCTTTCGGCATCAGCTTCACGGCCGACGCGATGGGGGCGGGGTTCGCGGCGACGGCGGCGTTCGTGACGCTGGCCGTCATCCTTTACATGCAGGGCGAGGAGCGGCATGACCGGCCGGCGGCGTTCTATCCGCTGACGCTGCTGCTGCTGGCGGGCGTATCGGGCGCCTTCCTCACCGGGGATATGTTCAACCTCTACGTGTGGTTCGAGGTGATGTTGATCGCCTCGTTCGGGTTGATGGTGCAGGGCGGCACGCCGCTGCAACTCGACGGCACAGTGAAGTACGGCTTCCTCAACTTTCTTGCGACGGTGTTCTTCCTGCTCGCGCTGGGGCTGCTCTACGGCCTCGTCGGGACACTCAACATGGCTGACGTCATGCGCGTGGCGCCCACGGCGAATGGTGCGGCAATGGCTGGCATCGCGGCGCTGCTGCTGCTGGCCTTCGGCATGAAGGCGGCGGCGTTTCCGGTGAACGCCTGGCTGCCGGCCTCCTACCATACGCCGCCGGCGGCGATCTCCGCGCTGCTCGCGGGGTTGCTGACCAAGGTCGGCGTCTATGCGCTGCTGCGCTCGCTGGTCATGTTGCTTCCTCAGAGCCGGGACGTGCTCGAGCCGGTGCTGGCGATCGTCGCGGTGCTGACACTGCTGATAGCGCCGCTCGGTGCGATTGCCGAAACCAACCTGCGGCGGGCGCTGGGCTTCATGGTGATTGGCGGCATAGGCGCGGCGATGCTGGGCATCGCGGTGCCCAATACCAACGGCGTCGCTGGAGCGGCCGTCTACATCTTCCATGCCATGCTGACCATGACCGGTCTCTATCTCGCCGCCGGTGTCATCGAGAAGGCGACCGGCGCGACGGATACGCGGCAGATGGGCGGGCTCTATGCGGCGAACACGCCGCTGTCGATCGTGTTCCTCGTGCTCGTCATGGCGATTGCCGGCGTGCCGCCGTTCCTCGGCTTCTGGCCAAAACTGCTCTTGCTGGAGGGGGGGCTCGATGCGTCGGGGCTTGTCACCGGCTCCATCGACTGGATGGCGCTGGCTCTGAGCGGGGCTCTGCTCGTCAACGCGCTACTGACGCTGGTCGCGGGAATCCGGCTGTGGGGCCATGTCTTCTGGCGCGAGGGGCGGGAGGGCGCCGCATCGGAGGAACCGAACCCCGGCCTGCGCCCGCTCGGGCGGCGGCAGGCGGTCTTCGGTCTCGGCGCAACGGTCGCGGTGACGCTTGCCGTGGTGCTCGCCGGCATGCTCCCCGGCGCGCTGCTGGAGCTTGGACGATCCGCTGCGCTCGACCTGCTCGACCCGGCGGCGTACCTTGCAGCGGTCGGACTGCCGGAGGCTGCGCCATGATCTTCGCGCTGCTCATCATCGTCCTGGCGGTTGGCTGGGCTGCGATCACCAGCAGCTTTGCGATTGGCAACCTGGTGCTGGGCGCGGCGATTGCGGCCGCCGCCCTGTTCCCTGTGCGCAGGCAGATCGCGCATACGACGATGTTCAGGAAGACCGGCCGCATCGTTTCGCTCGCCGGCCTGTTCGTTGTAGAACTGATGTTGAGCGCCATCAGGGTGGCCGCGCTCGTCGTGCGGCCCGACCTCAACCAGCGCATCAGGCCGGCATTCATCGCGTTCCCACTGACCGCGACCAAAGACGCCGAGATCACGCTGCTCGCCAATCTCATCACGCTGACGCCCGGGACGCTTAGTGTCGATGTCTCCGACGACCGCCGGGTCCTCTATGTCCATGCGATCGATGCAGCGGATCGAGAGGCCGTGGTGCGCGACATCGCGAAGGGCTTCGAGCGCAAGGTGATCGAGGTGTTCGAATGAGCGGCGCCGCGATACTCGGGGGCGCCGCCGACATCGGCCTCATGCTGCTGACCGTCGCGATCGTGCTGACTGTCGTGCGGATCATCCGCGGTCCAACGCTCGCCGACCGCATCCTGGCGCTCGACCTGATCACGACGCTGGGCATCGGCTTCGTCGCGGTGGTGGCGATCAAGACCGGCTTTGCGCTGTACATCGACATTGCCATTGCCATCGGCCTCGTCGGGTTCCTCGCGACAATTGCCCTCGCGCGATACCTGCTGCATCGCGGCGAACCGGTGGAGACGGACGATGCCGGAGCGGCGCGAGACCGCAGGGGAGCGGAATGAGTATTCTGGACGTGGTGCAGATTGTCGCGGCTGTCCTGCTTGTAACCGGCTGCGGTTTCGCCGTAGTCGCCGCGTTGGGCGTTCTGAGGCTGCCGGATCTCTATACGCGCATGCATGCCGCCTCGAAGGCGGGGGTGGTTGGAGCGGGACTCATCTTGCTGGCGGCCGCTCTAGTTGTGATCGACTACGCGGTTGTCTTGCGGTGCGTTTTGGGGATACTGTTTCTAGTGTTGACTACTCCGGTATCGGCGCATTTGCTTGCGCGGTCGGCGCTGCGAGCCGGGGTGAAATCGGTCAGCACGACCAATATTGACGAACTGGATATTTTGAACTCAGAACTGAATGTGAGGCTCGAGCCCGGAAAGTGAACACCGGGCGGCCGCAGCCACAGTTGCAAGTGCCTGCCTTTAGCGCACCTGCTTGCCCGGTACCCCGCATATGACGCCTTGGAATCTTGATCCCAGGCCGAAAAGTGTATTTGGAAAAGGAATTAGCATGAACGACCTCTCCCCAGTCGTGCCTGCCACCAACATCGATCTTGTCGAACTCAGCGCCGACATCGTCTGCGCCTATGTCAGTCACAATGCCTTGAGCGTAACCGACCTGCCGAGGCTGATCGCTGAGGTGCACACTGCCCTGCAGGGCCTGCACGGAGCGACACTGAGTCTGCCGGTGGAAGAGCAGCGGCCCGCTGTGCCGGTGCGCAAGTCCATCTCGCCCGATTTCCTCATCTGTCTTGAGGACGGCAAGAAATTCAAATCGCTGAAGCGCCACCTGCATACGCACTACAACCTTTCGCCGGAGGCGTACCGCGAGAAGTGGGGCCTGCCGGCCGACTACCCGATGGTTGCGCCGAACTACTCCGCGACCCGGTCGCGTCTCGCCAAGGACAACGGCCTTGGCCGGAAGGCGGCGCCCGCGCGTACGCGCTGAGCTGCATCAGCTGAATTTCCAACGGCCGCCTTCGGGCGGCCGTTTCTTTTTTCGGACGGACTTATCCCCGTCCCTCTGGCGTCGCTCAGTGTGTAGGAATATAGTCCTAACACGGTGAGGCGGATGCGTCAGGCATTGAGGAAATGGGCGGGTGTCAACCGCCGGCACACGGGCACCGTGCTGGTGTTCGAGAAGGCCGTGGGCGACCCTGCGGCGGCGCGGCTGCTCGGCCTGGTGTCGGGCAAGACGGGCGTGCCGGTGGCAATGCTGCTGCACAAGTCGCGCTGCACCGCGGACATCGCGGAAGCCCGGCAACTCGCAATGTATCTCATGCACGTCGTGCAACGGCGGACCTACGAGCAGATCGGCAAGACTTTTGGCCGCGAGCGGACGACGGTGTCACATGCCTGTGCGGTGGTCGAAGACCGGCGGGACGATGCGGCGTTCGAATCGCGGGTTGCCGCGATCGAAGCTCAGCTACTGGCCGAGCCGCAGATGGAGGCCGAACGTGCAGCCGGTTGAGCGGCGTCTGGTGCAGTTCGTGGCGGCGCTGCTTAAAGGGGCGACCGGAACGATTCGCGACGGCCGAGTCCGCGCCATGAATGGGAATGCGGATGTGACACTCGACGTCGCCCAGGCGCGGCGGCTGGTCTCGGCGGGGGTGCTCATCGAGGAGGCGGGCACGTTCCGGTCTGCGCCGGAGGCCAGGTCGTGGCTCAAGCGGCGTCTGCTGGAACCGGCCGACGCATTTGCGGGGCAACATCGCAGCGAAGCGCTGGCCCCGGACGGCAAAAGGCTGAATCTCTCGGAAAGCCCGCTTGGGCGGATGGCAATTGCGGTTCGCGGAGAGCCGCCGTTCCTATCGCCACATCAGGTCGAGGCAGGAGAGCGGGTGCGCCGGCTCGCCGAACGCGCGCAGATGCAGGCGCGGGTCACCATGAACTATTCGGCAGCAGAGGTCGGCGGGGCGAAGGGGGCGGGGCACGCCACCGGGATCGGCGACATGGCGGCCGACGCGCGCCGCGCGTTGGCGGATATTCACCGGGTGCTGCCGCGCGACTGTGCCGGCGTGGTGCTGGATGTGTGCGGACTGCTGAAAGGATTGCAACTCGTCGAGCAGGAGCGGGGCTGGCCGCGGCGCAGCGCCAAACTGGTGCTGCGGATCGGTCTCGAACAACTGGCCCAGCACTATGGCCTTGCGGCGGAAGCGGTTGGCGCAGAGAGCGGGCGGCGGCGATCGTGGCTCGGCGAAGGGGCGCGGCCTGAGCGGTTTGACTGATCAGACGCCTGCAATCGCCTGCGCTTCGGTGCGGATGCGATTGACCATTGCGACAAGCCCGTTGGAACGCTGGCTCGACAGGTGCTCGCGCAGGCCGAGGCGATCGAAGATGCTGATCGCATCGGTCTCGGCGATCTCCTGCACCGGCCGCCCCGAATAGAGCGCGATGAGAATGGCGACGAGGCCGCGCACGATCATCGCATCCGATTCGCCGCGATAGCGCAGCACGGTGCCGTCGCGCTCGCTCACCAGCCAGACCTGGGACACGCATCCGTGCACCCGGTTCTCCGGGTTGCGTTCTTCGGGCGCGAGCGGGGGCAGGGCCTCGCCGAGTTCGATGATGTAGCGGTAACGCGACTCCCAGTCATCGAGATAGGAGAGGTTCTCTTCAATGTCGCTGAAGGCCTGTGGCGTGCTCATGGGCACTAGATAGGCCAAGGGCAGCGCTGCGCAAAGCCCAAAGCCACACGCAGCGAAGATCCGGCGGGTTGCTAGAAGGCGATATCGCCGACGAGGTAGCTCACCGAAATGGTGAGCGCGCCGACCACGAAGGCGCGCATCAGGGTTCGGCGCATGTTCAACTGCCCCAACTGCGCGCCGATATGCGCGATCAGCGTGAGCGAGGCGAGGACGGTGACGAAAATCACCCAGGTCTCGATATTGATCGGCAGGACGAAGGTCATGAGGAACGGGATCGCCGCGCCGAGGCCGTAGGCAAGCGACGAGCCGATGCTGGTGAAGAACACGCCGGAGGGGGAGTCGAGTTCGAGGATGCCGTGCTCAAATTCCAGCACCGCCTTGAGTGGGGAGCGGACCATCAGTTGGTCCACCACCTGCGCGGCAAGGTCGGGATCCAGGCCCTTCTGCTGGTAGTAGGCAACGATTTCGGAGCGTTCGACGTTGCGCCAGTCGTTGACTTCTTCGCGCATGACGTTGAGCTGCGCTTCGCGCTCGGCAGCGGCCTCGGCCCACTTCGCGCCACCGGCACTCAGCATGCCGGCGACAGTCGCGGCGGTGGCGGCGGTCAACAGGGTTGCATCGCCTGCACCCGCGCCGGCAAAGCCAAGAAGAATACCGGCGGTGGCGATGATGCCGTCCTGCGCCGCGAGGCACCAGGCCCGCCAGGATTCCTGATCCCGCAGGTACTGCAACAATTCGCTCAGGAGTGACTGCCGCGCCATGTCCACCCGCCCCGTGGCGCTGGATTGATGACACACGGGATCGCACGCTGTCGAGCGGGCAGGCTGTCAGCCTTGACGGTCAGGGCGCGGGCGGGGGAGCGGGACGCGAGCCTGGGACGGGGCCGGCGTGGTGGGTGCGGCGGCCGGGCGGGCAGGTGGAAGGACGGCGGCGATGGCGGCTTTTCCGGCCACGCATTCGAGTTCGGCGCATTCTGGCTCGAGGACGGCGCGGACGACGGCCTTCTGGCCGCCGGCCATCGCCTGCGAGGAGAGGTCGCCGGCGGCGCGTCCGAAGTCGATGTTCTTTGGCCCAAGCACCAGGAAAGCGAGCGCCAGCCAGAATACCGATCGCACCAGAAACATGTCGAAGCCTCGAACCGACGGTCTGAGCCGCTGTTTGTCGCAAATGTATGCAAATGCTCTTAAGGCGGGCTTTGCCGGATCGGCACAATTCGACGCATTGGCGTTGCGCCGGTCGCCAAGCTGTTGGGAAACCTATTGTTTACGCTACGGCCAGAAAGCGGCCCGAAACTACGGGATCAGCGTGCCCGGACCCTGCCGCGAGGGCCCTCCTTAAGCCGCCCTTAGCTCTTCGATGGAAGTCTGGCGTCAACCACTAGGCGTCCGGTTGCGAGTCCTTGAGTAATGCGTAGTCCCGTGTCCTGGCTGACAGGCGGCGCCTCCACGCCGGCAAACCGCGAGAGCGGCAGCCGGCCGGAAGCGGCTCGTCGCCAGACGTTGGCGGTGAATTCCCGCCTTGTCCTGGCGTTCAGCGCCGCCGGCTTGCCCGCCGCGCTGTGGATGCTGGTCGCCGGCGGCACGGTGCTGCCTTTCGTGCTGTCGGTGCTCGGCCTGGCCGTCGGCTTTGTCACGCTGGCGTTGCACCATCGCGGGCAGGCTGAACTTGTGGCCGCTGGCCATGTCTATGGAACGCTGCTCGCCGGTCTGCTCCTCAGCCTTGTCGATCCTGCTGTGGCAGACGTTGGCCTTGCGGTCGCGATCCTCGCCCCGGTGCAGGCCGCGCTGCTGATGCGCGCGCCGGTCGCGCGGGGCGTCTGGCTGGCGCTGGCGCTGGTTGCCGGCCTCGCAGCGGCGTCGTCGCTGAGCCATTTTGGCTGGCCGGAATCGTGGCGCGGCGAGTTCAATCTCGTTGCCGGTGTGGCTCTCCTCGTGGCGGCGCTGATGGTCGCGAACGCCGCTCACCGGATGAGCGCCGTGTCCGGATCGCAGGAGCGCGGCCAGGTCAACGCATACCGCCACCTCGTCGAGAGCGTGCAGGACGCGGTGATCCGCTTCGGTGCGGACGGCGGTCTGGCGTTTGCTTCGCGCTCGTCGGAACCGCTGTTCGGCTGCCGGCGCTACGAGCTGACCGGAAGCGGGCTGCTCGACCGGATGCACATCCTCGATCGCCCCGCCTACATGACCGCTTTCGCGATCGCGAACCAGGATGGCAAGGCCCGGACCGTCGAGGTCCGCATGCGCCGCGACAATGCCGCCGCGCCTGCCACTGCCGCGCAGTTCGTCTGGATCGAGATCGCGCTGTCGCCGGTGATCGACGGCGAGCCTGCTGCCGGCCGCCACGAAGTCGTGGCCCTGCTGCGCGATGTCACCGCGCGCCGTGACGACGAAGACGCCGCGCGCCGCGCCCGCAAGGCCGCCGAGGAGGCATCGCTCGCCAAATCGCGTTTCCTCGCGACCATCGGCCACGAACTGCGCACGCCGCTCAATGCGATCGTGGGGTTTTCGGAGATGATGGCCTCCGGCATCGCCGGCGAACTGGCTCCGGCGCAGCGCGAATATGCCCATCTCATCCACCGCAGCGGCCGGCACCTGACCGACGTGGTGCAGATGCTCCTCGACATGTCGCGTCTTGAGGCGGGCAAGCTGGAGCTGCAGATCGGCTCATTCCAGCCCGATGCGCTGCTCGAGCCGTGCCTGCAGATCGTTGATGGCATGGCGCGCCAGAAATCCATCCGGCTGGCGACCGATGTGCCGCGTCTGCTGCCGGCGCTTGTCGCCGACGAGCGGGCCTGCCGCCAGGTTCTCATCAACCTTGTGGCCAACGCGGTGAAGTTCTCGGGCGAGAATTCGCTGGTGACGGTTTCGATGCGGCGGCAGGGCCGGCACATCAATATTTCCGTCGCCGATCAGGGGATCGGCATGGACGAGGAGGCTGTCCGCCGCATTGGCGAGGCGTTCTTCCAGGCTGGACACGGCACGCGCCGCCCCTCCGAAGGCACGGGGCTCGGGCTTTCGATCGTCAAGGGGCTGGTTGAACTGCACGATGGCACGCTGCACGCGGTGTCGACGCCGGGGCAGGGGACAACGATGACCGTTCTGCTGCCCATAAACGGTCCGGCAACCAAAGTGGAGGAAACTGGCGCCGTTACCCAGCTTCACCGAGAATCTGCCGCGCAGAATATGGCCGAATGGCAAGACGAAAGAAAAAGAGCTCAATGACCGCAGCCGCATTGAACCTGCCCATCGCGGCGGGCGGGGTGGTGCTGGAATATACCGGCAACGCCCTGCACTGGGGATTCGCCCGCTATATGCGCGCGCCGCTCGCCCACACCGCGATTCTGGCAATGCTGACGCTGACCTCGATGGCGGCGTCGAACGCGCTCTACAACCAGCGCCAGCACCATCCGTCGCCGCTCTTCGCGCCATTCCAGCAGGCCCGCGAGGTCGAGCCGGTGATTCCCGCGGATCGCCCCGAGCGACCTGCGGCGGCTGCCGAGCCTGTGGCGGCGCTTGAGACGACGGGCAGCGTTTCGGTTGCGCCGGTGCTGAGCCTCGGCAATGCCGAGGTCACCGAGATTCAGCGCAAGCTGCATTCGATGCAGATCTATGACGGCGCCGTCGATGGCCTCTATGGCCCGCGTACGGCCCGCGCGATCAAGGCTTTCGAAGAGCGCCTCGGCATGCCGCCCAAGGGCGAGCTTTCGCTTGCGCTCCTCGATGCCGTGCGTGGAGCGTCGGTGGTTGCGGCTCCCCCAAGGGTCGAGCCGCTGCCGACGCCCGATCCGTTGCCGCAGGCGATCCAGCCCGCAGCACAGGTGGCGCCCGTCGTGGTGGCCGTGGCGCCGGTGGAGCCTACTGGCCCGGCGATGGTCCAGTCCGTCGCAGCCGCGCCGGCGGTGACAAAGCCAGTCACGCAGCTTGCCGCTCCCGCGCCGCTCGTTACCAACGTTCAGCCACGCAGCCTAGTGCCACAGAAGCCGGCGCTGACCCGTGAAATCCCCAAGACGCCCGAGCAGGCGATGGAACTCGTGGCCAAGACCACGGGCGAGGCGATCGATACCATCGTCGATGGTGTGCAGAGCGTCACGATGACGACGCCCGGCAAGAAGCCCGCCCCGCAGCAGGCGCTTGTCGAAACGCGCGTTGCGCCTCGGATCGGCGTGCCGCTGAAGGTCGAAGAGCAGCCGTCGACGATGTCGTCCGCCGACGTCGCCGTGCTCGATACCGATGCGAAGCCCGAAGACCTTGCTGCGTTCTCGGTTTCTGACCCGGCGACCGTCGCGAAGGTTCAGCGCGGCCTTGCGAGCCTCGGCTTCCTGCAGGGCGCGGCAGACGGGGTTGCCGGCGAGGCCACGGCCACGGCGATCCGCCGTTTCGAGGTCTGGTACAACTACCAAGTGACCGGCCAGATTTCGCCGGAACTGCTGGATCTGCTTGTCGCGAACGGGGCCGTGCTCTAGGCAGCAGTATGCTTCGCACGGATCTCTGGGTCTCCGCCTTCGTCAGGCGCCACAACGATATCGGCCATATGTGCGTGGTCGCCCGCAAGGGCGACCCTATCGCCGGCCAGATCTTCCTTGAAGTCGATCACCTGGACGGCACCGTCTCGCTGCTGACCCCGGCGCCATCGGCGCTGCGGGCCGAAGGCGATGAAGACAGACTCTTCCAGCGCCGTTTTGATCACGTCGAGCCGGAGAAGGTGCGCGAGCGCATTGCGCAGGAGCACAGGTACGATCCGGACCTCTGGGTCGTGTCGCTTGAGATGCGCAAGGGTGAGCTCGGGGTGACGGAGCTGAAGACCTAGCCGGCGTTCTGCGCGCCGGCTCTTTCGGGAACTGCGGACTCGCTATCCGACCGGCGCTCGGTGCCGGTGGCTGCGGGCGTCCGCCGGCTCTCCGGCTGGAACGGCAGATATTCCGGCCGCGCGAGTTCGAGCAGGTTCACCTCACCGCGCCACACGCTGAGGAGGTAGGCTGCGGCATCGGTGCTGACCGTCTCGAACAGCTTGGCGAAGGTGCCGAGCAGCCTGCTGCCATCCACGTCATGCGGGGCGGCGTGAACCATAACCTTAAGCCCGTCATATACATCGCAGCCGAAGGCGCGGACGACGACGAACAACGCCGCGCCGCTGCCGTCATGGGCAATCTGGTTGCAGCGCGCCTCGTCGAGCCCGGTGATCTGGTGCATCAGCCGGGAGACTTCGGGCCGCCGGTCCTCGGCGAAGAGCTTTGTTAGCGCCCGCGTCAGCTCGTCGGTGGCGACGGAGAGCTGTTCGAGCGTTTTCTTGATTGGGGCATGCGGGGTGTTGCGTTGCGCAAACGCCGAAATGATCCGGAGCCGATCGTCTTCGGCGAGATCGAAGAAGGCGGGGGCGAGGAGCGCGGTATCGAAATCCTCACGGGCCGCGAGCGACACCGCAACTTCGTGGTCCACCTGCGCCGAGCGCGCAAGGGCGCCCAGGTGCGCGCCGCGCGGAGTGATCGAGGTATTCGCGGCAAGCGCGCGGTAGATGGCGCGGCTGTTGATCTGGAGCAGGGCGGAGAGGACGGGAGTGGTGAGGTCGTGGCGCCGCGCAATGGCCGCCGATGCGGCGACATCGCCGGCGCCGATGACGTCCAGCATCGTGGCTTGCGAAAGCGTGTTGGCGCGCTCGAGAAATTCCTCCATGCCCTCGCCAATATGGGCGGCGACGAGGATTTCCAGTTCCGGGGACAATGCCGCGGCCCGGCTCAGCGTTGCGGCAGCGGCGGCGCGCGCGTGCGGCTGGGCGGCGGGGAAGAGCCGGCGCACCAGCGCGGTGAACTGCTCGATTTCGGCGGGCAGGGGCTTGTCGCGCCGGGCAAAGGCGGCGCATGCCGCGCACAGCAGCGTATTGGTGCGATCGATTCCGCCCGT
>Ga0073904_10002205_pt1 | contig 14734 bp, 13 predicted proteins | sample KloWWTrecipitate_FD_66668 | JGI IMG/M metagenome (GOLD analysis project Ga0073904, IMG submission 66668) | Active sludge microbial communities from Klosterneuburg, Austria, studying microevolution and ecology of nitrifiers - Klosterneuburg... | ecosystem: Engineered > WWTP > Aerobic digester >...
TCCTCGGCCTCGCGGATGGTGATGACGCTGTGCTCGAGGTCCACTGCCAGCCAGTCGAAGCCGGCGCGCGCCATGATTTCGGCGATAGCCGGATGGGCCAGGGTGATCCAGGAACCGATGGCGAGGCGGTTGCCGGCGAGTTTCCGTTTGAGTGTGGGGGATGCCATCTGGCGGGGTAAGCCTGTCAGGGTGTCGGGGGAGGATTGTAGGGCAATTGCACGCCTGGTGAAACTGGGGATTCCCGGCGTCAGCGGTTAGAATATGCGTTTTTCGGCGGGGGCGGGCAATGGAGTCGCCGCGCTGGCATGTGTGCATGACGGCCGCCGAAGTGCGCGAGCGGACGGTGGCCTGGATTGCGGCGGCGGCCAGGGAGGCCGTTGCGGCGAGAGGCGCGTTTCGCCTCGTCCTGGCCGGCGGCGAGACGCCGCGCGGCGTATATGAGGAACTGCGCGCGATCGATACCGACTGGAGCGCCTGGCAGGTCTGGTTCGGCGATGAGCGCTGCCTTGCGCGGGACGACCCGCGCCGCAACAGCCGGATGGCCGAGGCAGCGCTGCTGTCACATGTGCCGATTCCGCCAGAGCGGGTATATGTCGTTCGCGGCGAGCGGGGCGCCGAGCAGGCGGCTGCGGATTACCGTGCGGCCATTGCCGGGGCAGCGGAATTCGACCTGGTGCTGTTGGGGCTGGGCGAGGACGGGCATACGGCCAGCCTGTTCCCCGGGGATGACTGGGGCGAGGCGCCGGATGCGCCCGATGTCCTTGCGGTCCATGCCGCGCCGAAGCCGCCGGCCGAACGCGTCAGTCTCAGCGCCCGGCGTCTCGGCATGACGCGCGGAGCCCTGTTTCTCGTCGCCGGCGCGGGCAAGCGGGAGGCCGTCGCTGCCTGGCGTGCCGGCGGCCGGCTTGCCGCATCGTCGATCCGGCCGCCCGCAGGCGTCGATGTGCTGGTGGAAAACATTTGCATTGAAGGTTGATGAAACGTGCCGAAAGTATTGATCACCACCTCCTCGTTCAACGTGGACGCCGCCGAACCCCTTGCCCTGCTGCGGCAGGCCGGCTATGAAATCGCCATCAATCCGCACGGTCGCAAGCTCAGCGAGGACGAGGTCGCGGGGTTGCTCGCCGAGGACGTGGTCGGCATGGTGGCCGGCACCGAGCCGTTGACGCGTCGCGTGCTGTCGGGCGCCAAGGGGCTGAAGGTCGTCTCACGCTGCGGTATCGGCCTCGACAGCGTAGACTTGGCCGCCGCCGCGGAGCTTGGCATCGAGGTCACCAACACTCCGGATGCGCCGAGCGCCGCCGTGGCGGAACTGACTTTGGGGCTGATGCTCGACCAGCTGCGCCGCATCAGCCAGGCCGACCGACAGATTCGCGCGGGGCAATGGAAGCCGCTGATGGGCGGCCTGTTGGCCGCGCGCACGGTGGGCATCGTCGGCTATGGCCGCATCGGGCGGCGCGTCGCGCGGCTGGCGCGCGCCTTCGGCGCCCGCGTGCTGGCGGCCGATGCGGCCGGTGTTGCCGCCGACGGCGTCGCCGAGGCGAGCGCGCTTGAGCCGCTGCTGGCGCAAGCCGACATCGTTACGCTGCACATGCCCTCGCAGAAGGGAGCCGGGCATTTCCTCGATGCGCAGCGGATCGGCATGATGAAGCGCGGCGCGGTGCTGGTGAACACGGCGCGGGGCGACCTGGTCGACGAGGCCGTGCTGGCGCAGGCGATCCGCGACGGCCGCCTCGGCGGCGCGGCACTCGATACCTACGAAAAGGAGCCCTACGCGGGGCCGCTCGCCGAGCTGCCCCAGGTGGTCCTGACGGCGCATATGGGTTCCTACGCCGAGGAGTCGCGCGGCATCATGGAGCGCGAAGCGGCGGACAATCTCTACAAGGGCCTCGCAGCGCGCGGGCTGGTGGCGGGGAGGGCAGCATGACGACAGGCAGCAAAGTGGTGGTGTACGGCGGCAGCGGCTTCCTCGGCAGCCATGTTGCCGAAGCGCTCACCGATGCCGGCTACGTGGTGCGCATCTTCGACCGCGTTTCCTCGCCCTACCTGCGCGACGGCCAAGTAATGGTGGTCGGCGACATCATGGACCGCGATGCCGTCGCGCGCGCGGCAGAGGGCTGCGAGTTTGTTTACAATTTCGCCGGCATCGCCGACATCGATGAGGCGAAGGACCGCCCACTCGACACCGCCAACGCCAACATCGTCGGCAACCTGCACGCCCTCGATGCGGCGCGTGCCGCGGGTGCGAAGCGCTTCGTTTTCGCCAGCACTGTCTACGTCTATTCCGAATCCGGTTCGTTCTACCGCGCCAGCAAGCAGGCGGCGGAGCGCTTCGTCGAGGCCTATTACGAACGCTATGGTCTTTCGTTTTCCGTGCTGCGCTACGGTTCCCTGTATGGCCGGCGCGCCGACAAGCGCAACGGCATCTACCGCCTGCTCAAGCAGGCGTTGGAACAACGCACCATTGCCTATGAGGGCAGCGCCGAGGCGATGCGCGAGTACATCCATGTCCGCGACGCGGCGCGTCTGAGCGTGCAGATCCTGGCCGACGAGTACGCCAACCGCCATCTCATCCTCACCGGTCAGGAGCGCATGCCGGTCAAGGGCCTGATGCGCATGATCTCCGAGATGATTCCGGGCGGTGTCGAGATGTCATTCGGCGGCAAGCAGGACGAGGGGCACTATGTCATGACGCCCTATGCCTTCCATCCGAAGGTCGGCCACAAGCTGGTGGCCAATGATTACGTCGACCTCGGCCAGGGGCTGCTCGACTGTCTGGCCGAGCTGCACGAGCGTGGCGCCAGCGGCGCGCACGCCGAGGGCGACTGGCTGGTTGCCGACCGCCCCTCCAAGGTATGAGCACGCCAGGTTTCGACGCGATCGTCTTCGATTTCGACGGTGTCCTGGTCGAGTCGGTGGATGTCAAGACGCGCGCCTTCGCGGCGCTCTACGAGCCTCATGGCGCCGATGTCGTGAAGCGAGTCGTCGAATGGCATCTCGCCCACGGCGGCGTTTCCCGTTTCGAGAAGTTCCGCCATTTCCACCTGGCCTTTCTTGACCGCACCCTCGTGCCGGCGGAGGAGGCCGAGCTGGGCAGGCGTTTCTCCGCCCTGGTGGAAGAGGCGGTGATCGCGGCCGCCTGGGTCCCGGGAGCACGCGAGTTTATCGAGGGCTGGCATGCGCGCCTGCCGCTGTTCGTCGCCTCCGGCACGCCGGAGGCGGAGCTGCTCCGCATCATCGAGCGCCGCGGCATGGCGCACTATTTCGCCGGCGTCGCCGGCGCGCCGCGCAAGAAAGGCGCCATCCTGCGGGATTTTCTCGCGCGCAGCGGCGCGGCTCCGGCGCGCCTGCTGATGGTGGGTGATGCCATGACGGATTTTGACGGCGCAACCGAGGCAGGCGTCTCCTTCCTCGGCATCGCCCCCGCCGGTGCGAATCCCTTTCCAGCCGACGTGCCGGTGCTGCCCGACCTGAATGGCCTGGCCGCCTTTCTCGAGACGGCGCCGGCCCCTTCCGAGACAGCCAAAGCATGAGCCTGCCGACACGATGCCCCCTTTGTGCCGCTGCCGGCGACCGGATTTCGGTGGTGACGCCCCACGTTTATGGCGACCGTGGCGGGCGAGCCTTCTTCCGCTGCGGCGCCTGCGACGCGATCTTCCTGCATTCCGGCCTGTTGCCGGAGGAAGAGCATCGCTTCTATGCCGCCGAGTTCGAAGGTTTCATGAGCGGTCGTTCCGGCGATGCCGGCGGCTGGACGCAGCCGGAAAGGCATATCGCCGCCAACCAGCCGGCGGTGGCGCGCCGCCTGCGCTACCTGAACGAGGTGCTGCCGCCGCGCGGCCGTGTGCTGGAGGTCGGTTGTTCCTCAGGCTTCATGCTCTATCCGCTGATCGAGACGGGCTACGAGTGCGTCGGCATCGAGCCCTCGGGCGTGTTTCGCGACTACCTGCGCGCGCGCAAGGTTGCCTGCCATGATTCGCTCGATGCCCTGCGCGTGGCGCAGCCGGCAGGCGGCTTCGACGCCATCATGCATTTCTTCGTGCTCGAGCACATTGCCGAGCCGGAAGCCTTCCTGCGCGGGTTGCTGGAGCTGCTGCGCCCGGGCGGGGTGCTGGTGTGCGAGGTACCGAATGCCGCCGACGCCCTCGTCACGGTGTACGACATTCCCGCCTTCGAGCGCTTTTACTGGTCGGTGGCGCACCATTGGTATTTCAGCGAGGCGTCGCTCGGCTATCTGCTCGGCCGACTGGGCTGCTCTTGGGAAGTGCGCCGCGACCAGCGCTACGATCTTTCGAACCACATGGTCTGGGCACGCGACGGCAAGCCGGGCGGCATGGGCCGCTTCACGCCGCAGCTCGGCGCCGAGATCGAGGACGCCTATCGCCAGGCCCTGATCCAGTCCGGCCACTGCGACACGCTGGTGGCGGTACTGAGAAAGGATGGAGCGCCATGAAAGTGCTCGTCACCGGCGTCGGCGGCTTCATCGGCGCGCATGTTGCCAGGCGTTTTCTCGCCGCCGGTCATGCCGTGGCCGGCGCCGACGACTTCTCCTCGGGCTATCGCGAGAACGTGCCGGCGGGCGTCGAGTTCGTCGAGGGCGACCTGGCCGAGCCGGCAACCATTGCCGCGCTGCCTCGCGACAGCGAGCTCATCCTGCACCTCGCCGGCCAGTCGTCCGGGGAAATCAGCTTCGACGACCCGGTGTCGGACCTGCGCAAGAACACCGTCTCCACGCTGAATCTCATCCGCCACGGCATCGACTGCGGCGCCGGCCGCATCGTTTATGCCAGTTCCATGTCCTGCTATGGCGGCGTGCCGGATGCGCCGATCGCCGAATCCGCCCCCTGCCAACCGCTCTCGTGCTATGGCATCGGCAAGCTGGCGGCGGAGGGATACTTGCGTGTCTACTCCAGGCAACTGCCCTTCGTTGCGCTGCGCATGTTCAATGTCTATGGCCCCGGCCAGGATTTGAGCAATCTGCGCCAGGGCATGGTCAGCATCTACCTGGCCCAAGCCCTCGCCGGCGGCCGCGTGCAGGTCAAGGGCAGTCTCGACCGGTTTCGCGACTTCATCCATATCGACGACGTGGTCGAGGCATGGTGGCAGGCGGCCTTTCGTTCCGACGCCGTGGGCCAGGCGATCAACGTCGGCACCGGGCGGCGCACCACCGTGCGGCAGTTGCTCGAGGCGATGCAGCCCCACGTGCCGGGGATGGACTGGTACGTGGAAGGCAGCACGCCCGGCGACCAGTCCGGCATCTATGCCGATGCGGGGCAGATCGGCGAGCGTCTCGGCATGACGCGCTTCGTGCCGCTTTCGGAGGGACTGGCGCGCTTCGTTGCCTGGGCCCGCGCGCAGTCGGACTGATGCGCCTGGACCTGACCGGCGCCGTCGGCCTCGGACGCGAACAGGGTGCGCTGCTCGATGTCATCGCGGCGGAGCTGCGGCGTCCCTATGTCGAGTTCGTGAGCCGCCTCGGCGCCCCGTACGGCGCCGACCTCGACTGGTGGGTGACGCCGCTTGCGAGCCGCAACACCTACGCCTGTCCGCTGTTCCGCCGCCTCTGTCAGGCTGTGCTCGCCCGGCGGCTCGCCGTCGACGGCAGCCTGTCCGAAATCGTCGTCGAGACGCCCGCCCTGGCCGGCCTGCTGCGCGGCGCGTTGCCGCCAGGTGTGCGCGTGCGCGCCGCGCTGACCCCCCTGCGCTGGCGGCTGCGCACGGCCCTGGGGCTGGCCCGCCGATTCGCCGCGGGGCTGTATGCCTGCGGCGGCCGCTGTCTCGCCGCCCGCCTGCTGCCGCCCGCCCGTCGCGCGCTGCCGGCGGAACCGCTCACGCTGGTCGACACCTTCCTCTATCCGGAGAGCCTCCGCGGCGACCGTTTCCACGATCGCCATTACCCCGGGATGCTGCAACTGCTCGCCGAGGACGAGCGCCGCTGCGTCTTCTGGGCGCCCGTGCCGTACCGCGTGCGCAACCACTTCGGCCTGTTCCGTCGCCTGCGCGCCTGCCGCGACAACATCCTGATGGCGGAGGACCATCTGCGCCTGGCCGACTACGCCTATGCGCTCGGCCATTTCCTGCGCGGGCGCCGCGACCTGCCCGATTGCGACTTCCTCGGCCTGCGGGTCGGCCCGCTGCTGCGCGAGGCGCAGGCCGAGGCCCGCGGCGGCTCGGGCAGCATCGAAGGCCTGCTGCGCCACCGCTTCGCGCTGCGCCTGCGCGAGGCCGGCGTGCGCCTGCAGCGCGTCGTCGAATGGTTCGAGAACCAGGAGGTCGACCACGGCGCCGTGTCAGGGTGGCTGACCTTTCATCCGGACGCGCGAGTGGTCGGTTATCAGGGCTTCCTCGCCTCGCCCAACTATCTCTGCATGTTCCCGCTCGATGCGGAGCGCAGGTTGGGCTTCCTGCCGCATGCGGTGGCGGTGATGGGCCCCGCGCTCGCCGACCCCGTCCGGAAGTTCTGTCCGGGGCAGGAGGTGGTCACGGCACCGGCTTTCCGCTTCGACGCCTTGTGGCGTATGCCCGCGGACAGGCCCCGCCACGACGGTGTTGCGCTGTTGGCATCCCTGCCGCTCGATACTGCCGAATGCCGCCAGATCATCGAGATGCTCGGAGAAGCTCTCGATGGCGATGTTTCCCACGGCGGCTGGCAGGTGTGCGTCAAGCCGCACCCCGCATTCCCGCGCCGGCTGCTCGAAGAAGGCGACCGCATGGGGCTGCGGCCCGGCTGGACGATCGTCGGTGGCGATCTCGATGCACTGATCGAGGAAGCCGATCTCTTCGTTGGCAGCGCCAGCAGCGCCTGCGTCCACGCGATCGTGCATGGTGTGCCGGTTGTGGTCGCCGGCGGGCGTGCTCGCCCGACGCTGAACACGATCCCGGACTGGGTGGACTGCGAGCTATGGATGGTCTGCCATACCGCCGAGGACCTGCGCGAGGCGCTGGTGCGGCAGGCGCGATGCGATGCCGACGCCCTCGTGCGCTGGCGCACGGCGGGCGCGGCGGTGCGCGAGCGACTGTTCCGCCCGGCTACGCCGGCGGCGGTGCGGGAGCTGCTCGGCTTGTCGCAGCGGGCCGCGGAGGCCGCCGCATGAGGCTCACCGCCGTCATTCCTACCCGAAACCGCCCGGCCGACCTCGTCAAGGCGGTCGATTCCGTGCGCGGCCAGACACGTCGGCCTGACACGCTGATCGTGGTGGATCAGAGCCCCGGCGACGAGTCGCACCGGGCGGTCGAGGCGCTGCTGGCCGGCGGCACGCCGTTGTGTGTCGACTACGTGCACGACACGACGATCACCGGCCTGGTCGACGCCAAGCGCGTCGCCGCCGGGCGAGCCGGCGGCGATATCGTCTGCTTCCTCGAGGACGACATCGTGCTCGAGCCGGACTACTTCGAGCAGATCGAGCGCGGGTTCACCGGGTGCCCCGAGATGCTGGGCTGCTGCGGCGTAGTCACCAACCTGCCGCCGCTTCCGGCCTTCTACGTCGGACTGTTCCACCTGTTCCATCGCGGCATGTTCGCCGACTGCCGCGTCGGCATCTACGGTTTCGCGCAAGGGCGCGGCCACGCGCTGATTCCCAGCGATTATCTGAGCGGGGGCTTGTCGGCCTATCGACGCGAGGTGTTCGAGGCGGTGCCGTTCGATACCGCCAACCAACTGTTCATGACCGAGGACATCGATTTCTCGACGCGGGCGGCCCGCCGCTTCGGCGCGCGCTTCTTCCTCAACCCGAACGCGCGCCTCGCCCACTACATGTCTCCCTTCAACCGCGATGCCGTCGGCGCGCGCCAGCGGCGCAAGGCGAGAGAGTTCTGCGTCTTCTACAAGAAGCGCCGTCAGGGCCTGGCCGACGCCTTCGCATTCACCTGGCTGCTGTGCGGGCTGGCCATCGAGGCCGGTTTTGCCGCCATCCGTCATCGCCGGCCCGCGGCTCTCGGCGGCTTCTTCGCCGGCGTGACGGACGGACTACGCTGGCGGCTGCGCGAGATCGGCGGGAGTAAGAACCCTTGAGAGTCGCCGTCACGGGTGCGAACGGATTGCTGGGCAAGGCGATGGCCGCCTTGCATGTTGCCCTGGGTGACGAGGTCAGGTGTCTGGTGCGGGATGCGAGGCGCACCGCGGATCACCTTCCGGGCGTACTGGTATTCGAGCGCGATCTGTCCATCGAGACGGAATGCCTGACCGATTTTCTCGATGGGGTGGATGTCGTCTATCATTGTGCCGCCGAGTTGCACGATCCGGCGCGGATGGCCGCCACCAACGTTGACGGCACGCGACGGCTGCTGGCGGCGGCGGCAGGCAGGATCGGCCGCTGGGTGCAGGTCAGCACGGTAGGGGTGTACGGTCGGCCGCGCGACGGGATGGTCACGGAGGCAAACCGGCTGGCGCCGACGGATGCCTACACTGAAACAAAGGTGCGAGCCGACGCGCTGGTAGCCGAGTTGTCGGCCCAAGGCGGTTTCGAACACGTCATCCTGCGTTCCTGCGCGGTGATCGGGCCGGGGATGCAGGGACGCTTTCTGTATCGTGTGATCGGCTTGCTGAACCGCGGGCTCTTTGCACCCGTTGGCGCTCCAGGGGCGCTGGTCAGCCTGATTCCGATTGCGAATATCGCCCATGCCCTGCTTGAATGTGCAAGGTTGCCCCAAGCCGTCGGCCGCATTTACAACCTCGCTGATCAGTGTACCGTGGAACATCTTGTGTCGGCCTGCTGCGAAGCCCTTGAGCGCCCGTCGCCGCGGTGGCGCCTACCTGAGGCGCCGCTGCGCGGCGTAGCGTGGCTTCTGGGACAAATCGCTGCCGGAAGGCTGACGCAGGAGCAGATCGACATCCTGACGAGCCGTGTGAAGTACTCCACGGAGCGGATCCGCAGTGAGCTCGGATATAATGACGTCATGAAGCTGGATGACGCCCTGCGCGATTTAGTTGCTGCCTGGCGGAGGCGTGAAGCGTGACGAGTCGCACTTTCAGGCCCCCGCCACCGGCCATCTTGTTCCTGTTGTTCTTCAGCTACGCGACAGCTGCAGCCCTGCTTTTCCAGAAGTTCCTGCTGCCGCTGATCGCTTCCGCCCACCATGGGCAGGGGCTGATGGAAGGGGATTCCGCCTATTTTCATTCCGTTGCGGTCGACCTTGCCGAGCGCATTCGCCTGCATGGCTGGTCCGAGTGGCGTGTCTACCCGACGCATGCTGCGACCGGGAACGTCGCGCTGCTGGCCGGGCTTTATGTACTGTTCGGGGAGGATCCATCGCTGATGGTGCCGGTGAATGCGGCAATTCACGCGCTCACCGGCACGCTGCTGTTCCTGCTTGGCCGCATGCTGTGGCCGGGCCGCGCAGGCACTTTGGCCGGCATGATCGCCGGCATGCTGTACGTGGTATTCCCTTCGGCGCTGAACTGGTATGGCCAGATACATAAGGACGGTTTTGCGTTTGCCGGCACCGCTTTGGTATTAACCGCCTGGGTCATCGCGGAAACCGGACTTCCAATGCTCAAGCGGGCTTTAGCCGTTATTGCGGTTGCCATGGCAGGTCTGGGATTGATTGCCTTTGTCCGCCCGTACAACCTGCTGCTGGTGCTTGCCGGTGTACTGGTCATACTGGTTTTCACGCTCGGTTCGATATGGAAGAACCGGAAATCGTTAGCGTTTCGCCGCACCTTGTTCCTGCAATTGACAATCGTCCTTATGGGGGGTGTCGCGGTATACATGACACCACGCACCGGCGCGGAAGAACAGAGTTACGCCGGGTGGAGCAAGTCGCCAGAGATGGTGCGTGGGGGTGAAACAGTCAGAATTGAGTGGAAATGGCAGCCAACTTGGGTGCCACAGGTAATCGAGCGCTATGTCGAGGTGCTGGCCCGAACCAGGGCCGGTCTGATCGACGAGGGGCTCAAGATCCAGGCCGGTTCGCTTTACGATGCCGATGCGCTCCCGATGAGCACGCCGCAGGTGGCCGCGTATGCACCGCGAGGACTGCAGATCGCGCTCTTTGCGCCGTTCCCCTCGCGATGGTTCGAGAAGCTCAGCGCTACGCGCCTGGTGGCGGTGGGCGAAACGGCGATCTGGTACCTGATTGCGCCGGGCGTGCTGTTGGCGCTGTGGCTGGCGCGCACGCGTGCGGTGCTGGCGGTGCTGGCATTTTCGCTGGCCCTGCTGACGGTATATGGCTTCACCCTCGCCAATGTCGGCACGTTGTATAGAATCCGCTACCTCTACCTGTTCCTGCTGATGCTGGTCGGCCTGGGCGGCTGGCTGCAGTTATTCGAAAAGCGGGGCTGGCTGCCCAGTGAGGAGGAGCCAGTGGCGCCGCGCGCGCCTGACGAGCCTGTGGCGGGCGGGGAATTGCGGCAGGCCCGCGCGGGGCTGGTCGGTTCGGGCGCCACCGTTGCCGTGGTGACGGCGGCGACCTTCTTCGGGCTGTTCATCCGCGACATTGTCATGGCTCGGCAGTTCGGCCTGGGCGGCGAGCTCGACGCCTTCGTGGTTGCCGCCGTGGTGCCGATGTTCCTCGTGGCGGTGCTGAGCGTTCCGATCGGAACCTCCATCGTACCGGTCTTCCTCGCCGTGCGCGAACGGGAATCGACTGCTGCGGCGCTGGCGTTGGCGCGCCGCGTGGCGATCCTGTTCCTTGCGGCGGCACTGGTGCTGGCCGTGCTCCTGGCCGCGGCGGGTCCGCAACTGCTGGAGGCGGCGGGCTGGTCGGCGCTGCCGGAGAAGGCGGACCGGACGCAGGCAATCATGCTGTGGATGCTGGCGATCTTCGTCTTCAGCGGACTGGTCACGCTCGCCAACGGCCTGCTCAACGCCCTTGGGCACTATGTCGTGCCGGCTGCGGCGCAGGCCGTCGTCCCGATCGTCGCCATCGTCGCCCTGCTGCTGTTCGGAGCTTTGCACGGTGCAATCGTGGCGGCAGTGGCCATGTTCGCCGGCCAGTTGGTGAATCTTGCGCTGGTCTTCCGGGCACTGGCGGTGCGCGACATGTCTTTGCTCCCGGCCCAAGCCACCGCCGTCAAAACGGGACTGTTTGTATCCCAGTACCTGCCGCTGGTGGCGGCAGCAGCATTCATGCAGCTGACCGTGCCGGTGAGCACGGCCATGGCCTCGGTGTTGCCGGAGGGGAGCGTGGCGGCGCTTGGTCTGGGCAGCAAGGCCGTGCTGTTTGCCACCGGCCTGATCGGCGCCGCTATCGCGTCGGTGGTGCTGCCCTATTTCTCGCGCTATATGGCGCAGAATCGCCTGCTCGATGCGCGCCGCGAGCTTTCGTTCCTGCTGCTGACGGGCACGGTGATCACGATTCCGGTCACCCTCGCTCTGCATCTGCTCTCGGAACCATTCGTTCGCCTGGCCTTCGAGGGCGGCGCATTCGGCTCCGCCGAGGTCGGAATCGTCTCCCGGGTGATGGCCAACGGCGTCCTGCAGCTTCCCTTCTATGTCGTCAGCGTGCTGTTGCTGAAGTTCGCCATCGCCACCCGTCATTCCGGCAGGGTAATGCTGGCTGCAGGCATCGGCCTGGCGGCGAACATCCTGCTCAACCTAGTGCTGATGGAGCGGCTTGGTGCGCCGGGGATCGCGCTGTCCATGACCCTTGCCGCCGCGCTTGCGGCGGGCCTGATGCTGTTGCTGTTCTGCCGTCTCGGCGATGTGGCATGGGTGGACATGGTGTTCATCTCGACGAACTGGGTGCTGCTCCTCGCGCTGACAGTGTGCCTGCACTACGCCAGCTATGCCGGAGCCGTCGCGGCCGGTATTGCCTTCTTGTTCCTTGTATTGGGCGAGTGGGCGATGACTTTCAAGTTCCGCCCGGCGCAAGCCGTGTCGACATGAATCCGGCACGCATTTGCTTTGTCGTATCCAGCCCGCTGACGGCAAGGGCGTTCCTGAGCGGGCACATCGCTGCCCTGAGCCGGTGCTTCACCGTCGACTTGGCCGTGGATGCAAAGGGGGATGGTGGATTAGGGGGCGTCCCGGCCCACGCGCGGATTGTCCCGATGCCCATCCGCCGCAAGGTGGCACCGGCGGCGGATATTTCTGTCCTGCTTCGCCTCATTGTTTTGTTCCGTCGCGAACGCTACTCGGCCGTCAGCTCGGTCACCCCCAAGGCCGGCATGCTGGCCATGCTGGCCGCCGCCATGGCCGGGGTGCCGCTGCGAACCCACATATTTACAGGGCAGGTTTGGGCCACGCGCATGGGCTGGCAGCGTTGGTTGCTGAAGGCCGCGGATCGTCTGATCGCCCGGCTGGCCACGCATGTGCTGGCGGACAGCCCTTCGCAGCGCGATTTCATGGCGGCGGAGGGGATTGCGGCGGCGCACAAGATTCGCGTGCTGGGCGACGGCTCGATCTGCGGGGCAGACGGGGAGCGCTTTCGTCCCGACGCCGAACGCCGCGCCGCGGTCCGCAGCGCGCACGGCATCCCGGAGGAGGCCGCCGTCTTCCTGTTCCTCGGACGCCTGAACCGGGACAAGGGCGTTCTGGATCTGGCGGATGCCTTTGCGGCGCTCGACAATGCCGCAGCCTGGTTGCTTGTCGCCGGCCCCGACGAGGCGGAGCTGCGCGGGGAAATGGAGCGGCGTCTCGGCGCCGCCTTGGCCCGAACCCGCTTCGTCGGCTATACCGATCGGCCGGAGGATTTCATGGCGGCGGCGGATGTGTTCTGCCTGCCGAGTTATCGCGAGGGTTTCGGCATGGTGATCATCGAGGCGGCGGCGGCGGGAATCCCGGCGATCGGCTCGCGCATCTACGGCGTCACCGATGCCATCGAGGAGAACGTGACGGGGCTGCTGCACCGCGCCGGCGATGCCGGGGGGCTTGCCGGGCAGATGGCGTCGCTGGCCGGGGATGCGGTGCGCAGGCGGGCGATGGGCGAAGCCGCGCGAGAGCGCGCCCTGCGCCTGTTTTCGCGCGAGGCCGTCACGCAGGCCTGGCTGGGCTTTTATCGGCAACTGCTTGGCTGACGTAAAATCCCGTCTATGCTCAAGCGTGCTTTCGATTTCGTTGTCGCCCTGGTTCTGCTGTTGATGCTGTCTCCGCTGATTTTGGCGACCGCAATTCTCATCGTCCGGGGCATGGGATCCCCGGTCATTTTCCGCCAGCAGAGGCCAGGGCTTAACGGCCGTCCATTCGAAGTGCTGAAGTTCCGCACCATGTCGGACAAGGCTGGTCCGGACGGCCAGTTGCTGCCGGACGAGACGCGGCTCACGGCGCTGGGGGCCGTCCTGAGACGGTTCAGCCTGGACGAATTGCCCCAGTTGTTCAATGTGCTGAAGGGGGAGATGAGCCTCGTCGGGCCGCGCCCGCTGCTGATGGAATACCTTCCCCTGTATTCTGTCGTGCAGATGCGGCGCCACGAAGTACGACCGGGCGTCACCGGCTGGACCCAGGTGAACGGGCGCAATGCGTTATCGTGGGAGGACAAGTTCGCCCTCGACGTATGGTACGTGGACAACCGTTCGTTCTGGCTGGACCTGAAGATACTGGCCATGACGGCCGGGCGCGTCTTCTCCGGTTCGGGCGTGTCGAAGGAAGGCTTCGCAACGACGGAGAAGTTCCGCGGTACGGCGGGGAAATAGGGGCGCGGCGAGGAAGACATGGAACAAGGTAAGCAACGTATCGCGGTATTCGGCGCCGGCGGCCACGGCAAGGTGGTCGTTGATGCCATCGAGCGCAATACCGGACTTGCCGTGGCCTGCGTGGTGGACGACCGCCCGCAGCCGGGGGCGGCGGTGCTTGGCCATCCGGTTGCCGGCGTGCGCGAGGTACTGCTGGCGCGCCGGGACGCAATCGACGGCGTCATTGTTGCCATCGGCGACAACCGCACCCGCATGGAGGTGGCTGCGTGGCTGGAGGTGCAGGGCTTTGTCCTGCAGGGCGTGGTGCATCCTGCGGCGGTGGTGGCGCCTTCTGCGTCGATCGGTGCGGGCGCACTGGTCATGCCAGGCGCGGTGGTGAATGCCGAGGCGCGCATCGGCGCCAATGCGATTATCAATACAGGCGCCGTTGTCGAGCACGACTGTGTCGTCGGCGATGGCGTGCATGTCGCGCCCGGGGCGGTGCTGTGCGGGGGCGCATCCGTCGGCGCCTGCACACTCGTCGGCGCGGGCGCCGTGGTACTGCCGGGGGTCAAGGTGGGACCGGCGCTGCTGGTCAAGGCCGGTACGGTGGCGATGCGAAACATGGAGAAAGAAGGTTGAAACAGTCTGAGCAAGACATGCTGGCAATCGATGGCGGGCAGCCCGTCCGCACAATCCCTTTTCCGCCTTGGCCGGTGTTCGGGCAGGATGAAATCGACGCAGTCGGGACAGTGCTCGCCTCGGGACGCGTGAATTACTGGACAGGGGAGGAGTGTCGCCGCTTCGAGGAGGAGTTCGCCGCCTTCACCGGCACGCGCCATGCCATTTCCCTGGCCAACGGCACCCTGGCGCTGGAACTGGCGCTCCACGCGCTCGACATCGGCCCCGGCGATGAGGTGATCGTGCCGGCGCGCACCTTCATCGCCTCCGCCAGTTGCGCCGTGGCGCGCGGGGCAGTGCCGGTGGTGGCCGACGTCGATCCGGTCAGCCAGAACCTGACGGCCGACGCCGTACTGGGGAGACTGACTTTGCGCACTCGCGCCATTGTCGCGGTGCATCTGGCCGGCTGGCCCTGCGACATGGATCCGATCATGGCGCTGGCGCGCGAACGCGGCATCAAGGTCATTGAGGACTGCGCCCAGGCGCACGGCGCGACCTACAAGG
>Ga0073904_10002206_pt1 | contig 14732 bp, 9 predicted proteins | sample KloWWTrecipitate_FD_66668 | JGI IMG/M metagenome (GOLD analysis project Ga0073904, IMG submission 66668) | Active sludge microbial communities from Klosterneuburg, Austria, studying microevolution and ecology of nitrifiers - Klosterneuburg... | ecosystem: Engineered > WWTP > Aerobic digester >...
GCACGGAACGCAGCAACCGAGACATATCAGCATGATAGGCGAGGGAGCGAGTACCGCGCAACGAAGTGATTCGCTCGTACAGTCAATTAATCAGCGTTTCCTTAAGCAATGCAACACATATTCACCATAGCCAATCGATTCTCTTTAAAAAAGCCGATCTGATTACTCCCGAAATTTTGGGCCTGTATTTGACACTCAATCCGACATACAGTACATTCAATTTTAAAAGAGAAGCAGCCTTTTCCCTTTATATCTAGCCTCTTATAAAAATCTTATAACCCTATGCATGTATAAAATCCCAATTGTAATAGTAGGTATCAATCCTCGTAGCGGCACCAATTATTTGTATCAATTACTCGCATTACATCCCAATTGCGTTGGTTCCAAGCATCATGGGGAGGATTATTTGCTATATGGATCAGATAAATATTTGGATTTTTACCGTACTGTCACGATGCATTGGTACCCACACTGGAAAAATGACCCTCTTGATTTCAAACGGGCTTTGGAAGTTGGATTACTCAATTATTTGGATCCTGGTACCGGTGAGGCCAAATATATGATTACAAAAACTCCATCGGCAATTAATTCCATAAATTTTCTGGATGTATTCACTGAAGGCTACATGATCATTATCACCAGGCGCGGACAAGATCTAGTAGAGTCGTTTACGAAATCCTTTCATGCAAGATTTGAAGATGCGGTCAGAGGATGGAAAAAAGGAGCGGCTGCAGTTCATGAGGTTATCAATAATCCTGAGATTATGAATTCAGGCAGAGTTATTGTTATCAAGTATGAAGATCTCTATCAGAGAAATGGCGAAGTTATGACTCAAATATTGGATTTCCTTAAGCTGGACAAGACCCAATTTGATTTTGACAAAAGTGAGAAACTTGATGTTATGGGTTCTTCCATCTTTAAAGGAGATTCTGAAAAGGTTACTTGGAATCCTATACCAAAAAATGAAACATTCAATCCATTAATCAGATCCAGTCACTGGGGACGTTTCAAGCATTACAGATACAACTGGATAGCTGGAAAATATTCGCAAGAATTAGGTTATGAGTTGCATTACAACTCAAAAAATCCAACCTATTGGATTTACAACATATTATTGACTGTGTATGAGTTTCTTTTTCGATTGGCAAAACAGATCTTTATCCTGCTTAAGACACGCAAAAAAATTCATACCAAAACATGAAAAACTCGGAATCTAGGAATAGTCTAATTGAAACCTTTGCAAGAAACTCCAAGTTCTAGAAAGCCACTGTAAATTCTATTCTTTTTACAATCTAAATAAAGATTAGGGTTATTCAAATCATCGAACCCAGAAGTTTTCGGTATTGTGATTCCACCAAATCGGCAATCACATCATAGGTGCGATGGGCACGTACCCAATCGGGTCCTTTTGCTGCCATCATCCGTGCATGCTCAGGATTATCAAGCAAATAGCAGGTTTCATTGGCAAAAGCCACCTCATCCCATGGTATGCATCGTCCAATTCCGCTGACTTCCATGATCTGGCATTGTTCGGGGTGTTCGTTTGCAACGATGCACTTTGCCATAGCCATGTATTCAATAAATTTGGTAGGTGAAGTGGAAAGCAATACAGGAATTGGATAAAAAGGGGAAAAGCAGATATCGGCTTGTTTCACAAATTCCCAGGCTTGTTCCATTGGCAGAAAGCCAGTTACGGTCACAGCGTCTGATAATCCCAGTCGTGATGCTTCTTCTTCCACTGCCTGTCGATCGCTAGAGAGATAACCATCTCCTACATACATCAGACGAGTTTCAGGATAGCGTAGTCGTACCCTTTGGAGTACTCGCACGAGCATTTCCGACTGCCGGAGCTGCATGATGAGTCCAAGATGAAGTAGTAGCGGCGCATAGTTATTAGGTGCAATGGCATCTTCTGCTTTACCTACTTGACTAGCGCGAATACCCATAGGAACTGATGTCATCTTAATACGAGAAATGCCTTGACGCGCCACATCTTCTTTCATGCGCTCACTCTGTACAAAAATGTGATCGGCTAATGGCAAAATTACCTTATAGAGTAAAATTTGGACAACCTTTCCTTTGAACCAAACAAGACGATAATGAGGTACTAGACGATTTTGTGCTTGATGCAGCTTCGATTCTGCGAATGGATAGGACACCCAGTAGGTAAAATGAGCGCCCGTTAAACGCGCAGCCAGCCAAGCAATTAAGCCGGCAAAGTACCTGTCGCGCACTTGAATGACATCGTATCTCTCTTTGAAAGCCAGCGGCAAGATCATGAAATCCCCCCACATAACTAACAAGTTATTTAATATCCGGCCTAAAAGCCCTTGGCGTCCTTTATCTTGAGTGGTTAGATATACCGTATTGCCCAACCAGTTAGTAGGTGAGGATATATTGAGAGCATCCGGCCCACGCTGCATCACCCAGTTGATTTGATGCCCACGTGAGGGCATTTGCTTGGCGAATAATTCCACCACATCTGCCCGAAAGGGTGGAAAACACTCCTTTATTATATAAAGCATCTTCATGATAGTTACTCTATTGATTTACAATAAGAATTTGATATTTCTTTGTTCCCAGAGTTTGAATAATGCTACTCCCTATGAAATACTCACTACTTATTTCAATCAAACTCTCTATAAACAACCCTCAGATTTCTTACATGCCACACAAAATGATCTCTTTGTTAAATCGATATAAAGGTTTTATACCCGACGGGATTAGATCCTGAACTCCTGGAAGTGAGTAATCTAATACTTTAAATGTTATTCTTTTACTAAAAATCAGGACGCGTTCTTCATGGATCAACTGTCAGATTTAAAAGCAATACTACACTCCAAACGAGCCAATATTTATTACCTGGAAAAGTGCCGGGTAATGCAGAAAGACGGTCGCGTCCTCTATTTGACAGAAGCCAAAGACGAGCAATTCTACTGGAACATTCCGATTGCCAATACCACCGTTATTTTATTAGGCACTGGCACTTCTATCACCCAGGCCGCAGTGCGTATGCTCGCATCAGCAGGTGTTTTGATTGGCTTCAGTGGCGGCGGTGGTACGCCACTGCTAGCAGCCAGTGAAATCGAATGGCTCACCCCGCAAAGCGAATACAGACCTACCGAATATGTGCAGGGTTGGCTATCGTTCTGGTTTGATGAAGCAAAACGATTACAGGTTGTCAAGCATTTCCAATTATTGCGCATCAATTATCTGCAGAGTGTGTGGAATAAAGATAAAGATTTGAAAAATGAAGGTTTCTTTATCGATGATCAAGATGTTATACAAGCATTCTCAGGTATCTCAAGCAAAGTGAAAAGCGCTAACACTGTCACTACATTATTGTTGATCGAGGCCCAACTCACCAAGAATCTTTATAAAATCGCGGTTAACCGAACCCAGCAAAAAGATTTTGTTCGTAATTATGACAGCACCGACAATGCCAATGCTTTCCTGAATCATGGCAATTATCTAGCCTATGGTCTGGCAGCCAGCACGCTCTGGGTGCTGGGAATACCGCATGGTTTTGCCGTGATGCATGGCAAAACCCGGCGCGGTGCTTTGGTGTTTGATGTGGCGGATTTAGTCAAAGATGCTTTAGTTCTGCCTTGGGCGTTTATCTGCGCTAAAGAAAAAATGACTGAACAGGAATTTCGGCAACAATGCTTGCAGAAATTTACCGAACATAAGGCGCTGGATTTCATGTTTGATACCGTCAAACAGGTCAGTTTGCAAGGCGGTGCAATATGATGGTCACTTTTGTATCCGAATGTGAGAAAAAAGCATTGGCCAGAACCCGCAGGGTACTCGATGCTTTTGCCAATCGCATCGGTAGCCGCACCTGGCAAACGGTGATTACTGAAGACGGCCTAGTCGCCGTCAAAACTTTGCTAAGAAAAACCGCCACCAAAAATACCGCCGTTGCCTGTCACTGGATACGTTCCAGGAGCCGAAGTGAGTTGGTTTGGATTGTGGGGAATCGCAAGCGGTTTAATGCGGAAGGGATTGTGCCAGTAAATAGTACTCAGAAAAACTTGATGAATAGCCAATGGGAAAATGATTGGCAATATTTACCTGCCATCAAAACCTTAGTAGCGATTGCGGCGTTACTGCATGATTGGGGAAAATCGACAGCTTTGTTTCAAAATAAGCTAAAAACCAACACTAAATTAGGTGACCCATTACGCCATGAATGGATTTCTTGCTTGCTATTAAATGCCTTGGTTCAACAGGCGGGAAATACGGATGAAGAATGGTTGCGGTTGTTAGCAAGCGGCGAACTGAACGAGCAAGCATTAAAACAAGCCGTTGTCGGTAACAAACCCAGGCCACTAGAAAACCTACCTCCTATTGCACAATTGGTCGGCTGGTTGATTCTGACGCACCATCGCTTACCTTATCTCCATGATCCCAAACAGGAAGAAGGGCAAACTAGAGAAAGCCTGCCAAGAATGCTGAAAAGTATCACTGCTGCCTGGAATTATCAAAACAAAAATGACGATGAAAAACGCCTGAAAGCCTGTTTCGAGTTTCCCGAAGGTCTGCTTAGCCAATCAGTGCTTTGGCTAAAACAACTCAAAAAGTGGTCTGCCAGATTGCTGCAAACCCAACCACAAATTCAGCAACTGCTTGACAACGGTGCTTATCGCTTAGTACTGCACCATGCTCGACTTTGTTTGATGTTGGGCGATCACTACTACTCCTCATGCGATGCCGATAAAACCTGGAAAAGCGAGGTTTCGCTATTTGCCAACACCGACAAAAACCGCGCACCCAAGCAAAAACTGGATGAACATTTGGTTCATGTCAGTGACCACGCCATGCGTATTAGCCAAACCTTATCGCGTTTCACCACCGATATGGATGCCGCCTACGATATTAAAAGTTTGAAACGAAGTAGCCCCAAAGGTTATGAATGGCAAGATAAAGCAGTCGATAAAATCAACAGCTTCAAAAGCCAACACCAACCTTTAAACGATAGAGGTTATGGCTGGTTTGTAGTTAATATGGCAAGCACCGGGTGCGGAAAAACTATTGCTAATGCCAAAATTATGCGTGCTTTATCCGAAAACAGCGAAAGTCTACGCTACATTCTAGCTCTGGGCTTGCGTACCTTGACCTTGCAAACCGGTGATGAATATCGGCATCGCATCGGCCTAAATAATGACGAGCTGGCTGTGTTAATAGGTTCGTCGGCAATCAAAGAACTACATGAAAGAGTCCAAGCAAAATCGGGTGAACAACCATCTTTTGAGGATTCTGGTTCAGAGTCTTTAGAAGCTTTACTGGATGAAGATTTAGATTATGCTGACGCGCCCACTGCAGAATTTCTCGATGCGATTATTCCAAAACACAACCCCAAGCTGGCCGACAAAAACAAAGCTTTTTTGTATAAGCCGGTTTTAGCCTGCACTATCGATCACATCATTGCAGCCACCGAAACTACTCGAGGCGGTAAATATATTTTACCCAGTTTGCGCTTACTATCTTCCGATCTGGTGATTGATGAAGTTGATGATTTTGACGGCAAAGATTTAATCGCCATTGGTCGTTTGATTCACTTGGCAGGCATGTTGGGTCGCAAGGTGATGATTTCCTCAGCGACCATTCCACCTGCATTAGCCGAAGGCTTTTTTAATGCCTATCAAGCAGGTTGGACGGTACACAGCTATTTCAAGGACGCTCATCAGCAGGTGGCCTGTGCCTGGGTTGATGAATTTGGCACCAAAGTTCAACACCTGGATAAAACCGATTCGATAAGTCGCTGCGAAACCTATCAAGCGGCTCATCAACAATTCATCGCAAAGCGAGTCACCAATATACAAAAACAGCTAGTTAGACGCAAAGCTTACATCGTGCATTGTGATGATTTGTTAGTCGATAAAAATGACCAGGAATCACTAAAGAAACAGTATTTTGCTAAGATCAAACATACAGCGATGGATCTACATCAACAACACGCCACTATTGACGAAAAAACCGGCAAGCAAGTGTCGTTTGGGGCTATTCGTATGGCTAATATCCCGCCGTGCATAGACTTAACTCACTATTTATTACAAGCCGATTGGGATGCAGCGATTGCCCCACGGATTATGGCTTACCACAGTCGCCAAGTGTTGTTATTGCGTCATGAGCAAGAACAACATTTGGACGCAGTGTTAAAGCGCAAAGAAAAACCGGGCGCAATGCCGCAAGCCTTTGATGACCCGATTATTCGTGCGCACCTCAATTCGACCACCGCCCAGCATGTGTTGTTTATCTTGGTGGCTACGCCAGTAGAAGAAGTAGGTCGCGACCATGATTTTGATTGGGCAATTATTGAGCCTTCCTCTTACCGCTCAATTATTCAGCTTGCCGGAAGGGTGCATCGCCATCGGCAAATCGGAGTCAATCAGCCTAATATAGCCATCATGCAATACAACCTGAAAGCCTTACGGCAAGATGGTAGACCGGCTTACTGCCGCCCAGGCTATGAAGTCAATTCGTTAAAACTGGCTTCGCATGATTTATGTCAGTTAGTCAATGAGGCGGTAATAAGCACCGCAATAAACGCCATTCCTCGCATACAACAACCGAAAACCCTGCATCCAAAACAACAACTGGCTGACCTTGAGCACCAAGCCATAAGTAACAATCTGACCCAATACCAAACCAAAGGCCCACAAGGTTTACAGGCATGGTTCAACGAATGTTGGTGGCTAACCGCTGTGCCACAACAACTGAACCGTTTTCGCGAAAACAATCCTGACATAACTCTGTATTTAGTTTGGCAGGATGACAAGGCAGTTTTCTGTGAAAAAACCGAGCGCGGTGAGTTTATCCCTCGCGAACAGATAAAAAATATCCAGCGGGAAAAACCAATGGCAGATGAGCTGGACCTCAAACTTTGGTTGGAAAGAAACTATGAAACCTCATTACGTCAGCTTATTGAGGACGATAACGAGGAGAATCAAATGGAGCAGATGATGAAAATACAATCGAAAAGATTTGGAGAAATTACTGTACCTGATAGGGATAACCAATTACTGATTTATTCAGATCAGTTTGGATTGTTTAACTAAAGATCGTAACTTGTTATATGGAAGACACATTTTATGAATCAAAATATCTTTAATTTTCTTTTGGAGCGAAAAGCAGCTTGGCTTAAAGCCAAGTTAAAGCCTTCATTGACGGATGAAGAGCAAGCTTTACTCCAGCAAGAAGCGAACGAAAAATTTTCCTTGGCTAATTGGTTGCCGGATGCTGCTAGGCGTGCCACACAACTTACAATGGTCAGTCATCCTAGTAAATTCAGCCATCCCAGCGCTAAAACTTCTTCGGTTATTGCCAAAAGCTATCCAGCTAATGATGGTTATTTGCGTAGCGGGAACATCGACTATGAATTAGATGTGTTTGGCAATGCAGCAGCGATGGATGTGTACAAATTTCTAAGTTTAACAATGGATGACGGCAAAACCGTTCTAGCCCATTTAGAAGAAGACAACACAGCCATTCAATCACTATTCACGTTGCCGACAGCAAGTTACGAAAGCTTAAAGCAAGGCTTAATCAGTATTAAGCAATTAGATAATTCAAGCAAAACCGATCATTTAGTCAAACAAGTCTATTTCCCGGTTGGCGATGATTATCACTTACTGTCGCTTTTAACTCCTTCCGGTTTGCTAACCAAAGTTAAAAACCGTATCGACAACATCCGTTTTTCCGAAGAAACTAAAAAAACCAAGGAGTGCCGTAAAAAGAACGAATATCACGTGGCGGGATACGATGATGTATTTGATTTGACTATCACTGCTTTTGGCGGTACTCAGCCGCAGAATGTCAGCGTATTAAATAGCCAAAATGCCGGACGTGCTTATTTGTTAGCAAGCATTCCACCCACCCTAAAACAGCGCCAGATTCGTCTACCAACACATGATTTTTTTAGAAACAGTTTGCGTGCTAAGTCGTTTAAAGACACATTCCAAACGTTGAGCAAGTTAATCCAAACCGATGTGAATAACGTTCATGTGCGAGAGGGTATCAAGAACAGTCTTAAACACATCATCGATCAAGTGCTGCAACGAGCATTCAGAGTTAGGTCCAGCAAACCCGGTTGGTCTAATACATCGCATTACCAATCGTTATCGCTTGCTCAGCGCATTTGGTTAGATGATGCTTATCTTGATGAAAGAAAAAGTCAAAATGAATGGATTGATGACATTTCCAATAGCTTAGGGCGCTGGATAATCCAAACTTATGAGTATTCATTTAAAGAATCTCATGTAAAACTCAGTGATGAAGAATTAAAGCACATTCGTGGATTTGTTAGCGAAGCAGTTGGTAACGATCAGGAGTTTTTCAAATGAGACGATTTTTATTACTTCCGCATATCAAAATCCATAATGCCAATGCTATGAGTAGCCCCTATACCATTGGTTTTCCAGCTATGACGGCATGGTTGGGTGCCGTCCATGCATTGCAAAGACATCTACATCAACAAGGGTTGAGTGATGTGTTATTAACCGGCGTAGCGGTGAGCTGCCATCAGTTTGATTTACAGACTTACAAAGGCCAGGGGGATTTTGTTCATTCCATTGTCGGCACTGCCAATCCCCTAGATAAAGAAGGCAGTCGTCCAGCATTTGTCGAAGAAGCCCGTTGTCATTTGGAAGTATCACTGTTGATCGAATATCAAGGATTGGATAGCGATGACCGCGATCAATTTGAACACAGAGTAAACACCCAATTACAATGCATGAAATTTGCCGGAGGTGATGTGTTATCTGTCAAACCAGTCGAATTATTGAGTGTTGATGAAGACGATGATCAAGACATCAAAAAAGCGCTAGCCAAACTGATGTTAGGTTATGTATTAATCGAACGCCGCGACTTGATGATTCAAACGATGCAGGAAAAAGGCAAAGATGCATTAGACGCCTTACTCGATCACCTAAAAGTCATGCACCGCGCCACGCAAGATGAAAATGGCAAGGTCACATGGACTAGCACACGAAAAGCAGCGGGCTGGCTTGTCCCAATTGCCACGGGCTTTCAGGGAATTTCCGACCTCAGTAAAGCCAAGCATCAACGCGATATCGGAACCCCACATCGCTTTGCCGAAAGCGTCGTGACACTAGGTGAGTTTGTCATGCCATATCGCATCAAAACCTTAGACGACATGCTCTGGCAACACCGTGTTGATACTGAACAAAATTTGTACCTTTGCCAAACCCTTTCAACAAAATTACTCACACTTGGAGATTAACAAATGGCGATTAAAAACGATGCGACTGTCTTGGCTTTCGAGAAAAAACTTGTTCCCTCAGATGGCTACTTATATGGCACGATCTGGAAAACTGATACCAACTGGCCAAAATCAAGCTCCTTAAAGCTGATCGAAAAATCAGTTCGTGGCACGATTTCAAACCGTTTAAAACCGGCGGTTCAGAGTGATCCTCTGAAACTTAACGCTGAAGTCGAGAAGCCTAATCTACAAAAAGTGGATGCCTGTGCGTTGAGTGAAGATCAAGACACCCTCCATCTATCCTTTACCTTAAAAGTGTTAGGTGGTGTAGAAAAACCCTCAGCCAGCAACGGCCCAATGTTTAATGCATCCTATCCCAAAGTTGCGCAGGCATATATCGAACAAGAAGGCTTTAAAGAGCTTGCCAAACGTTATGCCATCAACATCGCAAATGGTCGCTATTTATGGCGTAACCGCGTTGGCGCAGAAAAAATAGAAGTGGTGGTAAATACCGGAGACAACCAGCCTTTAACTTTCGATGCTAAGCAATTTTCACTACGAGATTTCAATATCGACACTCCGGCGTTGCAAGCGCTAGCAAACAAAATTGCCGATGCACTCAGTGGCAAATTGCCGTATTTACTGATTACTGTGGACGCTTATGCCTTGGTAGGTAAAGCCCAGGAAGTTTATCCCAGTGAAGAGTTGGTGTTGGATAAAGGCAAAGGTGACAAAAGCAAAATTTTGTATCAGGTAAACGAAGTGGCTGCCATGCATTCGCAAAAGATTGGTAATGCTTTGCGCACCATTGATACGTGGTATCCCGATTGTGAAGAAGCACAAATCGGCCCGATTGCCATAGAACCTTATGGCTCAGTGACCAATCTTGGGAAAGCTTACCGCACACCCAGAGATAAAGCTGATTTTTATACATTATTTGATCGTTTTGCGTTGGGTGAATCCCTAGCCGATAAAACACAAGAGCATTACGTTATGGCTGTTCTGGTACGGGGCGGTGTATTTGGTCAGAGTGGTAAGGATTAAGTCATGCGATTTTATTGTGAAATCACTTTACTACCGAATCCCGAAGTAAATCTCAATTTCCTCTGGTCAAGAGTATTTCAACAAATTCATTTAGGCCTAGTTGAAATGCAGGATGAGCAACGACGAGTTCCGATTGGCATTTCTTTTCCTGAATATGTCATTGGTGAAAAATATAGCGTGCTTGGCGACAAGCTACGATTATTTGCTCAGGATGAACCTACGCTTAGACGGTTTGATAGTGCGAGATGGTTAGCTCGTTTGAGTGATTATGTACATTGCACCAGCATTCGCTCTGTGCCTGAGAAGCTCACGGGCTACGCAATTTTCCAGCGCGAACAACCCAAGACCAGTAAAGAACGCTTGGCCAGACGCTATGCCAACAGACATAATGTCGATTATGACACAGCCTTACAGTGCTATAGCGGAATGGCGCATAAGCTCGTACTAACACCATTTATTCGCCTGAGAAGTTTGAGCAGCGATAAAACGTTTTGTTTGTGGATCAAAAAAACGATAATTCCAGAACCTTCTAGCAGCACATTTAGTAGCTATGGCTTAAGCGTCTCAGCCACTGTTCCCGATTTTTGACCTATTTTTTACGCTCATCAGAAATAATAATATAAATCATAAAGTTGAGTATCTTGGTATTTGGATGGGTAAATTAAGCCTAATCCCTTGTAAACCGCCATGTGATTGGCTTTAAATTTTTCATGGTCAGGTTCGCTGCCGCACAGGCAGCTTAGAAAATAGAGAAGCTATCGGAATACTTGGAGCGGAAGTTCGCTGCCGCACAGGCAGCTTAGAAATTATGGAATACTTGTTGTAACTGTTTCAAGCTGTTCGCTGCCGCACAGGCAGCTTAGAAAATTCAGTCATTTCATTTTTCCTCCTTGATTTCGTTCGCTGCCGCACAGGCAGCTTAGAAAAGGCAAGGGAAGCGAGAGAAGCTGAGCGGATTGTTCGCTGCCGCACAGGCAGCTTAGAAAGATATCGGCGTATTAAGTCTTTGCAGCTTGTCGTTCGCTGCCGCACAGGCAGCTTAGAAAGCAAGAAAATCAAGCCCTGTGGCGCCAGGTTAGTTCGCTGCCGCACAGGCAGCTTAGAAAATAACAGCAATCAAATCATCATTGTCCGTTATGTTCGCTGCCGCACAGGCAGCTTAGAAAAACTTTGGAACAAGCATAAGGCCAGTGTTGATGTTCGCTGCCGCACAGGCAGCTTAGAAATGAAGACTATGAACACTGGAATGCAATAAACAGTTCGCTGCCGCACAGGCAGCTTAGAAAACCAACGCCACCGCCGAGGGATTAGAAAAAGGGTTCGCTGCCGCACAGGCAGCTTAGAAACACTCCGGTATTCTAAGAGTCTCAATCTCATTGTTCGCTGCCGCACAGGCAGCTTAGAAATGAAACTGGGTTATTCACAAGGTTGGTTAAAAGTTCGCTGCCGCACAGGCAGCTTAGAAACGCGATGCAAAAAACAATCAAGATACTAAAGAGTTCGCTGCCGCACAGGCAGCTTAGAAATGTTGTGCAATTATCCTTTCTGCTTCACGTGCGTTCGCTGCCGCACAGGCAGCTTAGAAAAAAAGGAGGGCAAACTAAGAAACCAGTAGCACGTTCGCTGCCGCACAGGCAGCTTAGAAATTTTGCTGCTTCACTGGCTATAAACAACACGGGTTCGCTGCCGCACAGGCAGCTTAGAAATCAATCAATCCTGGCTCTAGCGACATCTTAAGGTTCGCTGCCGCACAGGCAGCTTAGAAAAAGGTAAAGAAGATTGACAAGAAAGCAGCAGAGTTCGCTGCCGCACAGGCAGCTTAGAAAAAGAGCATCAGCCATTTTCTGCGCGCTCCCAAATTCGCTGCCGCACAGGCAGCTTAGAAAATATAATGAGACATATCCATTGTTATTCGATAGTTCGCTGCCGCACAGGCAGCTTAGAAAATTCAAAGACTTCTCAGGCAATAAATCGGATAGTTCGCTGCCGCACAGGCAGCTTAGAAAGCCTGAATTAAGCGCATGCGTAACAGACAAAAGTTCGCTGCCGCACAGGCAGCTTAGAAAGACCACATGACCGCAATAACCCTTGCGAGTTAGTTCGCTGCCGCACAGGCAGCTTAGAAATAGCTCGCTGGATGCAATCGTAATCTGTTTTCGTTCGCTGCCGCACAGGCAGCTTAGAAATAATGAGTTTTTAGAAAGAATGCCCTGATCCAGTTCGCTGCCGCACAGGCAGCTTAGAAAATACAAACAAGACGCAATAAAGTTCGGGTAGCGTTCGCTGCCGCACAGGCAGCTTAGAAAAGCAAGAGCCATCCCCTGCGCGCATCTATAAGGTTCGCTGCCGCACAGGCAGCTTAGAAAACATGATGGTGGAACGAATGATAAAGTTTACTGTTCGCTGCCGCACAGGCAGCTTAGAAATTCGGGTAATTCTATCTCGGTCACGGAAACGCGTTCGCTGCCGCACAGGCAGCTTAGAAAAGACTCATACGAGCATATTTGGGAAGGTGGCTGTTCGCTGCCGCACAGGCAGCTTAGAAATCACTAATAATAATTATTTAACATTATACATCGTTCGCTGCCGCACAGGCAGCTTAGAAATGATGTGATTGCGGAAAAAGTTGTAGCCGTTGGTTCGCTGCCGCACAGGCAGCTTAGAAATTAGTAATCAGCTTGTCTAGTTCAGTCTTGCGGTTCGCTGCCGCACAGGCAGCTTAGAAACTGGGAGGATTGCCAAAAATATGAATGGGAATCGTTCGCTGCCGCACAGGCAGCTTAGAAAAACTAGGAGAATAAAATGGAAACAATCACAATGTTCGCTGCCGCACAGGCAGCTTAGAAAGGAACAAGAAATGCCCAAAAGAGACTACTGAGGTTCGCTGCCGCACAGGCAGCTTAGAAATGATGGTGACCTTTTTTCAATACAGATTAAACGTTCGCTGCCGCACAGGCAGCTTAGAAATAAAGTATATGGCGATCGCATTATGAATGAAGGTTCGCTGCCGCACAGGCAGCTTAGAAAAGAGAAAGGATCTGTTTTTTATACTCTCCACAGTTCGCTGCCGCACAGGCAGCTTAGAAATCACCAATCGAAGCACCAAACATGCCCATAGTGTTCGCTGCCGCACAGGCAGCTTAGAAATATCTTCAAACTCTTCTTCAGATATACGATCAGTTCGCTGCCGCACAGGCAGCTTAGAAAGCGAAGAATAGTTTTGGAAGAGACTGGAGAATGTTCGCTGCCGCACAGGCAGCTTAGAAATAAAGTATATGGCGATCGCATTATGAATGAAGGTTCGCTGCCGCACAGGCAGCTTAGAAATGTTCAGGAAGATGATGGTAGCGGTGGCGGAGGTTCGCTGCCGCACAGGCAGCTTAGAAAAACGATGGCGTGCAAGCCAACGAGTTGTTCGGGTTCGCTGCCGCACAGGCAGCTTAGAAAGCAATCAATACTAAAAGCAATGAGGGCGAAGTGTTCGCTGCCGCACAGGCAGCTTAGAAATCAGATACTTGGGGAAGATCCGCAGATGCAGCGTTCGCTGCCGCACAGGCAGCTTAGAAATGTTGAACGTCAAACAGCGGCAAAAAGCCACTGTTCGCTGCCGCACAGGCAGCTTAGAAAAAAAGAACGAGAAAAGATAGTAAAGGATTTTAGTTCGCTGCCGCACAGGCAGCTTAGAAATGCAAAGTCACAATTTTAAGCAGATTGCCGAAGTTCGCTGCCGCACAGGCAGCTTAGAAAATTTTGCTGCTTTCTTGTCAATCTTCTTGACCGTTCGCTGCCGCACAGGCAGCTTAGAAAGTTCCAAGAACGCATGCACTATCAAGAGCAAGGTTCGCTGCCGCACAGGCAGCTTAGAAATCTGTGATATCCGCGCGTTATCATACTTCCACGTTCGCTGCCGCACAGGCAGCTTAGAAAACCAGTAGCCCGGTTGATTTGCGAAACATCATGTTCGCTGCCGCACAGGCAGCTTAGAAATGAAATGATTGCTTATAAAGTGGAAGTTATTAGTTCGCTGCCGCACAGGCAGCTTAGAAAACAAGCGCATCCGATCCAACTGGCGGTGCGGCGTTCGCTGCCGCACAGGCAGCTTAGAAAAGCAGTCCAGCCGGTACCTGCCGAGACATAAAGTTCGCTGCCGCACAGGCAGCTTAGAAAATCAGCCAGAGCCGCATTTGCTGTCAAAATACGTTCGCTGCCGCACAGGCAGCTTAGAAATGATATAGCAGTTTAAGGCCATTCTAACGCAGGTTCGCTGCCGCACAGGCAGCTTAGAAAATTCAAAGACTTCTCAGGAAACAAGTCTGATAGTTCGCTGCCGCACAGGCAGCTTAGAAACTCAATAGTCGGTCCTGCGAAACGCTTGGAAACCCTATAAATGTTCGAATGCATGCGAATTAGCAAACGCTGAAATTCCTGGGAAATTATAATATAGGCATCAAAAGCTGAGGGAATT
>Ga0073904_10002211_pt1 | contig 14711 bp, 9 predicted proteins | sample KloWWTrecipitate_FD_66668 | JGI IMG/M metagenome (GOLD analysis project Ga0073904, IMG submission 66668) | Active sludge microbial communities from Klosterneuburg, Austria, studying microevolution and ecology of nitrifiers - Klosterneuburg... | ecosystem: Engineered > WWTP > Aerobic digester >...
TGTCGCCGTCGGTCTTCGCCGCCCACGGCTCGTCGGGGGCCGCCGACGGGTCGAGCCAGTCCCCCAGCTGCATGCCGCCGGTCCACAGGTCGTTCTCGCCCGCGCGGCCGCGGACCTCGTCGACCCAGGCCGCCATGCTCGGGTACGCCGCGGCCAGCGCGGCCGCGTCGCCGTACTGCTCGTACAGCGCGTCGGGCACGAGGGTCGCGGCATCCCCCCATGCGGCGTTCGGCGCGGCGGGCTGGCGCAGCGGGTGGGGGACCACGAGCGGCACGACGCCGCCGCGCGCCTGCTCTGCCGCGAGGTCGCGCAGCCACGAGCCGAGGAACCCGGAGGTGTCGTAGAGGTAGGACGCCGTGGGGGTGAACACCTGGATGTCGCCTGTCCAGCCCAGGCGCTCGTCGCGCTGCGGGCAGTCCGTGGGCAGGGAGACGACGTTGCCGCGCAGGCCCCAGACGATGTTGGCGTGCAGCCGGTCGAGCATCGCGTCGCCCGTGTGCAGGTACCCGGTGCGCACCATGTCGGTGTGGATCACCTCGGCGACCACGTCCGCCGGGTCCAGCTCGCCCGGCCAGCCCGTGACCTCCGCGTAGCGGAAGCCGTGGAACGTGAACCGCGGGCGCCAGTCGATCGGGCCGTCGCCGGCCAGGGTGAGGTGGTCCGTCGCCTTCGCGAACCGCAGCGGCCGCACCCCCAGCTCGCCGTGCTCGAGCACCTCGGCGTGCCGCAGCGTGAGGGTGGTGCCGGCCGGCCCGTCCACGCGCAGGCGCAGCCAGCCGACGAGGTTCTGGCCGAAGTCCAGCACCGTGGCACCAGACGGCGTGGTGAGGACCTCGCGCACGCCCACGGTCTCGATGACGCGCACGGGCGGGGCTGACGCGGGCACGAGGCGCTCGAGGCGCACCTCCGCGGCCCGCGGGTCGCCGGCCACGACGTCGTCGAGCAGCGCTGCGGTGCGCGCGCCCGGCAACGGCGTGCCGGGGGTGAGCAGCGCGTCGTCGGCCAACCGGGCGTCGTGGTCCTCACCGGGGTAGATGCCGGCGGCGGTGACCGGCCCGATGACCGTCGCGGTCCAGTCGGTGCCCGTCGTCACCCACGTGACGTCGCCCGCGGCGTCCTCGAGGCGCAGCTGGGCCGCCAGGGCCACCGGCCCGACGTAGGCCTGGGCGAAGTCCCCGTCGAAGCCGAAGCGCTCGCCGTACCAGCCCTCGGCGACGGTGGCGCCGAGCACCACGAGGGCACCCCCGGCGTCGAGCAGCTGGGCCGTGACGTCGTGGGTGGCGAAGGTCAGCACGTCGCGGTAGGCGGTCCAGCCCGGTGCGAGCTCCTCGTCGCCGACGCGACGGCCGGCGAGGCTCGCCTCGACCACGCCGTGGGCCGTCACCGAGAGCTCCGCGCGGACCAGCCCGGCGGGCGCGGTGAGCTCGGTGCGCAGGCGCGCCGTGCCGCGCTCGGGCCAGGCCTGCCCGGGGTCGACCGTGATGAACGGCGCGCGCCAGTCCTGCGGGCCGAGCGGGCCCGTGCGCAGCGCGGCCGGCTCGCTCCAGTCGCTCCAGCCGCTCCCCTCGCTCCACCCGTCCGCGTCCGCGGCGCCGTCGGTGCCGTCGGGGCCGTCGGTGCCCAGCACCCGCACGCGTACCTCGGCGGTGACGTACGCGGCCAGCGGCGCGAACGGCCAGGGGACCTTCTGCGCCACCGGTCCGGTCACCTCGGCGACCGTGGTGGCACCGTCGAGCCGCAGCTCGAGCTCGGCCCGGGCCTGCTCCCACCCGGCCACGTCGCCGCCCACCGACCACGAGAGCGTGGGGCTGCCGGTCGCCAGATGGGCGGGACGGCCGCGGTCGGCGGCCCAGAGCGCCGTGACGTGGGTGGTGGTCATCGTGAGGCTCCTAGGTCGCGGCGTGGCGGGCGAGCCGGGCGACGAGGTCGCCGAACATCAGCCGCAGGTCGAGGTGGGTGTAGACGCGGATCGGGCGACCGTCGGGGCGCGGGGCATAGCTGCCGTCGTCCGCGATCCGGGGGGCCGGCACCGTGACGTACCGGCTCGAGGACGGGTCCGGCTCGAACGCCGACTGCAGTGCCGTGAGCAGCACCAACGGGCTGTCGCCGAGGATGTACGTCTCGCCGATGTCCATGCCGAACTCGGCGGTCATCGTGCGCACCCGCTCCAGCGCGTCGACCAGGTGCGCTCCCAGCTGGCCGGCGGGCCGCACCAGCAGGTCGAGCTCCGCGAAGCTCATGAGCGTCTGGCGGTAGGCGTCGCGCGGCACCTGCCACAGCGGGATCGGGGAGTCGAAGACCACCTGGGCCGCCGTGACGTCGATCCGCTCGTTGTACTCCGAGAGCTCCGGGCCGCCGGCCCGGGGCGGGGCGACGGCCAGCCCGGGGTGCTCGGGGCCACCGATCCACACAGCGGTCAGCCGCTGCGCGATCCGCGGCTCGAGCAGGTACGCCGAGGCGAGCTCGGTCAGGCCCGCGCCGCACGCGACGTACAGCGGCCGGTCCGAGTCCGCCATGGCCGCGTCGACGATCGCCTGCGCGCCGGCCGAGCGGTGCGGGGTCGTCGCGTCGAGCAGGGCCACCTCGGACCCCGCCACCACGCGCACGTCGGGGCGCCCCGCGAGGTCCAGGACCGTCCGGGCCGCGGCGGCGGCGTTCTGCGCGCTGCGGCCCGACGGGTCGAACGGGTCACCGACCGCCAGGTGCGAGCCGATCACAGCGACGAGCTCGACCGACGTCGACAGCGCGTGGTGGGCCAGCTGGACCAGACCGTCGGGGTCGCCGGAGTAGTCGTTGTCGCTGATCACCCGCATCCGCGCGGCCATCAGGCGCCCTGCGTCCAGACCAGCTCCTCGACGAGCGGCAGGTCCGCGCTGGATGGCCCGACCTCGAGCGTGAAGGTCCCCGGCTCGACGGCCCAGGCGTGCGTGTCGACGTCCCAGTGCGCCAGCGCCCGGGTGGGCAGCGGCACCCGGACAGTGACCGACTCCCCCGGCTCGGCGACCGCTGCCGCGAAGCCGACGAGCCAGCGGACCGGTCGCTCGACCTCGCTGCCGGGGCGCGAGACGTAGACCTGGACGACCTGGCGGCCCGCGCGGGTACCGGTGTTGCGCACCGTCGCGGCGATCGCGCCGGGGCCGTCGCTCGTCGGGGCGACCGGCACGGACACGGACTCGAACTCCCACGTCGTGTAGCCGAGGCCGTGGCCGAACGCGTAGCGGGCGGTGCGGGCGGGGTTGCGGTAGCCGACGAGGAGGCCCTCGTCGTAGCGGACGACCCCGTCGACCGGGGTGGCCGACGGCAGGTTCGACTCGTCGAGCGGCCAGGTGGTCGGCAGGCGCCCGCCAGCCTCGACGACGCCGAGGAGGACGTCGGCCAGCGCGTTGCCGAACTCCTGGCCGGGGAACCAGGCCAGGAGCACGGCGGCGACGTCGTCGGCCCACGGCATGAGCACCGGGGCCCCGGCGTTGACGACCACGACGGTGCGCGGGTTGGCCGCGGCGACGCGCGCCACGAGCTCGTCCTGGCGGCCGGGCAGGGCCAGCGTCGAGCGGTCGTAGCCCTCGGACTCGACCTCCTCGTTGGTCCCCACGACCACCACGGCGACGTCCGCGGCGGCGGCCTGGGCGACGGCGGCGTCGATCGCCTCGTCGTCGCTCCGGTGCGGCGGCTCGACGTTGAGCTGGAGCATCGTGCCGAGCACCAGCCCGTCCGGCGAGGTCGCGGCCCCCGTGAGCTCGTGCCGCAGCACGACGTCGACGGACTGGCCCTGCGCCAGCTCGACGCGGTGCACGGCCTGGGGCGGGGCCATCATGCCCTCGACGAGGTCGGCACCCGGCGGGAGGACGAGCGTGGTCTCGAGCACCTCGGCACCGTCGACCGTGAGCCGGAACTGCCCCAGACCGGATCCACCGACCTCCCACGTCCCGGCCACCGTGGCCGTGACGCGAGCGGAGACCTCGACCGCCGCGGCATCCGTCGCCGCCGCCGGGAAGCCGATGAGCCAGTTGAACGTGCCGCCGGACCGCTGCTCGGACAGCAGCACGGCGCCGTCGTCGGCGAGGTAGCGGATGTCGACGCCCGGGGTGCCGTCTGCCCGCGCGGTGTACACGTCGCGGGCCGGGGAGGTCCGCTCGTGCGCCCGCACGCCCTGGCCGAAGGTCACCGCGACGCCGTCGCCGAGGGCGGCGCGCAGGCCGTCCAGCGGGGAGATCGTGTACGGCGGGTAGACGGTGGCGCTGCCGCCGCCCAGCGTGCGGCCCACCTCGGCGTTGGGACCCAGGACGGCCACCGACGCGAGCGAGCCGGCGGCCAGGGGCAGCACGCCGTCGTTGCGGGCGAGCACGAACCCGGCGGCCGCGTCGGCGCGCAGCTGCGCTGCGACGTGCGCATCGCTGTACGACGGCGCCGCGGCGACCGCCGCGATGCCCTCGAGGGCCCCGACGCGTGCGGCCAGGCGCAGCAGGCGCAGCACGTGGTCGTCGATCCGGGCCTCGTCGACCTCGCCGGCGCGCACGGCCGCCACCAGCGCGTCGCCCCACGGGCCGGCCGGGCCGGGCATCGCCAGGTCGAGCCCGCCCGAGGCGGCGGCGACGGTGGAGCGGGTGGCGAACCAGTCGCTCATCGTCACCCCGTCGAAGCCCCACTCGTCCTGCAGGACGTCGCGCAGCAGCGGGGTCTCGGTCGCCGTGGCGCCGTTGACCCGGTTGTATGCGGCCATGACGGCCCATGCGCCGCCCTCGCGGACGATCGCCTCGAACGGCGCCAGGTACAGCTCGCGCAGCGCGCGCTCGTCGACCTGGGCGTCGATGCTCATCCGGTCGGTCTCGGTGTCGTTGGCCACGAAGTGCTTGACCGTCGCCCCGACCCCGCCGGCCTGCACGCCCTTGACGTAGGCCACCCCGATCCGCGCCGTGAGGAACGGGTCCTCGGAGAGGTTCTCGAAGTGCCGGCCACCGTAGGGGGTGCGGTGCAGGTTGACCGTGGGGGCCAGCTGCACGTCGACACCCTTGCGCCGGGCCTCGGCCGCCAGCAGCAGGCCGAGCCGCTCGATCCGCTCGGGGTCCCACGTGGCCGCCAGCGCGGTCGGGGACGGCACGTTCGCCGAGGTGTCGCGCTCGTCCCAGAACTCCCCGCGGATCCCGGCCGGGCCGTCCGAGACCACCAGGCGCCGCAGGCCCGCGGCGGGCTCCGCGTACATCGACCAGAAGTCCGCCCCCGTCATGAGCCGGACCTTCTGCTCCAGGGTCAGCGCCCCGAGGCGCGCGGCGAGGTCGGCCTCGTCGACGGCGGGGGCGGTGGTGCGGGGCTGGTCGGTCATGAGGTGCTCCGGGTGCTCGTACGGCAGTGCATGCGGTCGGATGGTGCGGTGCGGTGCGGGTCAGCGCTCGTCGTTGCCCACGTAGGTCGCCGAGCTGAACGCGACCTCGCCGCGTGCGGCGTAGGGGCCCCAGACGCGGCCGGTGAAGGACGCACAGGTGTCGGACGTGAGGTAGCGGCCGTCCATCGCGGCGACCTCGGTCTCGACCCCGTCGGCGGTGAAGCCGAGGCGGACGGTGTCGCAGGTCATGCCGGCGCTGGTGAACGCGACCTGCGATGGCACGGTGTCGATCCACAGCTCCAGCGGGCCGGCCGGCGCCGGTGCCGACCAGAGGTGCTCGATCTGGTCGAGGCGGACGCGGGCGACGACGACGTCGCCGGCGCGCTCGACGTCGTAGTGGTGGTCCTCGTCGTAGCGCACCGAGAGGCCCCCGATGCCGTCGCCCGGCTCCAGGACGGCGCCGATGCGGGCGCGCTCGTGCTGCTGGCGGCGGCCGACGAAGCGCGGGCGCGGGTCATCCATCGCCACCTCGGGCGCAGCGGGGGCCGCCGTGATGACCAGGGCTCCGTCCTCGTGGCGCAGCCAGTCGCGCTCGGCGTGCCGCACCGTGAGCCACTCCAGGCCCAGCGGCTCGCCGAGGTCGGTCTCGACGGTCACCGTCGGCAGGCCGGGGGTGAGGTCGAACGGCTCCACGACGGGCCAGCCGTCGGCCCAGGTGACGCGGGTCTGGTAGGTCTCGCGGCCCATCGGCGCGAACGCGCGGGTGGCGCCGCGGGGGCGGGTGCCCAGGGACACCATGACCCAGCCGTCCGCGGTGTCCATGAGGTCGGCGTGGCCGGAGTTCTGGATCGGGTGGGCGGTGGACCGGTGGGTGTGGATGGGGTTGGCCGGGTGGCCCTCGAACGGGCCCTGCGGGCTGGGACCACGGGCGATGGCGACCGAGTGGCCGCGCTCCGTGCCGCCCTCCGCGACGAGGAGGTACCAGGTGCCGTCCACCTCGTACAGGTGGGGCGCCTCGGGGAACATCTTGCCGGTGCCGGACCACAGCGACCGCGGCTCCTCGAGCGCCTGGCCCGTGGTCGGGTCCATCCGGACCTGCTGGATGCCCAGGTGCTTGCCGAAGTCCTCGCCCTCGAGCAGCAGCCCGGAGTAGGTGACGTAGCACGTGCCGTCGGCGTCCCACGCGATGTCGTGGTCGATCCCGTCCGCCCCGACCATGAGGGTCCCGTCGCTCCACTCCCCTGCCGGGTCCGTGGCGGTGAAGATCAGGCCGCCGCGGCCCATGGCGTCGGCGACCGTGAGGTAGAAGGTCCCCTCGTGGAACCGGATGGTCGGCGCCCAGGCGCCGCCGCCGGTGGGCACGCCCTCGATCGCCAGCTGGCCCGGGCGGGTGACCACATGCCCGATCGGCGTCCAGTGCTCGGCGTCCGTGCTGTGGAACAGCGGCAGGCCCGGGAAGTACTCGAAGCTCGAGCAGGCGAGGTAGTAGTCGTCGCCGACGCGCACGACGCTGGGGTCCGGGTGGAACCCGGGGACGGCGGGGTTGAGCACGATGGTGCCTTCCTGGGTGGTGCCACGCGGTCGCGCGCGGCGGTCAGGCGGGTGGGCGGGGGGTCAGGCGGACTGCGGCAGCGCCTCGGTGCCGCCGGCCTGGCGGTCCTGCTCGGCGAGCTGGGCGGCCAGGCGCAGGCGGTCGGCGCGGCGCTTCTCCTGGCGGACCGGGTCGGGCACCGGCGCGGCCAGCAGCAGGCGCTGGCTGTAGGGGTGCTCGGGGGTCGAGGTGACGGTCGCGGCGTCGCCCGACTCGACGATCTCGCCGCGGTACATCACCGCCACCCGGTGGCTGATGTGGCGCACCACGGACAGGTCGTGGGTGATGAACAGGTACGCCACCCCGGTGCGCTCCTGGATCTCGATGAACAGGTCAAGGACACGGGACTGGTTGGACAGGTCCAGGGCGCTGACCGGCTCGTCGCAGACGATGAGCTTGGGCCCGCGGCTCAGGGCCCTGGCGATGGCGATGCGCTGGCGCTGGCCGCCCGAGAACTCGCGCGGCAGTCGCTCGCCCGCGTCGGCGGGCAGGTGGACGCTGTCGAGCAGGTCGCGGACCCGCCGGGTCGCCGTGGTGCGGTTGACGCCGGCGACGAGCAGCGGCTCGGTGAGGATGTCGTTGACCGTCATCGCGGGGTTGAGCGAGGTGTAGGGGTCCTGGAAGACCACCTGGATGTCCTCGCTGAGGCCTCGCCGCTCCCGCGCACCGAGCCCGTTGATCTTGCGCCCGCCGTAGCGGATCTCGCCGCCGGTCACCGGGGCGAGCCCGAGCACGGCGCGGCCCAGGGTCGTCTTGCCGGAGCCGGACTCGCCGACCAGTCCGACGGTCTCCCCGGCGCGGATCGACAGGGACACGCCCTTGAGCGCCTTGAACGGCGCCTTGCGGAAGCCCTTCATCGGGTACTCGACGACGACGTCCTGGGCGACGAGCAGGGGCTCGTCCGCGGCCGGCGCGGCCCGCCGTCCGGTGGTCGGTGCGGTGCTGGAGCCCTGGTTGGCGCTCATGCGCCCTCCCCCCCGGTCGTCGGTGCGGTGGATGTGGTGGACCCGGCGGCCGCGAGCTGCGGGCGAGGGACGGAGTCCTCGAGCGTGGAGTCCAGCAGCATCCGGGTGTAGGGGTGCTGCGGGTGGGCGAACAGCTCTCTGGCGGGAGCCGTCTCCACGATCTTGCCGGTCTGCATCACCGCGACGCGGTCGCAGATGTCGGCCACGACGCCGAAGTTGTGCGTCACCAGGATCATCCCCATCTGACGCTCCTCCTGCAGCGAGCGCATGAGGTCGAGGACCTCGGCCTGGACGGTGACGTCGAGCGCCGTGGTCGGCTCGTCGGCGATGAGCAGCTCCGGGTCGCAGGACACCGCGCCGGCGATGAGCACACGCTGGGCCATGCCGCCGGAGATCTCGTGCGGGTAGGCGTTGAACGTGCGCTCGGGGTCGTTGATCCCCACCCGGGTCAGCAGGGCGATCGCCTTGGCCTTGGCCTGCTTCTTGGACAGGCCCAGGTGCTGGCGGATCGGCTCGGTGAGCTGGAACCCGATCTTGAAGGACGGGTCGAGGTTGGACATCGGCTCCTGGGGGATGTAGGCGATCCGGCGCCCGCGGATGACGTTCATCGCCGTCCTGCTCAGCCCGGCGAGCTCCTCGCCACCGAAGGTGATGGTGTCCGCCGAGACCTTGGCCTCGGGGGGCAGCAGACCCAGGATCGAGAACGCCGTCTGGGTCTTGCCCGAGCCGGACTCGCCGACCAGGCCCAGGACCTCGCCCTTGCGGATCGTCAGCGAGACCCCGTCGACCACGACCGACTCCCCGTCGACCTTGGGGTAGGCGACCCGCAGGTTCTCCACCTCGAGCAGGTCCTCGGGGTCCAGGGCGGTGTGCTGGGCGCCCGGGTGGGCCACCTCGATCGTCGTGCCGGCGATCCGGTTGGCCGCGGCGACCTTGGCTGCGGCCTTGGCGGCCCTGCGGGTGGCCCGGGACTGCTTGACGGCCTGCGCGCCGAGCACGTCGCGCAGCGCGTTGCCGAGCAGGGCGAACGCCGCGACCGTCACGACGATCGTCACACCTGGCCAGATCAGCAGGTGGGGGGCGAGGTAGATGTTGGCGAACGCGTCGGAGAGCATGGCACCCCAGGACGCCTCGCCCGAGGTCCCGATCCCCAGGAACTGCAGGCCCGCCTGGATGATGATCGCGATGCCGAGCATCTGGGCGGACTGGATGACCGTCGGGGCCGCGACCACCGGCAGGATGTGGCGGCGCATGATCCGCCCGGAGCCCAGGCCCGAGACCCGCGCGGCGTCGACGTAGAGCTCCTCGCGCACCGCGATGACCGATCCACGCACCAGGCGGAACACGCCCGGCGACATGAGCACGCCGAAGACGAGCATCGCGGCGTTGGTGCTCTGGCCGATGGCCTGCGACACGACGATGAGGATGACGATCGCCGGCATCGCCATCGTGAGGTTCGCGATCCACGAGGAGACCCCGTCGAACCAGCCCTTGAAGTACCCGGCGATCAGCCCGGACGGCACGCCGATCGCCAGCGCGACGACCAGCGCGATGACCGCGCCGGTCAGGCTGACCTGTCCGCCGTAGAGCAGTCGGGCCCAGATGTCACGCCCGACACCGTCGAACCCCAGCGGGTGGCCCGGTGCGGGCGGCCCGAGCGTGTTGGCCAGGGCGGGAGCGTTCGGGTCAGCGTCGGTGAGCAGCGAGGCGCCGAAGCTCGCCACGGTGATGACCAGCAGCACACCGATCGAGAGCGCGGCGGTCGGGTCGGTGATGAGGCGCTTGAGGCGGCCGGCCCGCCGGGGCAGCGGCGGCGGCACCGTGGCGCCCAGCGGGTCCATCGAGGCGAGGTCGGGGAGAGTCATGCCACACGCACCTTGGGGTTGAGCACGCCGTAGGCGACATCCATGAGCAGGTTGACGAGCACGATGATGATCACCAGGACCACCGTGATGCCGAGCACGACCGGCTGGTCGCCGCCCGAGGACGCCGAGAAGATCTCGGTGCCGATCCCGTAGAGGCCGAAGACCCGCTCCACGACGATCGCCCCACCGACCAGGCCGATGAACTGCAGGCCCAGCACCGTCAGGGCCGGCGGCACGGCGTTGCGGAGCGCGTGCCGGAACAGCAGGCTCCGCTCGGACAGGCCGCGGCTGCGCAGCGTCCGGACGTAGTCGGCGCCGAGCACGTCGAGCATCGAGCCGCGGACCTGCTGGGCGGTGGCGGCCATCGCGCCGATCGCCAGAGCGGTCGCCGGCAGGGTGACCGACATGATCCAGCCGCTGAACGACTCGCTCAGCGGCACGAACCCGACGGCGGGGAAGATCCGCCAGTTGACGGCGAAGGTGACGGAGAGCACGAGCGCGAGGAGGAAGGAGGGGACGGCGAAGCCGAGGATCGCCAGGGACTGCACGGCCCGGTCGACCCAGCCACCCTTGACGGCGGCGGCCACCCCGATGAGCACCGCCAGCACGGCTGCGGCGAACAGGCCGACCAGCAAGATGGAGAGGGTCACCGGCAGCTTGGCCGAGATGATGGTGTTGACCGGCTGACCCGAGTACCAGGAGCTGCCCAGGTCACCGTTCAGCAGCCCGGTGAGCCAGTCGACATAGCGCGTGACCAAGGGCTGGTCCAGGCCCAGCTCGGCGGCCTTGGCTGCGACCTGCTCCTCAGAAGCGGTCTGCCCGGCGATGGAGCGGGCCACGGCGTCGTCCGACAGGCTCATCAGCCCGAAGATCGCCGACGCGGCGACCAGGACGAGGACGAGCCCAGAGAGGGTTCGGCGGAGGAAGAACATCAGCATGACTGCCCCTGACGACGGCGGCGGGTGGCGGGCAAGACGAGTGCAGCACCGATGCTGCGGCGCTGCCCGGTGGGCAACGAGCTCAGCGTGCCGCCCGGTGGGCAGCGGGGGTGCGTGGGTGGGCCGGCTGACCGGCCCACCCACGCCCCCGTCGATCAGCTGGCCGGGCTGAAGTTGTACAGGGCCGGGGTCGGGCTGAACATCTGCGGGACGACGGACACGCGGTCGGAGTGCGCGTAGGTGTTCTCCGTCGCGTTCCACACCGCCTGCCAGGCCTGCTCGGTCACGTAGGTGTTGATCTCGCGGAACAGGGCGTCCTGCTCCTCACCGGTCGCGAACTGCGCCTGGGTGATGAGGTCCGTGACGATGGGGTCCTCGTACTTGAACGGGTTCCAGAGCGCGTCCGGCGTCAGCTGGATCTGGATGGTGTCCCACGGGCGGAACGAGGCGAGGGCGAAGAACGAGACCGCCCACTTGCCGGCCAGCAGGTCGTTGATGACCGTGTCGAGCGGCGCGTTCTCCAGCGTCGCGGTGATGCCCACGGCGCCGAGCTGCTCGACGATCGCTGCCTGCGCCCCGGCGTTGAACGCCGAGAGGTCGGGCATGACCAGCTCGAAGCCGTCTGCGTAGCCGGCCTCGGCGAGGAGCTCCTTGGCCCGCTCCGGGTCGTACGGGTACAGGTCGTTGAGCGCCTCGTCGTAGGCGGCCGTGTCCGGGTTGAACACCTGGTTCTGCACGGTGCCCTGGCCCAGCAGCGCGGTCTCGACGATCGTCTCGCGGTCGAAGGCCATGTTGATCGCCTGGCGCACGCGCACGTCGCCGAGCGCGGGCTGGATGACGCCGCCGCGGTCCCAGAGGAAGAAGCCCATGGTGTCACCGGCCGGGTAGACGATCGTGCTGAGGCCGGCGGCCTCGACCGTGGCGATGTTCTTGGCGTCCGTCACCGTGGCGCCGTCGATCTGGCCGGCCTGCAGCGCGTTGAGCACGGCGGTCGAGTCGGTCAGCGGGGTGAGCACGATGGTGTCGAACGGGAACGCCTCGGTGTTCCAGTAGTCGGCGTTGCGTGTGAACGTGTACTTGGCGTCCACGGTGGAGTTGGCCTCGTCCAGCACGTAGGGGCCGGAGCCGCACGGGGTGACCTGGAGCTCCTCGGTGCCGATCGCCGCGGGGCACGCCATCATGCCGGCGGTGGAGCCGAGGTTGAAGACCAGCGACGGGTCCGGGGCGTTGAGGGTGATGACGGCGGTGAACTCGTCCGTGGCCTCGACGCTCTCGACCGACTTCAGCTGGTTGGCAGCCTCGTTGGTCCCGCCCTTGGTGTTGATGATGTTCGCCACGACGGCCTCGGCGTTGAACGGCGTGCCGTCGGTGAAGACGACGTCCTCGCGCAGCGTCAGCGTCAGCGAGGTCAGCGCCTCGTCGTAGGCCCACTCGGTCGCCAGGTTCGGCAGGATCTCGGCCTCGGGCGACTGCCGGAACAGCTGGTCGTAGACCGGCTGGTAGTAGATCGTGTTGTTGCCCAGGCCCGCGTCCTTGAGGTCCCACGGCTGGGCGACGACGACGGGCGCCAGGGTCAGGGTGCCGCCGGTCGCGGTGCCGTCGGTCCCCTCGGTCGCGTCGTCGGTGCTCGAGCCGCCGCCGCAGGCGGTAAGACCGAGCATGAGGGCGACAGCTCCGGCCGCCAGCAAACGTCTGCGCATGACTCTCCCTTGAGTGCAACGGGGCGGGGTGATCCAGCCCACTGATACGTCTAGGTGATACGTTTAGGTACGTTAGATGACCGGGCCCGTGATCGCAAGAGTCGTGATGGAACCGTTATGCGCCCGTCACACCGTCGGTGCCGAGCGCAGCCGCAGTGCCATGAAGGGGCGCCCCGGGAGGTCGACGCGGACGAACCCGCGGTGGGTGCCCGGGACGCGCTCGACGGTCATCAGCCAGGTGTCGATGACGTCGATGACCACATCGCGGCCGGTGGGCAGGACGATGCTGCGGTATCGCGGCTGGGAGCCGCCGAGGTACAGCACGTGGGTCGAGCCGTCGCGCGAGACCGCCCACGGAACGTCCCAGTCGGACGGCGCCGGGTCGAGCACCCCACCGGGCACCGCATCGAGCACCTCGCGCAGGAAGGCGATCCGCGCCGGGCTGCTGCCCACGAGCTCACCGCCCTTGGACCACCACAGCTCTTCGGCGTCGTTGACGTACGTCTCGCCGTGGCCGACGTACCCCCCGCGCACGGCGCCCTCCCAGAAGCGACGCACCATCTCCTGGCCCGTGAGGTTGCCCCAGCCCTGGTCGAGGTCGCCCTCGTAGCCGCACTCGTCCACCACGACGGGCTTGCCCCACCGCTCGCGCCACCCGTCGACCTCCTCGGCAGTGCGGTAGACATCGACCCGCTGGACGCTCGCGTGCGTCACCCACGGCCGCGTGTGGTCGTAGAAGCCGAAGCACTGGTGGATGGACAGCAGGTGGCCCACCGGGTCCTCCTCGACGACCACCTCGGCGATCCGCTCCCAGTCGTCGACCGCCTTGGTCCGCACGAGGTCGTACTCGTTGGCCAGCGACCACCAGACGTTGGCCGACGCCGCGAGCCGGCGCACGACGTAGCGCACGTAGCGCTCGTCCACCGCCGGGCCCAGGTCCGCGAAGCCCCACCGGTCGTAGGGGTGGAAGAGGATGACGTCCGCCTCGATCCCCAGGGCGGCGAGGTCGGCGATCCGCTCCTCGAGCACGCGGAAGAACACCGGGTCGAAGCGCGAGACGTCCCAGGCGCCGTCGGCGTCGCGGACGAACGGGAAGAGCTCGGGGTCCGCAACGTTGAACAGGTACGCCTTGGGCAGCACGCACAGGCGCATCTTGGTGAAGGGCGCGGTCGCCAGCGTGGTCAGCGTGCGCTGCTGGAGGGCCGGCGGTTGGTGGGTCCACGCGTAGGCCGTCGTGCCGATCGGCAGGTGACGCGTGCCGTCGGCGTGCGCAAAATGGAACGTGTCGGCCACGCGCACCGGCCCGTGGCCCGCCGGCTCCCCGGCGCAGACCACGCGCGCGACGAGCCCGTCGAGCGAGCGAGCCGTGGAACGCGTGCGCACGGTCCACTCCCCCGGTCCGCCGGGCAGCACGCGCAGCCGGTAGACCCCGTCGCCGTCGTAGAAGCCGCCGACGACGCGCACGCCGTCCGGCCCCTCGACGTCGGCCACCAGGTCGACGTCGACGAAGGGGTTGCCGTGCCGCGGCCCGTCGAGGACCACCTCGGCCACCTGCCATGGCCGCACCGGCGCGACCGCCCGGACGCCGGCCGAGCCGCGCGGGACGTCCGCACCCTCGTACGCCGGGTCGGGCGCGATCGCCGGGCCGTGCCGCCGCTCGGGCGGGGCCCCGGCCTCGAGCACGGCGAGCCGCTCCCACATCGCCGCCATGGCGTCGTCGTCCCCGCCGAGGGTCGGGAACATGCCGACCGCCGAGGCCAGGTCGACCCAGCCCAGCTGGTGCACCAGCGGCGAGTCCGCGAGGCCCGGCACCACCTCACGAAGGATCGTCGCGGCGGCGGGGTCCGCCAGGGCGTCGGACAGCCGGGACTGCGGGGTGAACGACATGCTGTGCTCCTCGGGTGCTGCCGCGCGGCCGGTGCGCGCGCTGGGTTCAGGCCGACTCGCGGATCACCAGGCGCACGTTGTCCGCGCTGAGTGGGCGAGGTGCGGGGCCGGCCTGGACGAGGTGCACGATCTCCGCCGCGAGGTAGCCGGCGACGGCGTCGATGTTCTGGTCGATCGTGGTCAACGGCGGGCTCGCGAGGCTCGCGAGCGGGATGTTGTCCACCCCGATGACGGCGAGGTCGCCCGGGGCGCTGAGGCCCGCGCGGTGCAGGCCCGCGAGCACCGCGAAGGCCGTCTCGTCGTTGTAGGCGCAGACGCCGGTGACGGGCACAGCGAGGCCGCGCCAGGCCCGGACAGCGACCTCGGCCTCCGCCGCGTCGAGGTGGACCGGCAGCACGACGGGGTCATCCAGGCCGAGGTCGAGGCACGCCGAGCGCACGCCGTC
>Ga0073904_10002212_pt1 | contig 14707 bp, 11 predicted proteins | sample KloWWTrecipitate_FD_66668 | JGI IMG/M metagenome (GOLD analysis project Ga0073904, IMG submission 66668) | Active sludge microbial communities from Klosterneuburg, Austria, studying microevolution and ecology of nitrifiers - Klosterneuburg... | ecosystem: Engineered > WWTP > Aerobic digester >...
GCTCGGGCGCGGGCTCCTGCTCGCCGTCCACAGGCTGCCGTGACAGCATTGAGGCATGCTCATCCGATTCCTGGCCAGCGCGGCCGCTCTGGCGGTGGCCACCTGGCTGCTCCCCGGCATTCGACTCGGTGGCACTGACGACGTGTGGGGCCAGGTCTTCACCCTGCTCGCGGTGGCCGCGATCTTCGGCTTCGTGAACGCGCTGATCAAACCCCTGTTCAAGTTCGTCTCGGCACCGTTGATCCTGCTCACCCTCGGCCTGTTCCTGCTGGTGCTGAACGCTGTTCTGCTCATGCTCGTCTCGTGGGCTGCCGGTGAGCTGCACCTGGCCTGGAACGTGGACGGGTTCTGGTCGGCGTTCTGGGGCGGCCTGATCATTTCGATCGTCACCCTGATCATCAACGCGTCCTTCGGCAAGAAGGGCACCGAACACCGATGAGCACTCCTCCCGAGATCGCCTTCGTCTGCTGGGGCAACATCTGCCGCTCGCCGATGGCCCAGGTGATCGCCGAGTCGTACGCGCGCCGCGAAGGCCTGCGCGGAGTGACCTTCACCAGCTACGGGGTGAGCTCGGAGGAGATCGGCAACCCGATAGACCCCCGGGCAGCGGACGCCCTGCGCGCGGCCGGGTTCACTCCCGGGACGCACACCGCGCGCCGGATCACCCCGGACGAGGCTCACCACGCCGCGCTTCTGATCGGCATGGAGGACCTGCATCTGGCCAAGCTGCGTCGGCTCGTACCGGACGCGAAGAACCTCTACCTGCTCACCGACTTCGATCCCAACGCCATCCCCGGGTCGGGCATCGACGACCCCTGGTACGGCGATGACGAAGACTTCGCCAAGGCTCTGCGCGAGATCGAGGCCGCCATGCCCGAGGTGATCAAACGGGCTCGAGAGCTGATCGCCGGCTGAGCCTGTCATGGCGCTGCGATCCATCCAGGGTTGGGTGGGAACCGCCTGCCAGCAGGCCGACGTACCGGTGGGCGAGATCAACCCGATGGTCGAGCCGCTAGGGGATCGAAGGCTCATCCACCTGCCGATGTGAACCCCAGAATTGGATGGCCATGAGGCGGGCGGCTCCATAGCCTCGGACAAGACCCGAACTGGATGGCCGGTCGGTCGATGAGAGGGTCACCGGCCACGCCTCCCGCCCTTCGTCAAGCTCAGGGATCGGTGGGCGCCAAGCAGGGATCGGTGGGCGCCACACGGGCCCGGTGCGGCGTCGCGGAGCCGCACGTGGCAGGCTGGTGCCATGCACATCCTCGTTGTCGACGACGATCAGGCGGTCCGCGATTCGCTGGCCCGGTCGCTGCACTACTCCGGCTGGGAAGTGACCACGGCCAACGACGGGATCGAGGCGCTGGCCCGGCTCTCCTCGCTGCGTCCCGACGCGGTGATCATGGATGTGATGATGCCCCGGCTCGACGGCCTGGAGACCACCCGCTCGCTGCGCGCGTCCGGCAATGACGTGCCGATCCTCGTGCTCACCGCACGGGACGCGGTCGGCGATCGCGTGGACGGCCTGGACGCCGGCGCTGACGACTACATGGCCAAGCCGTTCTCCTTCGACGAACTCCAGGCGCGCCTGCGCGCATTGACCCGCCGGGCACGTCCGGTCAACGACGAGCCGGGCGCCGAGGTGCTGTCCTTCGCCGACCTGAGCCTCGACCTGCAGACCCGTGAGGTCACCCGTGCGGGCCGGCGGATCAGCCTCACCCGCACCGAGTTCGCCCTGCTGCAGACCTTCTTGGAGAACCCCCGCCGGGTGCTCGAACGCGGCTGGCTGCTGAACGAGGTCTGGGGCTTCGACTTCCCGACCACCGCCAACTCTCTTGAGGTCTATATCGGCTACCTGCGCCGCAAGACCGAGGGCGAGGGCGAGGGCCGACTGATCCACACCGTGCGCGGCATCGGCTACGTGCTGCGCGAGACGCCGCCGTGATCCGCTGGCTACGATCCGTCCTCTCGGTAAGCAACCGGCCACTGCACGATCGGCTGGCCGCCCTGGTTTCGGGCGCGGTGGCCGGCGCGGTGGCGATCACCGGCCTGGCGGCCTATGTGATCACGACCCTGGCCGTGTACGACCAGCTCGACCGGGAACTGATCGACATCGCCGCGGTCACCAGCAATTGGATCCAGGGTGACGCCGAGTCCCTCGGCGGCCTCAATAGCGATGCCTTGGCCACCGCGAACGTGACCATGCTGCGGGTACGTGCGGACGGCCAGACGACCGCCCCGCCGGGAGCGACCAGCGTGCTGGTGCCCACCGCACGAGAGCTCGCGGTCGCACGCACCCAGACCGGCTCCTCGGCGCGCACGGGGCTGGACTCTGAGGGCACGTCCTACCGGATCGTCGCCGTGCCCTACACCGACGGCGCGTACAAATACGCGCTGGTACTCGGCCGTCCGCTCGCCCCCACGGACGAGATCCTGCGCATTCTGGCCTTCTCGCTATTGACCTTCGGCCTGCTCGCGGTGCTGATGGCCGGCGCGATCGGATGGGTGATCGCGCGCTCCGGCCTGCAGCCGATCCAACGGCTCACCGAGGCGGTCATCCGGGTGACTGAAACCGACCAGCTCGAACCGATCGAGACCGGCGGAATGGACGAACTGACTGATCTGACCGGCTCGTTCAACACGATGATGAAGACCCTCGAATCGTCCCGGGAACGCCAGCGCCGCCTGATCGCGGACGCCGGCCACGAACTGCGGACGCCGCTCACCTCGCTGCGCACCAACGTCGAACTGCTGATCGCCGACGACCGTCAGGGCATGCTGCCCGACGGTGCCCGGGGCGAGATCCTGCGCGACATCTCGGCCCAGCTGGGCGAGTTCACCCAGCTCATCGGGGACCTCGTGCACCTCTCCCGGGAGGATCGCGTGGAGGCCCATCCCGAACCGATCGACCTACGCGACGTCGTCAGCGGCGCGGTGGTGCGAGCCAAGCGTCGCGGTCCGAGCCTGAACTTCGAGGTGGAACTCGACCCGCTCTTCCTCGTCGGCGAGCCCGACAGCCTGGAGCGCGCGATCACCAACCTGCTCGACAACGCGGTGAAATTCTCCCCGCCGGGCGGGACGGTGCAGGTGCGGCTGAAGGGTGACCGGCTGCGAATCTCGGACGAGGGCATCGGCATCGCGGACGCCGACCTGCCGCATGTCTTCGACCGGTTCTACCGGTCGGAGTCGTCCCGCAACACTCCCGGTTCCGGCCTTGGCCTTTCGATCGTGGCGCAGACCATCAAGGCGCACGGCGGCTGGGTGAAGGCCGGACGGTCCGCGTCCGGCGGTGCGGAGTTCACCATCCGGCTGCCCGGGACGAGCACCCCCACCTACGAGGACGAGGACGTCACCGACGGTGAGGGAACCGTTTCGCTCCCCCGCCCGCTCTGACGCCTCCGCCCAACCCTCTCGTCCTCTTTGCTCGACCCTCTCGTCCTCTTTGCTCGCTCAGCCCTCTTTGCTCAACGCCCCGATCCCTCGCCCCCGTCGCACTCGCCCCGCGTCGCTCTCCCCCTTCACAAACTGGACCGTTGGGCCCCGTTACGGGACCAAGGTGTCCAGTTTGCGGAAGAGAAGGAGCGAGGACGAGCGTGGCGTGCAGGTCGGACGGGTGCGGGTCGGACGGGTGCGCGTCAGTAGCCGCGGGACGCGTCCGCTGATTCCTTCTCGCCGGCCAGGCTCGCCGCGTACTCGGCGACCGTGATCGGCTTGGAGAACATCGGGTAGTCGAACTTGATCGCGTTGGCGTGCTCCTCCAGCGAGGTGGCGCCGACGGCATCGGTGAGGGTGTAGACCTCGTAGCCACGCTCGTAGGCCGAGCGCATCGTCGACTCGACGCAGCAGTTGGTGAGGAAGCCGGCCAACACGATCGTCCTGATCCCGAGATTGCGCAGGATGAAGTCGAGGTTGGTCGAGCCGAAGGCGTCCAGGCCACGCTTGCCCTCAAGGACGATGTCCTCGCCGGTTGGCGCTACGTCCTCGACGATCTCGCAGCCCCAGGTGCCTTTCACGAAGGAGTTCGAGTCGACGACGCCCTTCAGGATGCCGTAGGGGTGCTGGCTGATCTCGTAGTAGCCGGGCTGGAACGAGATCGGGCTGTGCACGATGGTCACCCCGGCTGCCCGGGACGCGTCCAGCGCCTGCTTGGCGTTGGGCAGGGTGCCGGTGGCCGACATCACCTCCGCGACCGCGCCGTGGAGCGTGCCGCCCTCGCTGGTGAAGTCGTTCTGGAACTCGATCATGACCAGAGCGGTCGACTTGGGATCCATGCCGTTCCTTTCCTCATATCGCTGGCCCGGCCGATGCCGGACGCTGATCAGCGCCATCTCTCCTGGATAGCTTGACCGTCGCTCCCCCAGCCTGTCGAGGGGTCGGACGATCGTTCTGCGAGCTATCCCAATGCTTGTTCGGCCAGCAATTCCACGACGTGGCGGTAGGGCTTGCCGGTGGCTCGGGTGAGGCCGAGTTCACAGGTGCGATTGCAGCTCGCATGCGCCTCGGCGTCCAGCAACTCGGCTTCGGCGGCCTCCCGGCGAGTAGCGGACGCGGTCAGCTCGGGGTGCAGCATGCCGCGATCGCCGGCGTAGGCGCAGCAGCCCCAGTCGAGCGGCACGTTGACCACCTCGGCCACCGCCTGGGACACCGTGACCAGATCGGGGTTCAGTCCCATCTGGGTGGACGAGCAGGTCGGGTGGATGGTCAACGATTCCAGCTTGCGATACTCCCCCAACACGGGCAGCACGTGCCGGGCGACGAAGGTGACGCAGTCCATCACTTCGACGTGCAGCTCCGGATCGGTCTCGATCATGTGCCGGAAGCCCTCGGTGCAGCTGGACGCGTCGCAGACCACGGTCAGCCGGCCGTTGTCGCTGGCCGCCCGGATCACCGGGAGCACCCGCTCGCGCATGGCCGCGTAGCCGTCCGGGATGCCCTTGCTCGACCATGGCGTGCCGCAGCAGAGGCTCTCGATCTCGTCCGGCACCAGCAGATTCAGCCCGGCCTTCGCGCACAACGCCTCGAAGCTCACTTGGACACCCGGGCCCTCCAGGGGCCCGAACATCACGTTCACGCAGGCCGGGAGATAAACCGCCGCCCCCTCACCGAGCGGCTTCGGTCGCCGACGCGGCTTCCCGCCGCCGGGCAACTCGTCTGACCAGAGTGGGATCGAATCCGTCCCGAGCACGAACCGGGCAGCCTGGTTCACCCCGACCAGGGCCGTCTCCAGCGGCCCAGGAAATGCGTTGGTGATCCCCATCACGGTCGAGAAGGTCGCGGTGGTGCCCTTCCAGTGCTTGGCCAGGGTCGTCCAGACCGCGGCGGTCGGCTTCGGGATGGTGGTGCGTCGCAGTTTCTTCACCAGCAGGCCGGTGTTGATCTGCACCGGGCAGGCGGTGCCGCACATCCCGTCCACGGCGCAGGTGTGCACCACCTGGTAGTCGAAGTCCTTCTCCAGGCGCGCGACCGCGGCCGCGTCCCCGGCGAGTTCCAGGGTCTCGATCTCCCGGCGGACGGCGATCCGTTGCCTCGGGGTGAGGGTGAGATCGCGGGACGGGCACACCGGTTCGCAGTAACCGCAGGACGTACACCGGTCGACCTCGGCCTCCACGCTGGGGTTCACCTTGATGTGCTTGAGGTGGAGTTCCGGGTCGTCGGTGATGATCGTGCCGGCATTGAGGATGCCGGACGGGTCGAACAGCCGCTTGACCTGGCACATCACCTCGTACAACTCGTCGCCGTACTGCCGCCGGACGAAGGGAGCCATCACCCGTCCGGTGCCGTGCTCGGCCTTCAGCGAGCCGTCGTTGGCGATGATCAGGTCGACCATCTCCTCGGTGAAGTCGACGTAGCGGCGCATCTGCTCGTCGGACTCGAACCGGTCGGTGAGCATGAAGTGGATGTTGCCGTCCTTGGCGTGGCCGAAGATCACCGAGTCGGCATAGGCGTAGCGGTCGAACAGCACCGCCAGCTCGACGCAGGTGTCGGCCAGATTCGCCACTGGTACTACAACGTCCTCCAGCAGCGCGGTGGTGCCGCTCTTCCGAGCACCGGCCACGGAGGTGTAGAGACCTTTTCGGAGCTTCCACAGTTCGCCGCGCAACACCGGGTCGTCAGCCAGTTGCACCGGGCCGCCGACCGGCAACCGGTCCAACGTCGGACGGGCGGCCCGAGCCAGGTGGGCCAGTTCGGCTGCGCTGGTGGCCTGGTACTCCAGCAGCAGCGCGGCCTGTTTGTCGACCTTGAGCGCCTTGATCATCGCCGGGGTGTCCGGGAAGGCCTGGCCGACGCGCAGCGAGGTCGCGTCCATCAGTTCGAGGGTCGCGGCACCCGTGGCGACCAGGTCGGGCAGCGCCTGGTTGGCCGCGTACAGGTCGTCGAAGACCACCAGCGCGGTGTTCACGAAGGTGCGCAGCGGAATCGTGCGGAAGGTCGCGGACGCGACGAAGGCCAGCGTCCCCTCGCTGCCGATGATCAGGTGCGCCAGGATCTCGGCCGGACGGTCGAAGTCGACCAGCGCGTTGATGCCGTAGCCCATGGTGTTCTTCATCGAGAACTGCTGTTCGATCTTGGCCACCGAGGCGGGGTTGGCCAGCACCCGCTCGCGCAGCATGAGCAGCCCGGAGTACAGCTCCGGTTCGAGGGCGCAGAGCTTGGCGTCCGCGTCCGCCGCCCCGGTGTCGATCACGGTTCCGGACGGGAGCACCGCCACCAGCGATTCCAGGGTGCGGTAACTGTTCTCGACGGTGCCGCAGGCCATGCCCGAGGAGTTGTTCGCCACCACACCGCCGATGGTGCAGGCGGCCTCGCTGGCGGGGTCGGGGCCGAACTTGCGTCCGTACTTGGCCAGGACGACGTTCAGGTGCTTCACCGTCACCCCGGGCTGAACGCGGACGCGAGCGCCGTCGTCCAGCACCTCGATGCCGCCGAAGTGCCGGCGAACGTCGGCCAGCACGCCCTCGGTGCCGGCCTGGCCGGACAGGCTGGTGCCGCCCGAGCGGAAAGTCAGCCCGATGCCGGCCGCGGTGGTGGCCCGCAGCAGCCGGGCCACCTCGTCCGCGTTCCGGGGGGCGACGATCGCCGAGGGCAGCAGCAGGAAGTGGGACGCGTCGTGGGAGAGCGCGCGACGGTCGAGTTCACTGGTGCGGATCTGGGCGGGGTCGGCCACGCACCCCGCCAGGAGCGCGCTCAGGCGCTCCAGGGTGAGGGTGGTCACGGCGTCGGCACCATCCACGACAGCGGACCGGCTTGCAGGGCCACGATGACGGTGAAGTATGCCAGCAGCGCGAGGCTCCACAGCACGACCTTTCGGAAGATGTCACCCTCTTTGTTGACCATACTCACCGCCGCGGCCGCGACCGCGAGGTTCTGCGGGGAGATCATCTTGCCCATCACACCGCCGGAGGAGTTGGCCGAGGCCATCAGGATCGGGTTCAGCCCGGACTGCTCTGCCGCCGTGACCTGCAACAGACCGAACAGGGCGTTGGACGAGGTGTCGGAGCCGGTGATCGCGACGCCGATCCAACCGATGAGAGGTGAGACCAGCGCGAAGGCACCGGCCAGACCGAGGGCGAGCGCGTTGCCGAGGCTGGCGGTCTGTCCGGAGAGGTTCATCACGTAGGCCAGGGCGAGCACCGAGAGCACGGTGATGATCGTGTACTTCAGTTGCTTGACGGTATTCAGGTAGGCCTGCACGGCGTCCTTGGCCTTCACCTTGTAAACGAAGCAGGTGATGATGCCCGACAGCAGCAGTAGCGTGCCGGTGGCGCGCAGGTGGTCGAAGGTGAAGGTGGTCGAGACCGGCTTGCCCGCCGCGTTCAGGATGGTCGAGGCCAGCTTGCCGTCCGCGCCAGGGGCGTTCAGTCCGGGCCAGGGGAACTTGACCTGGCCGATGCTGAGCAGCCAGGTCTTCACCGCGGGAATCTGGCTGATGGAGAAGATGACGATGATGATCGCGTAGGGGGCGATGGCGCCCCAGATCTTGCGGCCACCGGTGGCGGTGATCTCGGGGTAGTGGTCGAGCTTGCCCGACTCCAGCGCAGCGGCCTCCTCGTGGCCGGTGGCCACGTCTTCGAGCAGAACCGAACCCTTCGGCTTCCAGACCCTGAGCATGCCGAGCACAACGGCGATGGTGACCAGCGACGCGACGACGTCGGTGATCTCGACGGTGATGTAGTTCGAGGTGACGAACTGGGCCAGGCCGAAAGTCACGCCGGCCACGATCGCCACCGGCCAGGTGTGCCGGACGCCGCGCCAGCCGTCCACGAGGAAGACCAGGACGAGCGGGACGATCGCGGCGACGAACGGGGTCTGGCGTCCGGCCATCTGCGAGAGCACGTGGGTGGTGATCTGTGGGTGGGTGGACGCGACCGCGCCGGCCAGCGTGATGATCGGGGCGCCCATGGCACCGAAGGCGACCGGGGCGGTGTTGGCGAGCAACGAGACGATGGCGGACTTGAGCGGCTTCATGCCGGCGGCCATCAGCATCGCGGCGGAGATCGCGACCGGTGCGCCGAAGCCGGCGAGGGCCTCCATGAGCGCTCCGAAGCAGAAGGCGATCAGGATCGCGAGGATGCGCTGGTCGTCCGTGATCGAACGGATCAGCTGTCCGAGCGCTTCGAACCAACCAGTGATGACCGAGAGCTGGTACACCCAGATCGCGTTCAGCAGGATCCACATGATCGGGAACGCGCCGTAGAAGGCGCCTTCGGCGGTGGCGCTGAAGGCCATCGCAGCCGGCATGCCCCAGCCGACGATGGCAACGGCGATCGATGCGACCAGGCCGATCAGGGCGGCGAGCCACGCCTTGACCTTGAACACGCCGAGCAGCAGGAAGAGCAGGACGAGGGGCAGGGCGGCAAGTAGGGCGGATAAGGCGAGGCTGCCGGCGATGGGCGCCAGGGGCTGGGTGAACACGGGGAGATCTCCTCACTGAGACTGTCCGACAAGTGAGATTGTCGAACAAGTAGTCCTGTTCTGCAAGACCTTTCGGAATCTTTGTTGGACTAAGATTTTGATTCGCCGGTCTAGAGAGAGCCTTGGTGGGGGAGTTGGTCCGCAACATCGTGGTCACGTCGGTGATCGATGCCGTCGTCGAAGACCTCAAGGAACTGGTGCTCACCCGCGAATTGGCACCGGACGCGCCGCTCACCGAATCGGATGTGGCCGCGCGGTACGACGTCGCCAGAGCTACCGCCAAGGCAGCGATCGAGCGCCTGGTGAGCGACAAGGTGCTCGTGCGCAAGAACCACAAGACCGCCCGGGTAGTGAAGTTGGGGCCGGCTGACGTGCGGGATATTTACCGAACCCGCGCGTATCTGGAGTCAGAGGTGTTGCGAAGGCTGGCAGAGGATCGGCAGGTGCCGGTGGAGGCGCGAATTGCCAACAGCGAGATCGACACGCTGTGGCAGCAGGGCACCTACGACATCGTCGAACCGGACATGCGCTTCCACACGTCCCTGATCGATTCGCTGGGCAGCGCCCGAACGAGTGCGGTGTACCGCTCGCTGGCCTTCGAGGTGAAGCTCTGCATGGCCCAACTGCAGGGCAGCCAGCGTCTGAGCCCGCAGATCATCGTGGCCGAGCACGCGCGGTTGCTGGAACTGATCGAGAGCGGGGACGCTGCAGCCGCCGCCGAACTGCTGGACGAGCACCTTGCCCGCGCACGCGAGTTGTTGGCCGGCGCCCTTGGCGGCGTCCCTGGGCCGGAGGCGACCCAACCATCGTCGGCGTTCGCCGAGGCCGCCAGCCTCTGAGCGCTGGCTACCGTCCGCTGGTCGGGCTTCCGTCCAGCGGGACGCCGAGCAGCCGGGCGACGGCGTAGTCGGCGTGGCGGCGGGCATCGTCGGCTGGGATCGGGTCGTAGAGCAGTTGAGAGGCCATTCCCTCAGCCATGGCGAGATAGACGCGGGCGGTGGCATCCACGTCTATCTCTGGGGACAACTCCCCGGAGTTCTGGGCCTTGTGCATGAGGGAGACGATGTTGCGGCGGAGGATGGCGTCGCTGGCGGCGATGGCGCGAGCGATGGCTTGGTTGTGGTGCGCGATGTGGTCGAAAGCGATGGCGCGCAGCATGGTGTTGCGGCGCTGGTCGTCCATGGGCTGAAGCGAGACCAGCAGGTCGGTGAGCCACTGTCGAAGGGTCGGATGCCCTGGATCGACGAAGGCGGCGGTGGCGGCGGTGATGCGCATGCGGTGCACCATGGCGGCGAGCAGATCGTCCTTGCTCGGGAATGCCTTCTGGACGGCGCCGAGCGACCAGCCGGACTCGGCGGCGATGGCACGGAAGCTCACGCCGCTCAAACCATGCCGGGCCAGGACGCGTAAACCGGCGTCGGCAAGTTCGATCTGTCGCTCTGATAGCTCCATGAATCCTTCCAATCCACTTGACACGCGCTAACATCTCGAATCTCAGGTAAAACTCAGGAAAATCTGTTCGAGAGCAGGCTCCGACCGCGCACGCCCGTGCATAGAATACGTTTGTATTCCACGCGAGGGGAGACCGACCGAGGATTACTCAGCGGTCAATCGGGGGGTAGTACCGCTGAACAATCGAAGCCCTCCGGATTGGCGACACACCGAGGTGAGCGCCAACCCGGAGGGTTCGATCATGTTCGGGACAGGTCCATGCCGTGATACGGACAGTCGGAGATGAAGGAGTGTTCCGCGTGTCCGAGCCGCTCGCTACTGGCATTGCGGGGTGTATGAACCCGTCCAGACGAGCGCGGTACCACACCCGTCCCGATAGGCTCGCGAGAAGCTGATCGGCGTAGGCAGGCCTGAGCGGCAGCGGGAGCTCGGTGTTCGGGAGGTATCGGGGTGCGCGATGACCAATAGACCGCCTGCCGCGCCGCCCCGAATTCCAGGGCTGACGCACCTGCAGCATCTCGGCTCCGGTGGCTTCGCGGACGTGTTCCTCTACGAAGATGACCTGCTCGGGCGAAAAGTAGCCGTGAAAGTGCTCCTGCCCGATCACCTAGACGCGGACGTGCTGCGTTACTTCACCAATGAGGCCAACCTGATGGCCCGATTGTCGAACCACCCGTCAATAGTGACCGTCTACCAGGCTGCGGTCTCCAGTGACGGCCGTCCCTTCCTCGTCATGGAATACTGCTCCCGTCCCAATCTGCATGCCCGTTTCAGATCGTCTCGGTTCAGCGAGTTGGAGACCCTTCGCTTGGGCATCCAGATCGCGGGCGCCGTGGAAACCGCCCATCGTGCCAGGATTCTGCATCGTGACATCAAGCCGGCGAACATCCTGGTCACGGACTACGGGCGTCCCGCACTGACGGACTTCGGCATTGCATCTGTGACGGGGGACGCGAGCCAGAGTGGGCTGTCGGTGCCTTGGGCGTCGCCGGAGGCATTGGCGGGCGAGGTCGGTGACGTGCGGTCTGACGTGTACTCCCTCGCCGCGACCCTCTATACAGTCCTTGCAGGACGAAGCCCGTTCGAGATTCGCGGGGCGTCCAACACCACGACCCAACTCGTCGAGCGGATCGCTGCCGGTGACCTGCCCAGCATCGGTCGCCCGGACGTCTCCAGTGACCTCGAGTCAGTGCTCGGCCAAGCATTGGACCATCGGCCCGAGAATCGCCAACCCAGCGCAATCGCACTGGCCCATGCTCTGCAACGCGTGCAGATCGCCCGCGGACTACCGCCGACCAGCATCGACGTGATCGACGAAGAGGTGGAGCACGAGGACCCGGACGACGAGGCCTACACGCAGTTGCGCAGCACGGCGACTGTCTCGTCGGGCAGGCCGTTTCAGTCCATGCCTGCCTACCCGCCTGGGTCCGAGCCTGATGTGACTGTGGCGGCGAACCTCCCCCGCGCGATGGACATACCCGCCGCGGCCGATCTGGCAGAAGTCGAACAGACCGCCCTTCGGCCAAGCTCGCCGAGCACTGGACGCTGGCAGTCGGCAAACCCCTCACCATGGGGGGTTGCTGCGCCTGTGCCGTCGGTACCGGTTCCACCAACCGGCGAAATGGCGACGTCCGGGTCTTCACTCAACGTGGTGCGACCGAAGCGCAATCTCGTGACGGTCGCCGCGATCGGGCTGGCCGCGCTACTTGTCGGCGGGGCGACGGTCTACGCATCAGGAGTCGCCAACCAAGGTGGCGGTGCGGTCGGCGTGGTCGCGCGACCAGACGTGAGCTCGCCAGCGGCCTCACCTGCGGCGTCAGAGCCTGCTCCCGACCAGATCACCGCCGCGCCCACTGGCTTCGCGTGCTGGGATTCGTCGACCACAAGTCAGTTGAAGAACTGTCCAGCGCCCAAGGGAAAGGCGCAGGATTATGAGTACCTCCTACACGCGTTCCCGTCCATCGCCGGTCACCAGAACTGCGAGAAGCGAGACTCGAGCAACAAGAGCGACTACACCCACACCACGGTGATGTGGGACTGTGAACTCGGCTCGGCACTCTTGCGATACCGCTACTGGGAGAGCGCCAAAGACGGGAAGCGGCATTACAGCAGGAAGTACTCGGTCGCCGACACGAAGGCAACCTTCGACCTGTACCTCGCAGGCAAGAAGGTGTCCGGCTGGGCCAAGGAATCGCGCCATCGCTACGTCGATGCCGAGAAAGGCACGAGCCGATTCGTTACTACGATCTGGTTGCCCAAACAGAAGCTCTCCTTGAGCGCAGAAGGCGACACCCGCAAAGCCATGCGCAAGGCGTTGACGGTTATCCGGATCGTGCCGCTGAAGGATCTTCGTGGGTCCAGCGCAGGAGCCGAGGCGCCGGCGCTCGTGTTCAAGCTGAAGAAGCGCTGAGATGCCGCGCTCGCCGGCGGCACCACCACAGCTACCTGGCCTGACGGTGATCCGCCACCTCGGTTCCGGTGGCTTCGCCGACGTCTTTCTCTGCCGGGACGAATTACTGGGGCGGGCTGTCGCCGTGAAGGTGCTGGTGGCCGACCAACTCGGTGCCTCGGCGAAGCAGGCGTTCACCAACGAGGCGAACCTGATGGCCCAGCTCTCGAACCACCCTTCGGTGGTGTCGGTATACCAAGCAGGCATTGCGTCCGACAACCGTCCATACCTGGTCATGGAGTACTGCTCAGGTCCGAACCTGGACGATCGACTGCGCACCGGACGCTTCACCGAACCCGAAGTCACGCGCCTCGGCATCCAGATCGCGGGTGCAGTGGAAACCGTGCACCGAGCAGGCATCCTGCACCGGGATATCAAGCCGGCGAACATCCTGGTGACCGAGTTCGGGCGCCCGGCACTTACCGACTTCGGGATCGCCGCCAGCGAATCCGTCTCTGCTCACAACGGGCTGTCCATTCCGTGGGCGCCCGCGGAGGTGCTCGCCGGGCACCCAGGAGACGCTCGCTCCGACGTCTACTCGTTGGCGGCGACTCTCTACACCCTTCTCGCGGGACGCAGCCCATTCAACCTTCCAGGCACGAGGAGCACCTCTCAAGAGTTGGCGCACCGCATCACTGCCGGCGCTTTGCCACCAATCGGACGCCCGAACGTGTCCACCAGCCTGGAAGCCGTGTTACGCAAGGCGCTGGCGCGAGAGCCGAACGAGCGGTATCCATCAGCGCTCGCGTTCGGCCACGCCTTGCAGCGAGTGCAGGCTGACCAGGGATTCACACCGACTCCGCTGGATGTGGCCGAGACACCCGCGCTGTTCAGCTCCCAAGAGGACCTCGGCCACACCCAGATTCGTAGCGCATCGGGCCGGGCCGTGCAGGCGTCGCTGCCGAGCGCCACCGGCCCATCCTCGACTCCGCCGCCGACTGGCGAAGCGCCCGTCGAAACCACCTTCCTGCGAACGGCGTCGCCGACTCGGGAGGTCGTTGGAACAGTCAGAACCGAAGCGGCACGGGCGGGTAATGCACGCGGGCTGCGGGTCGCGCTCCTCGCGGCAGTCGGTTTGATCGCGGGACTTGGCTTCGTCGTCCTTTCGCTTTCCGCGACTCACTGGATGCAGGCGGGAAGCGCGGTCGCGATTCCAGCGAGTCCGGAACCGGCCATCGGCGCACCCTCCGGTACTCCTGCCGCTCCCGCCGCGGCGACTTCGACGCCTAGCGAAGTGATCCAGTCTGAGCAGGCGAACGCTGATGCCCCGACTGGTGCGCCGAAGCCCACTGAGTCCCTTGCCACCGCCCCGACCGAGCGCGGGGAGACAGCGGCCCCGTTGCCCTTCCATTGCTGGAACGGCAACGACGTAACCGCCTCGAGTCGATGCCCGGCTCCGTCCACCAAAGCCGAGAGCTACTCCTACCTGCGCTACGTATTCCCCTCGATCGACGATCACGGTGGGTGCGAGAAGGCCGACTCCAGCGCCAAGTACGACGGGTTCACCGTGATGTGGGATTGCGACCTGGGCTCCGGGCTGCTGCGCTACCGCTTCTGGCAGAAGGCGGCGGACGCGACGGGGTACTACTCCACCAAGTTCCCGGGCGGAACCTTCACGAGCTATGACCTGTCCTTGTCGGGCACGAACGAGAACGTGCCCGGCTGGGTCAAGGAAGCCAACGAACTTGTGGAGAACAAGACCACGGGAACCACCAGTCACTCCCTGACTGTGTGGATTCCGAAGTACCGCCTCTCGATCAGCGCTGAGGGCGACACAAAGGAGTCCTTGCACGAAGCCCTTCAGCAAGCACGCAGCGTTCCGTTCAGGAACTTCCATGGCTGGACGGGAGAGGACTCACCCGAGTCGCAGTCATTCGTCCTCAATCGAGACTG
>Ga0073904_10002213_pt1 | contig 14705 bp, 16 predicted proteins | sample KloWWTrecipitate_FD_66668 | JGI IMG/M metagenome (GOLD analysis project Ga0073904, IMG submission 66668) | Active sludge microbial communities from Klosterneuburg, Austria, studying microevolution and ecology of nitrifiers - Klosterneuburg... | ecosystem: Engineered > WWTP > Aerobic digester >...
TCGGGGGAAATCTCGGGCTGCGGGGCCGGCAGGGGCTGCGGCGGGGGCGCGGCCTCCTCCACCTCGGGCTTGGGTGCTTCCTGCATGGCCCGCTCGGCGGCGGCGATGTCGGCTTCGGACACCACCAGCGACGCTTCCACCACCGGACCGGCGGCGGACACCACCACGGGCGCCGGCTGCCACCAGCCGGCCAGCAGCAGGATCGCCACCAGGCCCACGTGCAGGCCCAGCGCCATCAGCACCGGCCGCGTCAGGCCTTCGTCACCGTCGTGCTGGCGGAGTGCGTCAGCGTGCATTGCTCGGGGGCTGGGTCATCAGCGCGACCTTGGGCGCGCCGGCCTGCTGCAGCAGCACCATCGTGTCGATCACGGTCTGGTACTCGGTGACGCCGGGCGCGGCCACGAACACCGGGGCGTCCGGGTTCTGGCGCACGAAGGCGGCGATCTTGGCCTTGAGCGTGGTGGCGTCGATCTGCTCGTTCTCGCCGCCCTCCACCTTCAGGTAGTAGCGGCCTTCTTCGTCCACGGAGACGATGACCGGGTCCTTCTGCTGCTGGATCGGCTTGGCCTTGGACTGCGGCAGCTCCACGTCCACGCCCAGGTTCAGCAGCGGCGCGGTGACCATGAAGATGATCAGCAGCACCAGCATGACGTCGATGTAGGGCACGACGTTGATGTCGGCCTTGAGCTTCTTGCGCTTGCGGTGGCGGGTGATGGTGGCGGACATGCGTCAGGTCTCAACGTGTGGTCGAAGGAAACGGGGTTGCCCGCTCACTCTTCGACGTGGGACTGCCGCTGCAGGATGGAGGAGAACTCCTCGGAGAAGCTTTCGTAGCGCACGCTCAGCCGCTCGACCTTGGTGGCGAAGCGGTTGTAGGCCCACACCGCCGGGATGGCCACGAACAGGCCGATGGCGGTGGCGAACAGCGCTTCGGAAATACCCGGGGCGACGGCGGCGATGCTGGCGCTTTCCTGCGAGGCCAGGCCGTGCATGGTCACCATGATGCCGAACACGGTGCCGACCAGGCCCACGTAGGGCGCGGTGGAGCCGATGTTCGCCAGCAGCTCGAGGTTTTCTTCCAGACGGTCCACTTCGCGCGCGAAGGTGGCGCGCATGGCGCGCTGGGCGCCTTCGAGCTGGGTGCGCGAGTCCAGGCCCTTCTTCTGGCGCAGGCGGGCGTATTCGCGGAAGCCGGCTTCGAAGATGGCCTCCAGGCCCGTCACCACGCGGTTGCGGTCGGTGGCCGAGCGGTAGAGCTGGGTGAGGTCGACGCCGGACCAGAAGCGGCCCTCGAACTCGTCGGCGTCGGCCATGGCGGTGCTGTAGATGCGGTTCTTGCGGAAGATGATCACCCAGCTCAGCACCGAACCGAGGATCAGCAGCAGCACGATGCCCTGCACCGGCAGGCTGGCGTGCAGCATCAGCTGCAGGTAGCTCAGGCTGCTGGTGGCTTGCCCGGCGGCGGCGTCGGCGGCGGCCGGGATGAACTCGGCGGGCAGCTCGGACACCGGCGCGGCGGCGGCGAGGATCAGGGCATTGAGGTCGAACATGGATTCGGGGCTCCGGCGATCTTGTAGTTGTCGGTGACGCTTAGGGCCCGGTGGCCAGCCACTCGGGCAGCGGCCGCGGACGGAAACTGGAGGCCACCAGGCAGGCCACGCGAACGCTCGCGCGGACCAGGGCCTGGTCGCCCCGGGAAATCACCTGCCCCAGGAGCAGGCTGGCGTGGCGGCGCTCGGACAGGACGACGCTGACCTGCAGTTGATCGTCGAGCCGGGCGGGTTTGTGGAAGTCGAGCTGCATGTCGCGGACCACCAGCACCAGGTCCTGGCTTTCGCGCAGGGCCTGCTGCCCGTATCCCTGGGCTCGCAGCCATTCGGTGCGCGCGCGCTCAAGGAACCGCACATAGCTGGCGTGGTAAACCACCCCGCCAGCGTCGGTATCCTCCCAGTAAACCCTTATCCCGAAGCTGAACGGAACGGCAGGAACGGGGTCAGATGAACTTCCGCCCGCAGATTCCACGCCTTTCCCCGCGCTCGTCACGGCGGAAGTTCATCTGACCCCGTTCCTGGTTCGAACAGGTCGGGGGCGAGGGGTTTGCGCGGGGGCTTGAGGCCGAGGTGGGTGTAGGCCTTGTGCGTGACCATGCGGCCGCGCGCGGTGCGCACCAGGTAGCCCTGCTGGATCAGGTAGGGCTCGATGACGTCCTCCAGGGTGCCGCGCTCTTCGCTCAGCGCGGCGGCCAGGGACTCGACGCCTACCGGGCCGCCCTCGAAATTCTCGATGATCATGCCCAGCATGCGGCGGTCGAGCTGGTCGAAGCCCTCGGCGTCCACCTTCAGCATCGCCATGGCGTCGTCGGCCACGGTGCGGGTGATCAGGCCGTTGGCGCGCACCTGGGCGAAATCGCGCACGCGGCGCAGCAGGCGGTTGGCGATGCGCGGCGTGCCGCGGGCGCGACGGGCGATTTCGCCGGCGCCATCGGCGGCGCATTCGATGCCCAGGATGGTGGCCGAGCGCCGCACGATGCGGGTCAGTTCCTCCGGGCTGTAGAACTCCAGCCGCTGCACGATGCCGAAGCGGTCGCGCAGCGGGGCGGTCAGCAGCCCGGCGCGGGTGGTGGCGCCAATCAGGGTGAACGGGGGCAGGTCGAGCTTGATCGAGCGGGCCGCGGGGCCCTCGCCAATCATGATGTCGATCTGGAAGTCTTCCATCGCCGGGTACAGCACTTCTTCGACCACGGGCGACAGGCGGTGGATTTCGTCCACGAACAGCACGTCGTGCGGCTGCAGGTTGGTCAGCAGGGCGGCCAGGTCGCCGGCGCGTTCGATGACGGGGCCGGAGGTGGTGCGCAGGTTCACGCCCAGTTCGTTGGCGATGACGTGGCTCAGGGTGGTCTTGCCGAGGCCGGGCGGCCCGAAGATGAGCACGTGGTCCATGGCTTCGCCGCGGCCTTTGGCGGCTTCGATGGCGATCTTGAGCTGTTCGCGGACGGCCTGCTGGCCGAGGTAATCGTCCAGCCGCCGGGGCCGGATGCTGGCCTCGGCCAGGTCGTCTTCGCGGGTGGCTCCGGGGCCGATGACGCGGGTGTCTTCCATGGCCGCGATTATGGCAGGGAATGTGTCGTTTTCCGCTTCTGCGGGGTATTTGGGCCTGCGGCCGGGGGTGTTCCGTTGCAGCGCCGCCGCGATGCGAGGGGGCCTGTCTGCCCGGCTTCTTGCTAAGCGCCATCCATGGCAGCAAAAGCCGGCCGTTCCGGACTCCTGTCCTCCACTTCAGACAGGCCCCCTCGCATCACGTCGTCGCCCCGGGAGTCCACGGCGGCCGCAGGAACATCACCCCGCAGCAGCTCACCACACTGCCCCGCCCTGACGGTATGCGCAAAGAGCGGACAGCCAAGAACGGGGAGCCAGGAGCGAGGAGCCTGGAGCTACAGAGTCGAGAGACAGGGCCGGGGCGGGAGCGCGATGCATTGCCGCTGCTGATGCACTTGCCAGCGTCGGCGCCGGCGCGGACGCGGACGCGGACGCCGAATTACGGCTGCGCCGCGCAAAGCCCCGATCTTCGCGAACACGTCCATCGCCGCCGCGGACTGCAGTGCCCGCCGCCCTGCCGGAGGATCGGGGCGGTGACGTGATGCGGGGGGTCATGTCTGAAGTGGAGGACAGGAGTCCGGAACGGCGTTGCCCATGGATGGGCGAGTGTCGCGAAGGGCAGGATGCCCGAGAGCGACCCGGCTTTTGCTGCCATGGATGGCGTTAGCAAGAAGCCGGGCAGACATGACCCCCCGCATCGCGGCGCCGCTCGCGAAGCACCCACCCAGGCGGCGGGTGCTTCGGATCCAACACCTCAGATCACCACCTGGGTGCCGAGTTCGACCAGGCGGTTGCCGGGGATGTGGAAGAACTCGGTGGCCGGCGTGGCGTTGCGCGACATGAACAGGAACAGCTTGTCGCGCCACAGCGCCATGCCCTGCCCCGGGCGCGCACTGAGCGATTCGCGGCTGGCGAAGTACGTGGTTTCCATCACGTCGAAGGGCGCACCGGGGATGTCCCACTGCTTGAGCGCGCGCGGCACGTCCGGGTCTTCCAGGTAGCCGAAGCGCAGCGTCAGCCGGCTGAAGCCGTGGCCCAGGTCGGTGTACGCCACCCGCTCGGCCAGCTCGGCGCGCGGCACGCCCAGGATTTCCACGCTCAGCAGCACGTTGCGCGCATGCAGCACCTTGTTGTGCTTGAGGTTGTGCAGCATGGCCGGCGGCATGAACTGGTTGGACGGCGTCAGGAACACCGCCGTGCCCGGCACCCGCACCGGCGGATGCGCCACCAGGTTGCCCACGAAGTGCTCGATGCGCAGGCTGTCGCGGTTCATCTGCGTCTTCACCAGCTCGCGGCCGCGGCGCCAGCTGCGCATCATCGCGAAGGCCGCCACGCCCAGCGCCAGCGGGAACCACGCGCCCTCGACGAACTTGATGACGTTGGCCGAGAAGAACGCCGCCTCGATCACCACGAACAGCAGCGCCAGCGGCCACACCTGCCAGCCCGGCAGGCGCCAGCGCGCGCGCGCCAGCATCACCAGCAGCAGGGTGCTGATCAGCATCGTGCCCGTCACCGACACGCCGTAGGCGATGGCCAGGTTGCTCGAGCTGCCAAAGCCCAGCACCACCGCGATCACCGACACCAACATCGCCCGGTTCACCAGCGGGATGAATATCTGGCCCTCGGTGCGGTCGGAGGTGTGCACGATTTCCATGCGCGGCAGGTAGCCCAGCTGGATGGCCTGGCGCACCACCGAGAACGTGCCCGAGATCAGCGCCTGCGAAGCGATCACCGTCGCCAGCGTGGCCAGCACGATCATCGGGTACAGCGCCCAGCCCGGCACCAGCTCATAGAACGGATTGGCGACTTCGCCCGGGTGCGAGAGGATGAACGCGCCCTGGCCGAAGTAGTTCAACACCAGCGACGGCAGCACCAGCCCCAGCCAGGCCAGACGGATCGGCACACGACCGAAGTGGCCCATGTCGGCGTACAGCGCCTCGCCGCCGGTGACGGCCAGCACCACCGCGCCCAGCGCCAGCCAGGCCAGCACGCCGTGCTCGACGAAGAAGCGGATGGCCCAGACGGGATTGGCGGCGGCCAGCACGGCCGGGTTCTGCACGATCTCCACCACGCCCAGCACCGCCAGCGCCGCGAACCACAGGCAGGTGATCGGCCCGAAGATGCGGCCGACCCGCTCGGTGCCGTGCTTCTGCATCGCGAACAGCGCCACCAGCACCGCCAGCGTGATGGGCAGCACGAAGCGCTTGAGGTCGGGCGCCGCCACTTCCAGGCCTTCCACCGCCGACAGCACCGAGATGGCCGGCGTGATCACGCCGTCGCCGAAGAACAGCGCCGTGCCGAAGATGCCCAGGATGCCCACCGTGTACGACAGCGGCGCCGCCACCGGCAGGCTGCGCTGCACCAGCGCGGTCAGCGCCAGGATGCCGCCTTCGCCGCGGTTGTCGGCGCGCATCAGCACCGCCACGTACTTCAGCGTCACCACCAGCACCAGCGACCACAGGATCAGCGACAGCACGCCCAGCACGTTCGCGGGGTCGGCCTCGAGCCCGTAGTGCGGGCCGAAGGCTTCCTTCAGCGTGTACAGCGGGCTGGTGCCGATGTCGCCGAAGACGACGCCGACGGCGCCGATCACCAGCGGCCAGGTGCGCGGCGCCGTGGCGCCGCCGTGGGTTGAGGTTGTCATGGAAGTGCCCGGAGGCGAGTGTGGATGGCGTTAGCCGCGCAGGACCGAGGTGAGGGCCCGGCGGATGATCTGTTCGGCGCTGTCGCCGGGCTGGGCCTGCTTGAGCATGCGCTGGATCTCCGCCGGCTTGTAGCCCAGCTGCGTCAGTGCCACGCTGGCCTCCGACACCGGGTCGGCCGGCACCGCGCCGGCCTTGCCGGTGACCACCGCGATGCCGCCGGTGGCGAAGTCGGCGGCGCGGTCGCGCAGCTCCACCACCATGCGCTCGGCGGTCTTCTTGCCGATGCCCGGGATGCGCGTGAGCGCGGTGATGTCGCCGGTCTGCACCAGTCGCGCGAAGTCGTCCACGCTGGCGCCCGACAGCACGGCCAGGGCGATCTTGGCGCCCACGCCGGTCACCTTCTGCACTTCGCGGAACAGGCGGCGCTCGGCTTCGGTGAGGAAGCCGTACAGCGCCACGCCGTCTTCCTTCACCGCGTAGTGGGTGAACAGCGTGACCTCGCGGCCCACGTCCGGCAGGTCGTAGAAGGTGGACATGGGCGCGGACAGTTCGTAGCCCACGCCGCCCACGTCCACCATCAGCGCCGGCGGCGCCTTGTAGACCAGCAAACCCTTCAAGCGACCGATCATCGGCGACGTCTCCGGAGTAACAGGGCCGGCGCCACGCCGCTGCGGCCGGCGGTGGCGCTGGAATGGGCGTGGGTCAGGGCCACCGCCAGGGCATCGGCGGCGTCGGCCTGCAGTTTGCGCTCACCCAGGCTGAGCAAAAGCTTCACCATGTGCTGCACCTGGGTCTTGTCGGCCGCGCCGGTGCCCACCAGGGATTGCTTGATCACGCGCGGCGCGTACTCGCTCACCGACAGGCCGCGGCGCACCACGGTGGCGATGGCGGCGCCGCGGGCGTGGCCCAGCTTGAGCGCCGACATGGCCGACTTGTCCATGAACACGGTTTCGATGGCCACCACGGTGGGCTGCCAGGCTTCCAGCACTTCCTCCAGGTCGAACACCAGCTTGCCCAGGCGCGCCGGGAAGTCTTCGGTGTCCACCAGCAGGTTCAGCATCTGGCAGTGCACGAACGTGCACTTGCCCGCGGCATCGACGTCGATCAGGCCGATGCCGGTGCGCTGCGAGCCCGGGTCGATGCCGAGGATGCGGGTCACTGGAACGCGTCGGCGCCCAGGTCGGCGTTGGAGTAGACGTTTTGCACGTCGTCCAGGTCTTCGAGCATGTCGAGCATCTTGGCCACCTGCTGGGCCACGTCGCCCTCTACCTTGATGTCGTTCTCGGCGCGCAGCGTGACCTCGGCCTGCAGCGGCGCGAAGCCCGCGGCCACCATGCCCTGCTTCACCGCCTCGAAGGCGTCGGGCGCGCACAGCACCTCGATGGCGCCGTCCTCGGGGTAGACCACGATGTCGTCGGCGCCGCACTCAATCGCCGCTTCGGTGATGGCGTCTTCATTCGCGCCCGGGCCGTAGCCCAGCACGCCCTGCTTCTTGAACATGAAGCTGACCGAGCCGTCGGTGCCCAGGTTGCCGCCGCACTTGTTGAAGGCGTGGCGCACGTCGGCCACGGTGCGCACCTTGTTGTCGGTGAGGCAGTCGACGATGACGGCGACGCCGCCGGGCGCATAGCCCTCGTAGCGGATTTCCTCGTAGCTGACGCCTTCGAGTTCGCCGGTGGCCTTCTTGATGGCGCGCTCGAGCACGTCGCGCGACATGTTCACGGCCAGGCCCTTGTCCATCGCCAGGCGCAGGCGCGGGTTGGCTTTCGGATCGCCGCCGCCCATGCGGGCCGCGGTGGAGACTTCGCGGATGACCTTGGTGAAGACCTTGCCGCGCTTGGCGTCCTGGGCGCCCTTGCGCCCCTCGATGACCATCAACCTGCCCATGGAACCCGACCCTCGGAAGCGAAAGCGCGATTATACGGCCGGCTCAGGCCGGGAAACGGCCCTGGCGCAGGAAGCCCGCGGCCATGCCGGCCGCGGCGCGCGACAGGATCAGGCCGGTGTGGCTGACCGGCAGCACGCGGTGGTCGGCCAGGCCCGGCAGCTGGGTTTCCCAGATCGAAACGGTGCCGTCGCCGGGACCGTCCATGTCGTTGAAAAGCTTGCCCAGGCCCGCGGCGCGCGAACCCGCCAGCACGCCCACGTCGCGCCCGCGCGGCAGTTCGGCCAGGCCACTGCGCAGCAGGGTGCCGCTGCGCCCGAGCAGGGCCGAAAGATGGTGCCGGGCCAGCCCGCGCGCGGCGCCGCTGCCCGCCAGCGGCGAGCCCAGGCAGACCACGCGGCCCGGCGGCAGGCCGTGGTAGCTGGCCAGGGTTTCCAGGGCCACCAGCCCGCCCAGGCTGTGGCCCACCAGGTGCACGGGGCCGGACCCGAGCGCGGTCATGAAGGACGCCAGGCGATCCACCGACGGCGCGGGGCCCGAGAACAGGCTGGCGTAGTCGAAGCGGTGCGTCACGAAGCCCTGCGCCTGCAGCCGGCGCGCCAGCGGCACCAGGGTGAGCGCGCGCATCCAGACGCCGTGCAGCAGCACCACGTGTTCGGGGGGATCGTTGGCCAGGGCCGTGCTCGCGTGGAGACCAGCGCCGAGCATAAGCGGGCTAGGCGGCTTTATCGCGGCGCAGCGTGAACTCGCGGTCCACCACGCGCCCCACCGGGAAGGTGTGCTCGCCCACTTTCACGAACCCGTGGCGGGCGTAGAAGCGCTGCGCGCCGAGGTTCTGCGACCACACCCCGATCCACAGCGTGCGCGGGCCATCGGCCAGCAGCCAGTCCTGCGCCGCTTCGAACAGCCGCCCGCCCCAGCCCGAGCCCTGGAACGCCGCCAGCACGTACAGGCGCTTGAGCTCGCCGTCGCCGGGCTGCACGTCCGGGTGCGGCAACCCGCACGGGCCGGCCGCCGCGTGGCCCACCGCCACGCCCTCGTGTTCGAGCAGCCACACCGCGTAACCGGGCGTGGACAGGATGACGCGCTGCCGCTCGACCGGGTAAGACTCGGCGATGAAGTCGCGCAGGTCCTGTTCCGGGTAAAGGTGTCCGAAGGCCTCGGTGAAGGTCTGCTCGGCCAGCGCCGAGAGGATGGCGGCGTCGGCGGGGGTGGCTTGGCGGATGAGCATGGGGCGGAGCGGAGTGGGAACGAGACGGGGGATAGGGATAGGAAATAGGAAGTAGGAAATAGGAAGTAGAGAAGGGCAGGTCCTGGGCGTCCGTAGCTACTGATTCCTCTACTTCCTAATTCCTACTTCCTATTTCCTGCCCCCCTAAGGCCTCAGGCCTTGTCGGGCCTGGCGCGCACCGACACGTGCACCTCTGCCAGCTGCTTGTCCGGCACCGGCGACGGCGCGCCGGTCATCAGGCACTGCGCGGTGGTGGTCTTGGGGAAGGCGATGACGTCGCGGATGGACTCGGTGCCGGCCATCAGGGCCGCGATGCGGTCAATGCCGAAGGCGATGCCGCCGTGCGGCGGCGCGCCGTAGCGCAGCGCGTCCAGCAGGAAGCCGAACTTGGCCTCGGCCTCTTCGGCGCCGATGCCCAGCAGTTCGAACACCGCGCTCTGCATGTCGCTGCGGTGGATGCGGATGGAGCCGCCGCCGATCTCGTTGCCGTTGAGCACCATGTCGTAGCCGCGCGACACCGCGATGCGGGCGTTGGCCTTGAGGTCGGCGATGTCGTCCACGGCCGGCGCGGTGAACGGGTGGTGCAGGGCCACGTAGCGCGACTCTTCCTCGTCCCACTCGAACATCGGGAAGTCGGTGACCCACAGCGGCTTCCAGTCATTCGACACCAGGTTGAAGTCCTTGCCGGCCTTCAGGCGCACGGCGCCCATGAAGTCGCTGGTCTTGCCCCAGGCGCCGGCGCCGAAGAAGACGATGTCGCCCTTCTGCGCACCCGTGGCCTGCAGCAGCGCGGCGAAGGCGTCTTCGGCGAAGAACTTGGCCACCGGCGAGTTCACCGCGCCGGATTCGTCCAGCTTGGCGTAGGCCAGGCCCTTGGCGCCGAACTTGGCGGCGTGGGCGGCGTAGTCGTCAATCTGCTTGCGGCTGAGCGCCGCGCCGCCCGGGATGCGCAGCGCGGCGACGCGGCCGTCGGGATCGTTGGCGGCATCGGTGAAGACCTTGAACTCGCAGCCCTTCACGAGCTCGGCCACGTCCACCAGCTCCAGCGGGTTGCGCAGGTCGGGCTTGTCCGAGCCGAAGCGGCGCATGGCTTCGGCGTAGGTCAGGCGCGGGAAGGACGCGTCGAGTTCGACGCCGATCACTTCCTTGAAGATCTGGCGGATCATGCCCTCCACTTCGTCCTGCACGTCGGCCTCGCGCACCCAGGCGAACTCCATGTCCAGCTGGGTGAACTCGAGCTGGCGGTCGGCGCGCAGGGCTTCGTCGCGGAAGCAGCGGGCGATCTGGTAGTAGCGGTCGAAGCCGGCCACCATCAGGATCTGCTTGAACAGCTGCGGCGACTGCGGCAGCGCGTAGAACTCGCCCGGCGACATGCGCGCCGGCACCAGGAAATCGCGCGCGCCCTCGGGCGTGGCCTTGGTGAGGATGGGCGTCTCGATGTCCTGGAAGCCGCGCTGGTCGAGGTAGCGGCGCAGCGCCTGCACCAGCCTGATGCGCGTACGCATCATCTTCTGCATCTCGGGGCGGCGCAGGTCGAGGTAGCGGTACTTCAGGCGCGATTCCTCGCCCGGGTTCTCGTGGGCGTGGAAGGGCAGCGGCTCGGCCTTGTTCAGCAGCTCGATGGCCGTGGCCAGCACTTCGACCTTGCCGGTGCGGATCTTGTCGTTCACCGAGTGGCGCGCGCGCACCACGCCGGTGATGCGCAGGCAGTCCTCGTAGCCCACCTTCGCCGCGGCGGCCACCACGTCGGCGTTGCCGGCGTCACCGGACGGCTCGGCCACCACCTGCACGATGCCCTCGTGGTCGCGCAGGTCGATGAAGCAGAGGCCGCCCAGGTCGCGGGCGACGTCGGCCCAGCCGCAAAGGGTGACGGTCTGGCCGATCATGGACTCGTCGACGAGGCCACAGAAATGGGTGCGCATGCTTGCTCCGGGAGGGATCGTCGCGCCCCGGACGGGGCGGCGGAAACCTTTGAATTTTAAGGCCCCCGGGGTGCCCGCGGCAAATCCACGCACCCCTGCCGCCGCCGGGAGCGCGGCGCTATAGTCCACGGGCAGGCCCGATCCCCCTCAAGGCAAAGGAGATTCCCATGTACAAGCTGTTGCTGGCCGCGGCCCTCGCCGTTGGCTTCGTTTCCGTGGCCCCCGTGGCCCAGGCACAGTCGGGAACGCGCTCCTACGCGCCCGAAGACCTGCGCCAGCTCTCCCGGAACGACCGTATCCGCGTGCTGGAAGTGGAGTACGAGGAACAGTCCAACGGCCGCCGGCTGCCCACCGACCAGCGTGATTTCTACCTGGCCCAGATCAACTCCGGCTGGACCTTCAGCCGCATCAAGAGCGACATCGCCCAGTCCCTGCGCGGCAGCGGCGGCTGGGACGGCGGCAACCAGGGCGGCTACCCGGGCAACGGCAACAACGGCCGCGCCGTGCGCTGCGAGAGCATCAACCAGCGCTACCGCGAGTGCACCACCAACTTCCGCAATCGCGCCGAACTGGCACGCACGCTGTCCCGCGATTCCTGCCGCGAAGACTACAGCTGGGGCCAGCGCCGCGGCACGGTGTGGGTCAGCCGCGGCTGTCGCGCCGAGTTCGTGGAGTCGCGTTCGGGCTGGGGCCCGGGCCGCCCCGAGAGCAACTACAACGTCACCTGCAGCAGCGAAGACGACCGCTACCGCACCTGCGCCTGGCAGTCGCGCTTCGGCCGGCCCTACCTGATCGAAACCCTGTCGCGCACCGCCTGCGTGCAGGGCCAGACCTGGGGCTACACCAACAACAACGCGATCTGGGTGGACCGCGGCTGCCGCGGCCGGTTCGCGCCGCGCAACTGAGCCGCCGGCGGACGCCGGGCACCATAAAAAAGGCCGCCTCCGGGCGGCCTTTTTCTTTCAGCGGGCGGGGGGTGTGTCGCCCCAGGGCGCGGGCGGCGCCGGCACCGGCTTGGACAAGTCGAACTCGACCTGGAACAGGCGTCCGCCCGGGCGCGAGAGCTCGTACACGAACTGCTTGCCGGGCACGATCTCGATGGCCCAGGTGTTGGTGACCGAGGCGGTCATGCCCAGCCGGCCGAACATGGCCACCGACTCGGCGTCCACCGGGAACTCCTGGCGGGTGGCCGTGCCCGCGGAGGCGGTGTCGCCGCCGTACATCGTGGATTCGTCCGGGGTGCCGTCTTCGTGGCGGTGGTCGTGCTTCAGGCGCAGGCCGGTCGCGGTGCGGGTGATGACCCAGGTGCGCGAGCGGTCTTCGCCCACCTGGAAGGGAATGCGCAGCTCGCCTTCGCGGCAGCCGCGCACGTGCATCACCAGGGCCTTGCCGGCGAAGGCGTTGTCGGGCGTTTCGGGCACGTCCACCCGCACCTTGCCGGCGAAGGCCTGGCCGCAGTGGCTGGCCAGGGCGGCCAGGAAGGCATCGGCCGGCGCCGGCGCGGCCTCGTTGATGCCCGGCGGCGGCAGGGCTTCAGGCAGGCCCAGGGCCGACGAAGTGGAGGCACCGGAGGGCGAGGTTTGCTGGCCCGCGCAGGCGGCCAGCAGGAGGGCGGTGGCGAGCAGGCTCGCCGCGGGCAGGAAGGTTTTCATGGCCCGACCCTACCCCGCGGCCCGCTCGGCGGGCAACCGCGACGGTTCAGGCGGACGGCGTGGTCTTGGATTCGGCCGGCTTGGCGGCGGGTTCGGGCTTGGGCTCGGACTTCGCTTCCGGCTTGGCGCTGCCGCCTTCGGCGAGGTTGCGCTTCTTGTCGCCGTCCTTCTTGAAGTCGGTTTCGTACCAGCCGGCGCCGGCCAGGCGGAAGCTGGGCGCGGTGAGCTGGCGACGCACCTGCGGCTGGCCGCAGGCGGGGCAGTCGGTGGGGTCGGCGTCGGACAGTTTCTGCAGGCGGTCGAAGGAATGGCCGCAGTGGGCGCACTCGAAGGCGTAGATGGGCATGGCGGGGCAAGACTCGTGCGGCCGGGGGCCGAGTGGGCGCATTAGTGGGTATCCCGGGCCAGAGTTCAAGCCCGGCGAGCCCTTGCCGCGCCTGCGAGGGGCGCCGGCCGCGTCAATTCAGGCGGAAGCCACCGCCGCCGAACAGGCCGATCAGGCCGATCACGATCAGGTAGACGGCCACGATGTAGGCCAGCAGGCGCGGACGCACCAGGATGAGGATGCCGGCGATGAGGGCGAGGATGGGGGCGAGGGTGATGGTCATGGTGGGGCTCCGTGGGTGATTGGGGACAGACTGGACTTCAGGCGGGCACGCGTCCATGAAATCCGGGGCGATTCAAACATTCTTACAGGCCTGCCTTGAACCCTTCTGAGTAGACTCAGTTGCAACAGAACTTGCAGCAGCCCAGTGTTCGGAACTAGCCGAACTTGTTCACCTGGCAAACCAACAGGACGTCAGAGCTCAAGACTTCAATCCGAATCTCCCCATACGGCTTCTTCGACTCCTCCAACAGCTCGCTATCGATATCACTGTTTGGCTGGAGCTTCAGTATGATCTTGTAGCCGTTTCCGTAGCCCACAACCACTGCTTCGATGCTGCCGCGCCGCAAATCGCGATAATCAACACCCTTCCCATATAGCTCTATCAGGCCACGGTCTTTAGGAATTCCGAGGACGGCCCAATCAAGGCCCACGTCATCGTTGAGCCCGAGAAGCGGTCCACTCGCCCTGCGCCCTGAGGCAAGCTTGCTTGGGTCGTCAAGAGTCGAGGCGATCCAGTCACGAATCACGCCGACCTTCTCTACCGAGAGCCCTATCTCCCGCATGACACGACACTCCTCATCCTCGAGAGGCTTCGCTCTGCATCCGGAAAAAGGCAAAACAAGCAGACAGGTTATCAACAAGACCCTCAGCAGCAACATAGTCACGACCCCTAGTAGTCTTCGCTCACTTCGGAATATTGGTCATAGCCGTGATAAGCCCACGGCATCGCGGCAGACATTTGACGACGGTTATGATCTCCACCGCCGGTTGCATATTGCCAGCCATTCCAGACTAGAACGCCAGCCGTAACGGCTGACTTATCCATGCCATATGCGGCATACAGCGCCCCGACTCCTATGTAATTGATATCGCCGCCGCTCATTAGTCCGCGCCCAGCCACGTTGAATTGACGTGAAGCCAAGCCTTCTTTGTAGATGAAAGTATCGAATCCTATGAACTGATTTGTGAAGTCTTCCGAGCCAATAAAGTGTTTTGGCTCGTCTCTTGCTTGTATAACCATGTGATTCGTGATTGTCGCTATGTCTCGACGGCTGAGTTGTAAGGTTGCGTTCGGATCATCAGCCGCCTCTGTCGTCACACGATCCCTAAGGCGCTTGTAGCGCTTTGCAGCCTCGGCGGTAACGGGTCTTGATTCGCCGATGTCCGACCCGCTTCTCCTAGGCTTGATTGGCTGCTGGCACACCCCGACCATTTCACAGTAGCCCTTGTGCCGAGAGGTTCCGAATCGACCATCTGGATCAGTGAATCTGTATGTGTTGTTGTTCCCGTACCAATACCGGTTGAAATTCCCGCCATTGACCGAGCTGGCGGTCACCGGATCCACACTCAGGAACCGCCCCGCCCCCTGGTCGTAATAGCGCTGCTGCATGTACGTCAGTCCCGTCAGCGGGTCCATCACGTGGCCGGTGTAGCCCAGGCCATCCAACACCTTGCCAATCGCCCCACCGTACGGATCGAAATTCGTGCGCTCGATCACCGCGCCCGCCTCGTTTGTGATGGCTACCGGGCTGCCCAGCGCATCGGTGTGCTGGTACTTGGTGGCGATGATCGCGTTGCTGGGCCAGTTGTGGTCAATAGTCGCCACCAGGCTGCCGGCGAGATAAACGTTCTCGTGCGTGGTCTGCCCACCCCCGGCCGGTAGCTTTG
>Ga0073904_10002222_pt1 | contig 14670 bp, 13 predicted proteins | sample KloWWTrecipitate_FD_66668 | JGI IMG/M metagenome (GOLD analysis project Ga0073904, IMG submission 66668) | Active sludge microbial communities from Klosterneuburg, Austria, studying microevolution and ecology of nitrifiers - Klosterneuburg... | ecosystem: Engineered > WWTP > Aerobic digester >...
CGATGTCGCACTTGAACAGGTGCGCGATGTCCGCCAGCGAATCCGCCACGCTGACGCCGTGCCAGTTATGCGGAAAGCGCGCGTGGTAGACGTCGGCGGGGAACGGGCCGAAGCCGATCTTGTAGGGCGCCACCTTGCCGGTGAGCGCCATCGCCATCATGGTGCGGCCGTGAAAGCCACCGCTGAAGGCGATGACACCGGGGCGCCCCGTGGCGAGGCGCGCGATCTTTACCGCGTTCTCGACCGCCTCGGCGCCGGTGGACAGGAGCAGCGTCTTGGCGGGCCCCTCGATCGGCGCAATCGCGTTCAACTGCTCCGCGAGCGCGATGTAGGGCTCGTAGGGCATGACCTGGAAACAGGAGTGGATCACGCGCTGCAATTGCTGTTCGATCGCCGCCAGCACCTTCGGGTGGCGGTGGCCGGTGTTCAGCACGCCGATGCCGCCGGCAAAGTCGATGTAGCGCTTGCCCTCGACGTCCCAGATCTCGGCATTCACCGCACGCTCGGCGAAAAGCTGCGTGGCACTGCTCACACCGCGCGCGACGGCGGCGGCGCGGCGCTGCCAGAGTTCGGTGTTGCTGCTCATGGAATACTCCCGGGCCGCGCGTGCGGCATCATATGGACGACGAGCCCGGGATGGTACGAAGTGCGCCCCGGCGCGGCAACACCACGCTGGGGGTAGCCCTCAGCCCGCCTTGCGCCCCCAAGGCAACATGCGCACGAGGGTGTTGTCCTTCTGCACGTAGTGATGGAACAGCGCCGCGGCAGCATGCAGGCCCACCAGGTAGTAACCCCACTCGCCGATATCCTTGTGCCAGTGCTCCACGCTCTCGGCGAGGGCGTGGTTCTTGGCGACCAGCGCCGGCACCTCCAACCCGAAGAAGGGTATCGGCTTGGCTTCGGCGCTCAGGATCAGCCAGCCCGCAATCGGCATGCCGATCATGAAGGCATACATCGCCAGGTGCAGCAGCTTCCCCAGCAGTTCCTGCCACCCCGGAGGCTGCGGCACGATCGCCGGCGTCGGGCCCGAGAAGCGCGCCGCGATGCGCACCGTCACCAGGATCAGCACGGAGAGGCCGAGCATGAAATGCATTGACTTCATGAGGTCGCGCGAATCGCTGCCCTTCGGGAAAATCTCGCGCAATTCCATCGACAGATAGACCGCGACCAGCAGCACCAGCATCAGCCAGTGCAGCGCCACCTGCAGCGAACCGTAACGGGCCGTCGAGTTCTTCCACATGACACGGATCCTTCACGCTATGGATGATGGGTTCATTATCCTGCCGGCGCCCGGGCGCAACCACCGACAAAGGCGCGCACTAAGTCTGCCTCCGGATTAAGCTTCGGTTAAGCAAGGCGTCGCACGCCGTGGCGCCGGGCGACGACGGCAAGGCCCCGCGCCACGCGCATTTTGCGGACCTGCTTCGAGGCCCAGCGCCAGCCCCACGTCAATACCGACCGAAGAAAACATCCTCGATGATCTCGGCATGCAGTTTCGTGGCCGGGAGCCTGAGGCCGAGCTTTTCCGCACTGTCCAGCGCGCACCTCAGGTCCTTCTTGCCCAGGTCCGCAGCGGGAGCCGCCGCCATCCTCATCCCGCCCGATGTTCCGGCAGAGCCCCCGGTCCGTCTGGCCGCCTCGATGCGGCCCGTGAGGAAGGCGCTCATCTGCGGCGTTACCACTCCGTTGACCTTGCCGATCTCCATCATCAGTTGCGCGGAAAGACCACAGGCCTGGGCCAGCCGCAAGGCTTCATGCGCAGACACGATCGCGGCATAGGTCATCAGGTTGTTGCACAGCTTCAGCGCGATTCCCGCGCCCACTGCGCCCACCTCGACGACCGTGTTGCCACCGAGCGACATGATTGGCCTGCAGCGCGCAATGACTTCGTCGTCTCCCGCGAGCATATAACCGAAAGTACCCAAGGCATTGCGCGTGACCGGCGCATCGACAAGTCGAATCGATTTCGCTGCGGCATCCCGGTTCCAGCGCATCACCGAGTCCTGGAGCACCGTGCTGTGAATCGCCACGACGGTGCCCGGCCTGGCATTCTCCAGCAGGCCGCCAGGTCCATAGAGCAACTGATCGACATCATCGTCATTGCGCACACAGACACCGATGAGGTCACACTCGCGCGCCAGCCCCGCCATGCTCGACGCGGCCCTGGCGCCCGCCGCCACCAGCACTTGCACCGGATCCGGCACGACGTCGAATACCCACATCTCCTCGTCCGCGAGCGCCCACTTCAGCGCCAGTTCCTTGCCGATATGCCCCAATCCCACGAATCCTGGGCTCATTTTCGACACCTCCGTAATGTTCATCGAGCCACACCCGCCGCGTTCACGAGGACTCACCGGTCCCGGCGCAGGCGCTACGGTTCTCCCTCGAGCGTGACGCGTCACAGCGTGTCGTCGGCGAGCTCGCCCAGCGCCAGGACACCGGCGGTACCGGTGCCGCAATGGATCACACGCAGGGGTCGGGGCATTGCGGTTTGCTCCGTGACGGATCCGGGAACAGCGAGCGCGCGAGCAGCAGGTAGCTCGCCGCCGCCAGCAACGGCAGGACGCTCACCGCGACCAGCGACCAGCGCACCGCTTCCTCGCCGTAGCGCGGCTCGAGGCGCATGTTGAGATCACCGACGAGCAACGGTCCGAGGCCCGTGCCGACGAAGCTTGCGATCATGCTCCAGCTCGCCGCGGTCACGGCTCGCGCGCTGGGCGGCACCAGGCCCTGTGCCACCGCCATGGTGGCCGGGGCCCAGCCGGCGCCAACCAGGGAGGCAGCGACCGAGAAATAGAAACCGACCGGCACGCCGCCCGCGAGCACGTCGGCGGGCGCGAGGTAAAACGCCAGGCCGAGCGGCACGAGCAACAGCGCGCAGAGCGCGGGAAACCAGCCGTACCAGCGCCGGTCGCGCTGCGCGAGACGATCGGTTATCCACGCGCAGAGATACGTGCCCAGCGCCGCCGGCACCGGCGAGATCAGCGCGTACCAAAGCCCGGCCTCGGCCGCATCCATGCCGTAGACGCGACGCAGGAAGGTCGGTTCCCAGAAATTGCGCCCCATCGCCACGACAGTGACGAAGGTCGCCCCGAGCGTGAGCCAGACGAAGGCTGGCGTGCGCGCGAGCTGCCACAGCACGCCGCCCAGCGACTTGCCGGTGAACTCGTCCACGCCCGGCGCGTCGGCCGGGCGACGCGGCAGCTCGTCCACCGTGAACAGGAAAACCAGCGCCAGAACCAGGCCCGGCAGCCCGACGCTCACCAGCGCCAGGCGCCAACCGAACTGTTCGCTGGCCCAGCCGCCATAGATCACCCCGCCGCCCATGCCCACGAGCGCGCCGATGCTGAGCAGCGACATCGCCCGCGCGCGGCGCGCCGGTGGCACATAGTCCGTGAGCAGCGAGTGGCTCGGCGGGCTGCCGCCCGCCTCGCCGATACCGACGCCCATGCGCGTCAATGCCAACTGCACGAAATTCTGCGCCGCGCCCGACAGCGCGGTCATCAGGCTCCAGCCAAACAGTGCCGCGGCGATGATGCGCGGACGCGAATAGCGGTCGGCGAGCCGCGCAATCGGGATACCCGCCAGCAGGTAGGTCAGGGAAAATGCAAAACCCATCACCAGACCCATCTGGCGATCGTCGAGCGCGAGGTCACGCTTGATGTCGTCCACCAGCACCGAGACGATGGTGCGGTCACAGACGTTGAACGCCGCGACCAGGAAGATCAGGCAGAGGACGTAATTGACGTAGGCGGGGCTGCGCACGGTCGCGGGCACGGCACCATCGGTCATACGGTACCGCCCGGCACCCGGGTGACGGGGTCGGTCAGCAGCAGGGTCAGCATGACTACGCACGAGGCCTCGATCAGCATGCGACCGAGGCTCCAGCGAGCGCCCGGCGCATCCTCGTCGGTGTTCTTCGCGTTGTGCGTTTTCATATTGCGTATCCGGCTCCCCATTCCCGCATTCCCGCATTCCCGCAGCTTGCGCATCCTGCCGGTGTCCTTAGGGCTTGTCGAGGCGGTTGCGGTTCTCCCCGGATCGGGAGGCCTTCGGCAAGGTGAAAGACTCACCCGATCAGGTTGACGTCCACCCGCCACGGGCGGCACTACTGCGGTAGGCAGGCCGGTACAACGGCGCTATAGTGCCGGCCATCCGTGATAGCCGGGTCAACCATGCGCCGCCACCTGCACAATTGCGCCACGCTGCTCGCGCTCTGCGCGGTGCTGCTGCGTGGCGTGATTCCGCTGGGATGGATGCCCTCGGCCGATGCCGGCGCGCTGGCGCTGTGCACCGCCGATGGCCTGGTGCAGCTGTCGACGGCGGATGCTGCGGACCTGCTCGGACAACCGCCCGCGGCGCCCGACGACGGCCACGTCCAACCGGCTCCCTGCTCGTTCGCCGCGGCCGGCTCCCTCGCCGGCGTGCCCGCGGCCGTTGCGCTGTCGCAGCCGGCCCCGTTCGCAGGCTTCCCGGCGACGCCCTATTCCGCGCCGTTCCTTCCCGACCGGCCCGCGGGCAACACGCTCGCGCGCGCCCCGCCCGCGCTCTCCTGAACCCCGCTCGATGCTGATCGCCGTGGCGCCCGTGCGCCGCGGCACCCGTTGCGATTCCAGGAGACACACCGATGACACTTCGTCCGCTCGCGGCCGCGCTCGCCTGCGCCCACGCCTTCACCCTTGCCTCCCTCGACGCCCACGCCAGCCGCGCCGACGAGGGGCTCGAGGAAATCATCGTCACCGCGGTGCACATGCGCAGACCTCTGATGGTCACCACCGACCCCTCGCTGCCACGCCAGCCGCTGCCCGCGCACGACGGCGCCGACTACCTGAAGACCATTCCCGGCTTCAACGTGATCCGCAAGGGCGGCACCGACGGCGACCCGATGTTCCGCGGCATGGCGGCCTCGCGCGTCAACATCCTGCTCGACGGCGAATCGCTGCTCGGCGGCTGCGGCATGCGCATGGACCCGCCTACCGCCTACGTATTCCCCGAGGCCTACGACCGCATCACCGTGATCAAGGGTCCGCAGAGCGTGACGCACGGCCCCGGCAACTCGGCGGCCACCGTGATGTTCGAGCGCGACTCCAAGCGCCTGGAGGAAACCGGCTGGAAGGCCAACGGGTCGGTGACCGTCGCCAGCTTCGGGCGCGAAGACGCGGTGCTGCACGTGGTTGGCGGCACGCCGCAGGCATATGCCGAGCTGACCGGCACGCACGCGCAGTCCGACAACTACGAGGACGGCAGCGGCAACGAGGTGCACTCGCGCTACGAGCGCCAGAGCGTCAACGCCGCGCTCGGCTGGACGCCGGACGAGAACACCAGCCTCGAACTCAGCGGCGCGCTCAGCGACGGCGAGGCAGCCTACGCGGACCGCATGATGGACGGCGCCGAGTTCGAGCGCGAGAACGTCGGGCTCAAGTTCCGCAAGGACCATCTCTCGGAACTGGTGCAGCGGGTCGAGGCGCAGGCCTACTACAACTACATCGACCACGTGATGGACAACTACAGCCTGCGTGAGTTCACGCCGAGCATGATGATGCCCAAGCCCTCGGCCAGCAATCCGGACCGCGAGACCACGGGCGGGCGCCTGCTGGCCGAGCTGAAACTGGGCGAGCGCACGCGCGCCGAGCTCGGCCTCGACACCCAGGCCAACGAGCATGCGGTGCGCTCGACCATGAACCAGCCGATGATGCCCTTCGAGCGCATGGACCGCGTCGATGACGCGCGCTTCGACAATCTCGGCATCTTCGCCGAAGTCACGCGGGCGCTCGACGAGCGCTCGCGACTGATCGGCGGGCTTCGCTTCGACGACTGGGAGGCCAGGGACGAGCGCGCCACGATCCGCAATCCCATGATGATGATGGCGATGCCGAACCCCACCGCGGGCGAGACGCGCGACGACATGCTGGAGAGCGGTTTCCTGCGCTACGAGCACGACATGCAGGAGAGGCCCGTCACCGTTTACGCCGGCCTCGGGCACGTCGAGCGTTTTCCCGACTACTGGGAGATCATCTCGGACAAGGAAAGCGCCACCAGCCTCAGCGCCTTCGAAACTGATCCGGAGAAGAACACCCAGCTCGACGTCGGCCTGATCCAGCGCGGCGCGAAGGTCTCGACATCGGTGTCGCTGTTCTACAACGACATCGAGGACTACATCCTGATCGAGTCGAACGTCAGGAAAGGCATGCGCACGGCCACCATCGCGCGCAACGTCGATGCCACCACCTGGGGCGGCGAGGCCGGACTGAGCTATGCGATCGCCACCCACTGGAAGACGGATCTCACGCTCGCCTACACGCGCGGGGAGAACGACACCGATGACCACGCGCTGGCACAGCAGTCGCCGTTCGAGGGACGCTGGAGCCTCAACTACGACAACGGCACCTGGTCTGCGGGCGCCCTCGTACGCCTGGTCGACGACCAGGACCGCTACGCGCTGAACCAGGGCAACGTGGTGGGCCAGGACCTGGGGCCGACCGATGGCTTCGGCGTGCTGTCGCTCAACGGCGGCTGGAAGATCCGCGAGGGCGTGCAGCTGACGGCTGGCGTCGACAACCTTCTCGACGAGACCTATGCCGAGCACATCAGCCGCGGCGGCGCCATGCTCGCGGGCTTCACGCAGACCGAGCGCGTGAACGAGCCCGGGCGCACCGCGTGGATGAAGCTCAGCCTCGTGCTCGATTGACCTGGATCAGCATCCGCCCGCCATCCGCCCCCTGTTGTTCGGGGCGGATGCCGGCGTACCATCGGCACTCCAACGCATCGACGCGGCCATGGGCCGCGCAACGGAGTCCCGCATGGCTCGCATCGTGGTTATGGGCGCCGGCCTCGGCGGCATGCCGGCCGCATACGATCTCAAGCACGCGCTCGGCAAGGACCACGAGGTCACGCTGATCAATCCCAGCCCGCACTTCCAGTTCACGCCCTCGAACCCGTGGGTGCTGGTGGGGTGGCGCACGCCGCAGCAGGTGCTGGTGCCGATCGGAGAGAACGTGCAGAAGAAAGGCGTGCGCTTCATCGCGCAGGCCGTGACGCGCATCGACGCCGACGCCAACCGCCTGACGCTGGCCGACGGCAGCGAGGAGTCCTACGACTACCTGGTCATCTGCACCGGCCCGCGACTGGCTTTCGAGGAAGTGCCCGGCGCCGGTCCCGACGCCCACACACACAGTGTCTGCACCACGCCGCACGCCGAGCGCGCCGCGCGCTGCTACGAGGAGTTCCTGCGCAATCCCGGTCCCGTAGTGGTCGGCGCCGTGCAGGGGGCGAGCTGCTTCGGCCCGGCCTACGAGATGGCGATGATCCTCGACGCGGATCTGCGCAGGCGCAAGCTGCGCGACCGCGTGCCGATGACCTTCGTCACCAGCGAGCCCTACATCGGCCACATGGGACTCGGCGGCGTCGGGGACTCCAAGACCCTGCTGGAATCGGAGTTGCGCCAGCGCCACATCCGCTGGATCACCAACGCGAAAGTGCTGGAAGCCGCCGCCGAGGCGGTGAAGGTCGCCGAGCACGACGACAAGGGCGCCCTGGTGAAGGAGCACGAACTGCCGACGCGCTTCACGATGCTGATCCCCGCGTTCAGGGGCGTGGATGCGGTGGCGGCCGTCGAAGGGCTGTGCAACCCGCGCGGCTTCGTGGTGATCGACGAGCACCAGCGCAACCCCAGGTACCGCAACATCTTCGCCGCCGGCGTCTGCGTCGCGATCGCGCCGGTCGAGGCGACGCCGGTGCCCACGGGCGCGCCCAAGACCGGCTACATGATCGAGTCGATGGTGACCGCGATCGTGCACAACATCCGCGCCGACCTCGCGGGCCAGCCGGCCACGGAGCGCGCGACCTGGAACGCGATCTGCCTCGCCGACCTCGGCGACGACGGCGTGGCCTTCGTGGCGTTGCCGCAGATCCCGCCGCGCAACATGACCTGGGCCAAGCGCGGCAAGTGGGTGCATTTCGCCAAGATCGCCTTCGAGAAGTACTTCATGCACAAGATGGCGAGCGGCAACACCGAGCCCGTCTACGAGAAATACGTGTTGAAGGCGCTGGGAATCCTGCGCCTGAGATCAGGCGAGCACAAGGAACTGTAAGGACGCGGCGCGTGCCCGGCGCCGTCGGGCACGCGCCTCGTCCTCCCCTCAGCGGAATGCCTGTCCCGGCGCCACGCCGAGCTTGCGTGCCGCGATCGCCGCCGGGCAGAAGCCGGTGATGGAGGACTGCAACAGGTTCAGCCCGACGAAGGCCGTGAGGAAGTACCAGTAATGGTGCACCCACAGGCCGAGCGCAAGGCTCAGCAGCACCATGAAACCGGCAAAGCCGAGCACGAAGCGGTCGAGGTTCATCGCATACCCTCCTGGCGGGTCAGTACGCGGCCAAATATCAGGCTAATCTAATGTGTTTTCAATCCTGATGGGGGACGTTTCAGGCATTGCCTGCTAGAATCTGCCCCAGTCCCCCAACTCCAGATGCTTCCAGATGCGCGCATTCACCCTGATCCCGACCCTGTTGTGCACCGTTTTTTCGTCCGTTGCCGCCCAGGCCATGACCCTGCGCATGCCTGCCCCCGGCGACGACGTCATCGGCGAGGTCACGATGGTGCAGATCGCCCGCCACGCCGATACCCTCAACGACTATGCCCGAGCCTACGGCTTCGGCTTTCGCGAGTTGTTGGCGGCGAACCCCGGCATCAACCCGTGGGTACCGGGCGAAGGGCGCAAGGTGCTGATGCCCGGCGAGTTCATCCTGCCGCCCGGACCGCGCGAGGGCGTGGTCCTCAACCTGGCCGAGCAGCGCCTGTACTATTACCAGCCCGACGGCAAGACCGTGGTCACGTACCCCGTGGGCATCGGTCGCGAGGACTGGCAGACGCCCCAGGTGAGCACGACGGTGACCAAGGTGGTCAAGGACCCGAGCTGGACTCCCCCGGCCTCGATCCGGCGCGAGCACGCCGCGATGGGCGATCCGCTGCCCGCCGTCGTGCCCCCCGGACCGGACAATCCGCTGGGCCCGTGGGCGATCCGGCTCGCAGCGCCGGGTTACCTGATCCACGGCAGCAACAAGGAGCTCGGCGTCGGCATGCGCGTGAGCCACGGCTGCATGCGCCTTTACAACGAAGACGTCGAGGAATTTGCCGGGCTCATCAAGCCCGGGACCCCGGTGCGCATCATCGACGTGCCGGTGAAGGTGGGCTGGAAAGGCGGCGCGATGTATGTCGAGGTGCACGAGGCACTCGAGGAAAAGCGCGCGCAACACGTGCCCGAAGAGGCCGTGGCCGATGCGATTTCCGTTGCGAACCGGATAGTCGGCCAACCCACCGAGATCGACTGGCTCGAAGCCAAGGCTGCCGCCGTGCAGCGTTCGGGCTTGCCGATGCGCGTTTCGGTCCAGAGCGTCGCCTCGCGCTGACCCTGCTCACCGGGGCGGAGCCCGGGACGCCTGCGCACATTCCGGCGGGCAGCAGGCTCCAGCCCCGGCGGTGCTCAGCCGCGCACGAACACCGTCACCAGCTCATCGTCGCCGACCTGGCGGCTCCAGTGTCCGTGCACCGCCGGATCGAACTCCACGCCCTCGGGCACGACGTCGGCTGAATAGAAATGCTCGCCGGGGCCGAACACCCGCGAGCTGCCGTCCTGCAGCCCGATCTCCATCTTGCCGCGCAGTATGAACACCCACTGCGGCGTACCGGTGCAATGAAAGCTGCTGCGAAAACCCACGGGGCTCTCGCGCAATTGCAGGCCACTGCTCGGCATCAGCGCCGAGAAGCGCGCCTGCGGCGTGCCTTCGGGCAGCGGCACCTGCTCCTCGCGAAAGCGGGCGCGCCCGTCGCTGTCGGTGAACAGTACGACCTTGGTGAAATGCGTCATCGGGGAATCTCGCTGCCGTTGCGGGTGACGGCATTCTAGCCCCGCCCCGTGGCGGGCGTGTATAAAGCCGACTCCATCCAAATCGACCAGGGAGGAAACCCGTGGGCAATCTCGACGGCAAGCGCATCATCGTGACCGGCGGCGCCGGCGGCATCGGCAACGCGGCGGTGCGGCTGTTCGCCGCCGAGGGGGCTCGCGTGGCCTGCACCTTCAACACCGCCGCGCCCGAGGTTCCCGCGAGCGTGCTCACGGCGCGCTGCAACATCGCCGACAGGGCCGAGGTGAACCAGGTATTCGAGCGCTTCGCCGAAGCGCTCGGCGGGCTCGACGTGCTGGTGCATGCCGCCGGCAAGCACGGCAGCCAGGCGGCGGAACTGGTCGGCGAGCAGGACTGGGACGAGATGTTCGACCTCAACGGCAAGGCCACGGTGTGGACCAACCAGGCCGCGTTCCGCCATATGCGCGAACACGGCGGCTCGATCGTGAACATGGGTTCCGTCGAAGGTGTGCGCGGCTTCGCCGGCAACTCCATGTACGCGGCCTCGCGCGGCGCCGTGATGGCCTGGACGCGCTCGGTCGCGCTGGAATGGGGCCGCCACGGTGTGCGCGTCAACTGCGTAGCGCCGGCGATCCACACCGAGATCTTCGAGCGCCAGCGCCAGCAGATGGACGCCGCCACGCTCGCGATGGTCGACGCGCACCTCGCCGCCGCGATTCCGCTGGGGGGCCGGATGGGCGATCCGCTGCGCGACCTGGCTCCGGTGCTCGCCTTTCTCGCCTCTGACGACTCGCGTTTCATCACCGGCCAGACCCTCGCGGTCGACGGCGGGCTGATGATGCTGGGCTCCTGAGCAGCGCGTGCGCCGGCTCGCCTGCTGGCTGGCCCTCGCCTTCGCGTTCGCCCTGCCCGCAGGCGCGCTCGATGCGCCGCGGCTGCTGGACGACGAGACCGCGGTAGCGCGCGTGCTCGCCACCGTCGATGCGCGCCTGGCGCTGATGTCGCAGGTCGCGGCGGCAAAATGGCTCGCGGGCAACGCGGTGAGCGATCCCGCGCGCGAACAGGCGGTGCTGGAGCACAACGCCACGGCGGCCAGCGCGCTGGGACTCGCCACGACGCCGGCGGGCGAACTGCTGGCGCTGCAGATGCGTTTTGCGCGCGAGGCGCAGCTGCGGCTGCACGCGAAGTGGCAGCGCCACGGCTGCGACGCCTGCGAGCCGGTACCCGATCTCGCCACCGTGCGACAAGAGCTGGATGCGCTGGGCGCCACGCAGCTGCGCGCCATCCATCTCGCCGCGCCGGCGCTGGCAGCGCCGGACTTCGTCGTACGCCACACGGCGCTGGCTGACGAGCGGCTCCAGATCGCGCTGCCGGCCGGCGCCGATCGCGCGGCGCTGCTGCACGCGCTGGCCGCGATCCGCCGCACCGCCGCGCCGTCGCTCGCGCGCGTCCAGGCCAGCGGCGTGCTGCGCATAGCTACCACCGGCGATTACGCGCCGTTCAGCCTGGAACGCGACGGCCGCCTGCAGGGCGTCGACATCGCGCTGGCTCTGGCGCTGGCAGCGGACCTGGGACTGGAGGCCGTGTTCGTGCCCACCGGCTGGCCCACCCTGATGCAGGATCTCGCCGCCGACCGCTTCGACGTGGCGCTGTCCGGCATCTCGATCACGCCCGAGCGCGCCGCCTTGGCGTTCTTCTCGCTCCCGTACCACGCCGGTGGCAAGAGCATCGTTGCGCGCTGCGCCGAGCGCGCACGCTTCGATACCGCGCGGGAGCTCGACGATCCCGCCGTTCGCGTGATCGTGAATCCCGGCGGCACCAACGAGGCATGGGTGCGCACCAACCTGGGGCGGGCGCAGATCCAGGTGCACCCCGACAACCGTACGATATTCCACGAGATCGTTGCCGGTCGCGCCGACGCGATGGTCACCGACGATGTGGAAGTCGAACTGCAGGCACGCCGCCTCCCGCAACTGTGCCGCACGCTGCCCGGCACGCTGAACCGTGCCGACAAGGCCGTGCTGATGGCACGCGACGCCGCGCTGAAAGGCGCCGTCGATGCCTGGCTGCAGCGCCAGCTGGAGGCCGGCCTGCCCGCAGCGCTGCTGCGCGAGGCCTTGGCGCACTGATTGCATGAGCTCCTGCAGACGAGCGAAGCAGGCCCACCGCGCGTCCATTTGCACACATCGCGCAGAGGCGCGGAATCATTACGGGTGGTCCATACTCAAACCAAGCATCATCACTTCGTCCGGAGGTATCGATGAGCCTGTTCCAGCACTACCGCGAACGCTACGAAGAAGCGAAGGAAGAGGAACTGTCGCTGGTGGAGTACCTCGAACTGTGCAAGCGCGACCGCTTCGCCTACGCCAATGCCGCCGAACGCATGCTGCACGCGATCGGCACGCCGGAGTACATCGACACCTCCACCGACGCGCGCCTCTCACGACTGTTCTCGAACCGCGTGATCGCGCGCTACCCGGCGTTTCGCGAGTTCCACGGCATGGAGGACACCATCGAGCAGATCGTGTCCTACTTCCGCCACGCGGCGCAGGGACTCGAGGAGAAGAAGCAGATCCTCTACCTGCTCGGCCCCGTCGGCGGCGGCAAGTCATCGATGGCCGAACGGCTGAAGAAGCTCATGGAACGCTGCCCCATCTACGCGCTCAAGGGCTCTCCGGTGTTCGAGTCGCCGCTCGGGCTGTTCGACCCGGACGAGGACGCCGAGATCCTCGAGCGTGATTACGGCATCGCGCGGCGCTACCTCAACGTGATCATGTCGCCGTGGGCGCTGAAGCGGCTGCACGAGTACGGTGGCGACATCAGCAAGTTCCGCGTCGTGAAGCTGCGCCCCTCGGTGCTCGACCAGGTCGCGGTGGCAAAGACCGAGCCCGGCGACGAGAACAACCAGGACATCTCCTCGCTGGTGGGCAAGGTCGACATCCGCATGCTGGAGAGATTTTCCCAGAACGACGCCGATGCCTACAGCTATTCGGGCGCGCTGTGCCGCGCCAACCAGGGCATCATGGAATTCGTCGAGATGTTCAAGGCGCCGATCAAGGTACTGCATCCGCTGCTGACGGCGACCCAGGAGGGCAACTACAACGGCACCGAGGGCCTCTCGGCGCTGCCCTTCAGCGGCATCATCCTCGCGCACTCGAACGAATCGGAATGGGTCGGTTTCAGGAACAACCGCAACAACGAGGCCTTCCTCGACCGCGTGTTCATCGTGAAGGTGCCCTACTGCCTGCGCGTCAGCGAGGAAATCAAGATCTACCGCAAGCTGCTGGCTGGCAGCGACCTGCACGCGGCGCCCTGCGCGCCGGGCACGCTGGAGATGATGGCGCAGTTCTCGGTGCTCTCGCGCATCCAGGAGCCCGGGAACTCCAGCGTCTACTCCAAGATGCGCGTCTACGACGGCGAGTCGCTGAAGGACACCGACCCGAAGGCGAAGTCCTACCAGGAGTACCGCGACGCCGCCGGCGTGGACGAGGGCATGAACGGCCTCTCGACGCGTTTCGCGTTCAAGATCCTCTCGCGCGTGTTCAACTTCGACGCCACCGAGATCGCCGCCAACCCGGTGCACCTGCTGTACGTGCTGGAGACCCAGCTCGAGCGCGAGCAGTTCCCGCAGGACGTGCACGACCGTTACCTCGAGCACCTCAAGAACTTCCTCGTGCCGCGCTACGTCGAGTTCATCGGCAAGGAAGTCCAGACGGCGTATCTGGAGTCCTATTCCGAGTACGGCCAGAACCTGTTCGACCGCTACGTGCTGTACGCCGACTTCTGGATCCAGGACCAGGAGTACCGCGATCCGGAAACGGGCGAGAACTTCGATCGCGCGGCGCTGAACGAGGAGCTCGAGAAGATCGAGAAGCCCGCCGGCATCAGCAATCCGAAGGATTTCCGCAACGAGGTCGTGAACTTCGTGCTGCGCGCGCGCGCCTCCAACCAGGGGCACAACCCGGTGTGGACCAGCTACGAGAAGCTGCGCTCCGTCATCGAGCACAAGATGTTCTCGACCACCGAGGACCTGCTGCCGGTGATTTCCTTCAACGCCAAGGCCTCGAAGGAGGACCAGCAGAAGCACCAGGATTTCGTGGTGCGCATGGTGAAGAAGGGCTACACCGAGAAGCAGGTGCGCCTGCTCTCGGAGTGGTACCTGCGGGTGCGCAAGGCGAGCTGACGCGAACCCATCGACACGCATGGAACGGAGCGCCGCGGCATGCCACACCTGATCGACCGGCGCCAGTGGGGGAAGAAGCGCAGCACGGTCAACCGCCAGCGCTTCATCCGCCGCTTCAAGGACCAGATCAAGCGCGCGCTCGCCGAGCAGATCGACCGACGCGGCGTCACGGACGTGCAGAACGGCGAGAGCGTGAGCATCCCGGCGCGCGACACCGGCGAGCCCACCTTCCGCCAGGGCGCGGGCGGGCATCGCGAGCGGATATTCCCCGGCAACCACGAGTACGTGAGCGGCGACCGCATCCCCAAACCCCAGGGTGGCGGCGGCGGGCAGGGCCAGGGGCGACGCGCCGGGGACTCGGGCGAGGGCGAGGACGAGTTCCGCTTCGAGATCTCGCGCGACGAGTACCTCGACCTGATGTTCGAGGATCTCGAACTGCCGCGCCTCGACATCACGCAGCTGAAGAACGTCGAGCGTTTCAGGAACGTCCGCGCCGGTTACCGCACCGACGGCGTGCCGACGAACCTGAACATCGTGCGCTCGCTCGAGCGCGCGCTGGCGCGGCGCATCGCGCTCAGCGGCGGTGATCGCCGCGAACTGCGCGAACTGGAAGCCGAGCTCGCGCA
>Ga0073904_10002224_pt1 | contig 14661 bp, 7 predicted proteins | sample KloWWTrecipitate_FD_66668 | JGI IMG/M metagenome (GOLD analysis project Ga0073904, IMG submission 66668) | Active sludge microbial communities from Klosterneuburg, Austria, studying microevolution and ecology of nitrifiers - Klosterneuburg... | ecosystem: Engineered > WWTP > Aerobic digester >...
AAAAACAAATACCATTTGCATCTTTATCAACCAGTTAAGGGAAAAAATAGGGGTGATGTTTGGTAACCCCGAAACAACTACCGGCGGTAATGCTCTGAAATTCTATGCATCCGTTCGTCTCGATATCCGCCGCATGACACAGGTAAAAGATGGTGATGAGGCCATTGGTAACCATGTAAAAGTAAAAGTCGTAAAGAATAAAGTGGCCCCCCCGTTCCGGGCTGCCGAGTTTGATATCATTTTCGGGGAAGGCATTTCCAAAACCGGTGAGATCATTGATATGGGTACTGAACTTGGGATTATTCAAAAAAGCGGATCCTGGTATAGTTATAACAGTGATAAATTGGGCCAGGGCCGTGATTCCGTAAAACAATTAATGGTAGACAATCCAGAACTGGCTAAAGAAATTGAAGGGAAGATCAGGGAGAAAATAAAAGAAATGCAGACAGCATAATTGACTTATATACAATGTATTAACGATGGGTTAGTGTACTGAACCGTTCCGCCTCCGGCAGAACGGTTTTTTATTTCTTCACAAATATTTTACAAGAAAAAAAACAAATCAATGTTTAAACATTGTATATTTGTTCTGTCCTCCCCGCAACCAATTAAAGCAGGGAACCGTTAATACAGTTTATTTATATGACTACCACATCACCTAAAACCAGTTTATTACAATCGCTCCATTTACTTTTCGGAGCCGGATTGCTGGTTTCCTTTTTCCTTCCCTGGGTGGCCTGGAAAGATATTAAAGTGAGCGGTTATCATATGCCAGCCGGAAATTTTTTCAAATTATCGGAATCTAATTTTGGATTAGGTAATCCATTTCCCCAGTTTGATTTTACTTTTTATTTCTTCTGGCTGATCCCCGTCTTAGTTGTTGCCGGAATCGTTATTGTTTTACAAAATAAAAAAACTTCCATCCCTGCTTTTCTTTCCGGGGCATTGGCCCTCTCTCTTGTCACTGTTTACTATTTTTTTTCGAATACACTGGTCGACCTGGGAGTAGGCAACAGCGCATTTGATATGCTGGAACCGGGTGCTTTTATTACCGTTTTTACTGCAATAGGTTTTATTTTGACTACACTTCCCCTGCATAGTTGGTTTAAAAAAATGGCCTGGATTATTATAGGCCCTTTGTTAGCATGGGGAGCATATAAAACCGGAGAGCAATCTGTACTGTCTGAAACTTTTACCCATACTGACCAGGTAGCAGCAGATTATACTGCTGATGCTGCGGGGCTGATAAAAGAATTTTTGACAAACGATACGGCCGCTAACAAAAAATACCTGGAGAAAACCATTATTGTAAATGGTAACACTTCCGCTATTGAAATACTGGGTGACTCTACAAGCACCATCAAATTTGAAGACAGTACCGGTTCTTATGCCATCTTCTCCCTGGAAAAAAGTCAGTTTGATAAAATAAATAAGATTACCAGGGGAGAGGCAGTTTCACTGAAAGGTGTTTGCAGTGGCAGTATTTATAGTGAAATATTGGGTACAACAGCGATAACATTCAAAAGAGCAACTTTTAATATCAAATAAATACAATTAATCAACAAATGAAAAAAACAACACTTGTTCTGGCTTTAGTATTCGCTGCAGGCGCAGCGTTTGCACAAAAAAAAACTACTTCATCGGCAACTGTTTCTTTTGATGCCACCACACCAAAAGATGCTTTACCCAAGGCAGAAAACAAAACTGTTATCGGTTCTATTGACACTCAAACAGGTGCCGTGGCTTTTGAAGCAGCAGTAAAAAATTTCGCTTTTTCCAATCCTAAAATCCAGGAGCATTTCAACGCCCCCAACTGGATGAGTTCTGACCAGTTTCCCAAATTCACCTTTACGGGAACGATCGATAAAGTAAATAAAGTAAAATTCGATAAAAACGGAACCTATACTGTAAAAGTAAACGGTAACCTCACCGTTAAAGGAATCAGTAAACCTTCAAAGGTTCAAGGAACTGTAACAGTTGCTGATGGAAAAATCAAGGTTGCAGCTAATTTCAAAATCAAATTAGAAGATTATAATATCACCGGTCAGCCGATTGAAGCCGGCAAAATAGATAAAGAACCAAAGATTACAGTTTCAGCTGAGTTCTGATAAAAATACTCCTATAAAAATGAAACGCCCCGCTCTATTGTGGGGTGTTTCATTTACTGAGCTTTATTTAGTTCCCTATCTCTCTTTCCAGGTGTATCAGCTTTCCAGTTGCATCAAACCCTTCCACAATCACTTTGAACTTCTTGCTGAAATCATTATTATAAAAATTTAATTTAACCGTCCTGGTTTCCATATCTGTAAACAGGTTGGAATTCCAGTATAGCGTTGTCCTTCCATCCACCCCGATCTGCTTTGCTTCTGCTGTAGTATAGGAAGGACTATAAAATTCTTTTGTGATTGAATATCCATTTGCTTCAAAAAAACTCAGCTTATCCGGCTTTTGTTCATCCATAAATTTTTCTTTAGTATAAATAGACAGCGCCCCGCCTGGTGAACCGCTACCCACCCCTACAAAACCGGCTTCATAAAACTTAACCAGTGCCACATCGGTTACTCTAATTGTCCGTAAAAAACCCATATCTGCAGGTTGTTCATTCAGGAAAAGTCCAATTACCCATTTCTGGCCACTCATCAAACTCATATTTTTCCTGTTGACAAAGCGTCCGCCCTGTATTTCCACCTGCTGAATCCTGTTCTTAATATAATCAATCACATTCATTGATTTATCGTTTGCCGGCTCATTAATATTATCAAGGTTCACTTTGCCGGCTGTCCTGAATACACCAGTGGTATATTTCTCATTCACAATATCAAAAGGCTTTTTAGAGGATTTTGATTTTATATCAACATTTTCCAACTCCTTAATTTTTTCCTCAAAGCCTTGTGTGTATGTATAGCGCCTGGCTATCTCTTCATTGTAAGGCAAGCCGGATAGATTCTTCTCTCCAACTTCTGATGGAATCAACAAAGGAATTTTTATCACCTGCTTTTCCATTTCGTTCTCATCGGTAATTGCAAGGGCAGGTTTGGGTTTACCCTGTTTATCTGTATAAGCATAATAAAATTTTGCTTTACCCATGAACACTAATGAGTCCAGTATGAATCTTCCCTGTTCGGAAAGGATCCCTTCCTGGTTTTGAGTAGTGGAGTCCTCCGCTTCAATATAGATATTAAGTTTACCTGTTGTTAATGGAGCATTGGTTTTCTCATCCACAACTTTACCGGCTATTCTAATAAGGCTTTCATCATTAAATTTCTTTTCAGGAAACTCCTTTGCCAATATTTTATTCCAGTTAAACCGTCTCCAGCCATGTGTAAGCATGAGGTTGTCCATAGCCAGGTCAGTTGAATCAGTTTTACTGTTAAAATACCAGGCAGGATTATGTATATATCCTTTCAGATCGTCTGTCAATAAAAACCGGGAGTAAATATTCTCCTTATCTGTAAGACCACCACCCGGAATATCAACGACTGATACAGAAAAACTTCTTTGCACCATATCGGGAAAACTCAGTTCAAAAATATTTTCTTCCCGTTTACCGGTACCCAGTTTTACTATATTGATATCCGGTTTCACCTTATATTCTTCATTATTGACAAAAGAAAGCCGTTCAGCAAGAGGAACACCTTTATCACTAAAAACAGTAAAATGTAAGATACCGGAAGGCAGGCTATCCGTAATGAGGTGACCAATGATTGAAGGGTACCCCTCAAAGGCGATCTCTGTTTCATACACCACATGATTATTTATTTGCGCTACCAGCAATAAATTTTCAAATTGCTCCTTTTCTTTTGGCCCCCTTACCAATTGAAATTTTTTCCCCCCTTTTTCATCCTGAACTTTCAGGATTATCCCTGATGCCCGGACTTCCGGAAGATTGAACTGTCTTTTCCCAGCTGCAGTCTCTGTTTCCGCAATATATTTCTTCCCTGCCAGTGGTTTAAATGGCACCCTGCCAATACCATCATGATAGGTTTTAAACGGGGCAACAGTAATTCCGTCTTCGGTTTTTATCATTCCACTTATCTCAACCGGGATGCCGAATTGGTCAACTGCTTTAAAAGCAACCATTGTCAGTATCCCATCAACGAGGTATCCGCTCTCAGGAAAAAACTGGAGGGAGACTGTTTGTGATAATTTTGCAGCTGCAGGTGTTACCCCTGGTTTAAAAATGACAATATTTTTTTTGTAGACAAACGACTCATCATTATTCAGCATAGCCGGTGTCAATGCCCGGATATAATAATTGCCCTGTGGAAGAGAATCCGGAATACTGATATTTCCCCTGGCAGTAGCCCCTACAACCGGGTATTTTCCTGAACTGATAATATTTCCTTTAGCATCTATGAACTGCAGGTAAAAATTATTACTGACAGCATCCGGTTTACCATCATTGTATAAATATGCTTTGAACCAGATTGTCTCTCCGGCCACATAATATTCTTTATCGTAATGGATATAGATCTTCTCCGTTGGAAATTGTGTGTTCAGCACTGTTAATGCTGAATCAATTTTCTGAGCCTGCAGGCTAAAAAAAACCAACATAATAATACCTGCTGTTGCAATAACTTTTTTCATGTACGCTGTTTTGCGGTTAAAGTACGCTTTTGTAACCCTCTCAGGGTCATCAATTATCTGGGCGGAAAATTGGTTGGATAAAGATGAGATTTTTATAAATAGCGCTGCCTATGATTCTTGTTAATTGATGTTTATGATGCATATGATAATTATCAGAAGCCTGCCGTTTCAGCGGTTCATTCAGTAAATTGCATATCCTTATGCCATTCAATCTCCATATTCCCTTTCCCCCCGCCGGCGACCAGCCCGCAGCCATCCAAAATCTGACTGAGGGGATTCTGAACGGAGAAAAATACCAGACCTTATTAGGTGTTACCGGTAGTGGCAAGACCTATACCATCGCCAATGTAATTCAGCAACTGCAACGCCCCACATTGGTGCTGACACATAATAAAACCCTGGTGGCACAATTGTATGGTGAGTTCCGTCAATTCTTTCCGGAGAATGCAGTCGAGTATTTTGTTTCTTATTATGACTACTACCAGCCGGAAGCATATATGCCGGTAAGCGATGTATATATCGAAAAAGACCTGAGTATTAATGATGAGCTGGATAAACTGCGCCTGAGAGCCACTTCCAGTTTACTAAGCGGTAGAAGAGATATTATTGTCGTTGCCTCCGTAAGTTGTATTTATGGTATGGGCAATCCAACTGATTACGAAAACGGCATTATCCGTATCAATAAAGGGCAAACCATTTCCAGGCAGGCTTTTCTTCATTCATTAGTTAATTCTTTGTATAACAGGACAACAGTAGAGTTTAACAGGGGGACGTTCCGGGTGAAAGGTGATACCGTTGACATCAATCTTCCTTATGTTGACTATGGATATCGTATCACTTTTTTTGGTGATGAAATTGAGGAGATAGAAAGTATTGATGTAGTTAGCAGCAAGAGGATCGGCAAGATGGAAAATGCGGCCATCTTCCCGGCTAACTTATACGTGGCTCCAAAAGATATTTTGCAACAGGTGCTTTATGAAATACAGGATGAAGTGGCGGCGCAGGCAGAATATTTTAAGAGAGAAGGAAAATATATTGAAGCACAACGGCTGACTGAAAGAGTTAACTATGACCTGGAAATGATCAGGGAACTTGGTTATTGCAATGGGATTGAAAACTATTCAAGATTTTTTGACAGAAGAAGGCCCGGGACAAGACCATTCTGTTTATTAGATTATTTTCCAAAGGATTACCTGATGGTGATTGATGAAAGTCACCAAACTATCCCACAGGTAAGCGGGATGTATGGAGGTGACAGAAGCAGGAAACTGATATTGGTTGACTATGGTTTCCGTTTACCGTCTGCACTGGATAACCGTCCTTTGAATTTTCATGAATTTGAATCCTTGCAGAACCAGGTCATTTTTGTTTCCGCCACTCCTGATGATTACGAACTGGAAAAATGCGGTGGTGTAGTGGTGGAACAGGTGGTAAGGCCTACCGGACTATTGGAGCCACCTATTGAAGTAAGACCATCCGTGAACCAGATAGATGATCTGCTGGATGAAATTGATAAACGGGTAACCAAGGGCGACAGGGTACTGGTAACGACACTCACCAAAAGGATGGCAGAAGAAATGGACAAATATCTTCACCGTATCAATATCAAATCAAAATATATACATAGTGAAGTGGACACCCTGGAGAGAATAGAAATTCTCCGTGAGTTACGTTTGGGAAAAATTGATGTGCTGGTAGGAGTTAATTTATTGCGGGAAGGACTGGACCTCCCCGAAGTATCCCTGGTTGCGATCCTTGATGCAGACAAAGAAGGATTTCTGCGCAATGAAAAATCACTGACACAAACAGCAGGCCGTGCCGCAAGAAATGTGGATGGATTGGTGATCTTTTATGCAGATAAGATGACGGACAGTATGCAAAAGACCATTGATGAAACCAACCGCCGCCGGGAAAAACAGATTGCCTTTAATATTGAAAACGGCATTACACCAAGAACTGTTATCAAATCAACCAAAGATGTATTTGCACAAACATCTGTATTGGATATAAAAGGATACGACCCTGCCAATCCTTATGCGATTGCCCCGGATGAAGACCTGATCACTGTAGCTGCGGAAGAACAGGCTGAATACAAAACCATTCCACAAATGGAGAAAGCTCTTTCAAAGATTAAAAAAGAAATGGAAAGAGCAGCAAGGGACCTTGATTTTATGGAAGCGGCGAGACTGCGGGATGAGATGTTCAGCATACAAAAGAAGTTGGAAGAGATGAAGAAATAAATTTACAGTAATGATTGTTCACTTTTGATTCTGTATCTTCAAAAAGGGTATGAACAACCGGTTAGTTATAACTTTATTTACTTTTTGTTTCTGCAACATTCTTTTTGCCCAGGAACCAAAATTAATATTGCCCATCGGGCATGCCCATTGGCTTCATTCAGCTCAATTCAGTCCTGATAAAAAAACAATTGTGACTGTATCCCGTGACAAAACCGCAAAAATTTGGGATGTTGCTTCCGGAAAACTACTGAAGGATTTAACCGGGCATACTTTCTGGATTCATACTGTTCAATTCAGTCCTGACGGGAAAAAGATAGTAACTGCTTCTCGTGACAAAACTGCAAAAATTTGGGATGTTGCTTCCGGAAAATTATTGGCGAATTTAACCGGACATACTTATTTTGTTTATGATGCCCAATTCAGCCCTGATGGAAAAAAAATTGTCACTGCCTCTGGTGATAAAACCGCAAAAATATGGGACGCTTCTTCCGGAAAATTATTAAAGAACTTAACCGGTCATACTGGTAGTGTTCATTCTGTCCAGTTCAGCCCCGATGGGAAAAAGATTGTTTCAGCTTCTTGGGACAAGACCGGCAAAACTTGGGATGTCAGTTCCGGTAAACTTTTAGTGGAATTAAAGGGACATACAGATAGTGTTTATTTCGCCCAATTCAGTCCAGACGGAAAAAAAATTATCACCGCTTCTGGTGATAAAACCGCAAAAATATGGGACGCTTCTTCCGGAAAATTGCTAGTAGTGTTATCCGGACATAAAGGTAGTGTTACTTCTATTCAATTCAGTCCTGAGGGCAATAAGATCATTACCGCATCTGAAGACAAAACTGTTAAAATATGGAATACCGATTCGGGTAAATTGTTGGCGAATTTAGATAGACATTCTGGTTGGGTAAGATCTGCTCAATTCAGCCCTGATGGGAAAAAGATTGTTTCAGCTTCCAGGGACAGCACTGTCAAGTTATGGGATGCTGGCTCCGGAAATCTTATTGCAGATTTGATCGGACATTCTGACAATGTCAGATCTGCTCAATTCAGCCCTGATGGGAAAAAGATTGTTTCAGCTTCTGATGATAATACTGCCAAAATATGGGATGCCAGTTCCGGACAATTGCTAGCGAATCTAACCGGATTTACATACTGGGTTAGTGCTGCAAGTTTCAGTTCCGATGGGAAAAAAATCATAACAGCTTCCTGGGATAAAATTGTCAAAATATGGGATGCCGGCTCCGGGAGACATTTGGTGGATTTAAACGGGCATACAGGTTGGGTTAGTTCTGTTCAATTCAGTTCCGATGGGAAAAAAATTGTAACTGCTTCCTGGGATAATACTGCCAAAATATGGGATGCTGTAACTGGTAATTTGTTGGCAGATTTAACTAAGCATACAGCGTGGATTACTTCTGTACAATTTAGTTCCGATGGGAAAAAAGTACTGACTGCTTCCTGGGATAATACTGCCAAAATATGGGATGCTGTAACTGGTAATCTCCTTTTAGATTTAACGGGGCATACTGATAGTATTAATTCTGCGCAGTTTAGTCCTGATGGAAAAAAAATTGTAACTGCATCTGTTGATAAAACAGCTAAAATATGGGATGTAAACAATGGCAATCTGCTGATGAAACTATCCGGGCACACTTCCGGTGTTCTTTGGGCCCAATTCAGCCCCGATGGGAAAAAAATTGTGACTGCATCTGTTGATAAGACTGCTAAAATATGGGATGTGAGCAGCGGTAATCTACAAATGGAGTTATCAGGGCATACTGATAATATCCGATATGCCCAATTCAGCCCTGACGGGAAAAAAGTTGCCACAGCTTCTGAAGATAACACTGCCAAAATATGGGATGTGAACAGCGGTACACTATTGAAGGACTTAACCGGTCATACTTCCAGTGTAAATTCTGCTGAATTTAGTCCCGATGGGAAAAAAATCATAACAGCATCCTGGGATAATACTGCTAAAATATGGGATGCAGGTACTGGTATCTTATTATATACGTTTCTCCCTCTTGGAGAAAAAAATTTTCTGGTTGTCGATAAAAATAATCGGTTTGACGGGACCGAATCTGCCCGCAAACACCTTTACTTCGCCTGTGGTAATGAGGTCATAGAACTTGAGCAGCTAAAAGATCAATTATGGGTACCCAACCTTGCGGAACGTATCATGAAAGGCGATTCAATTAATGCGCCCAAACTTTCAGATCTAAATATATGCGGTCTTACCCCCGAAGTAGAAGAGGTGAGTATCAGTAATGACACTTATCATTTCAAAATCCTTTCACGCCGCGGGGGGCTGGGCGAAACTGTATTATACATTAATGGTATAGAAGTAAAAAGATATAAAAAGGAAGATCTTAAAAACAAAACAGGCACCTATGAACTGGTTATAAAAAAACAAGAGTTAGGAGGATTTTTAATCGCTGGCCAAGAAAACCCGGTTACAGTGAAAGCCTGGATTGCTGATAATACTATTTCTTCCCGAGGTTTAATTATCAAAGAAGATAAAACCAAAGAAAAAATTCAAGTGCCGAATCTCTACGCAGTTATAGTGGGAGTGAGCGATTACAAAGGAAATGAACTGGACCTTAAGTATGCTGCTAAGGACGCTACTGATATTTCCAACGCACTTTCTGTAGCATCCAGGAAATTACTGAATACTGATAGCAGGGAACATGTTTTTACATACAACCTAACCACTACAAATGACCGTTATCTTTTGCCAGAGAAAAAGAGCATTAAAAAAACATTGGAAGAAATTGGGAATAAAGCAACGGCAAATGATATCCTGTTAATCTTTTTTGCAGGACATGGTATAATGGACGGAAATGATAAAAAACAGTTCTATTTTCTCACTGCAGACGCTTCCAAATCCTCTGCCATGGACGCCATCGCCGAGGTGGGTATCAGTACAGCAGAACTAACCGAATGGATGAAACCAGCCAGTATTAAAGCTCAAAAACGGATCTTGATCTTTGATGCCTGCAACAGCGGACAGGTCATCCGTGATTTTGTACAATTGGGTAAACCCGAACAGGGCTATGTAGCTGCAAGAAGCGATGAAAAGGGGCAACAAATTAAAGCGATAGAAAAATTAAATAATCAATCTGGCCTTATTATACTAGCCGCCTCTGCCAGCGATCAGAATGCGTATGAAATGGGAAGATACTCTCAGGGGCTGTTAACTTACTCCTTACTTAAAGTAATGAAACAGCAGCCAGAAATATTAGAAAACGGAAAGTACCTGGATGTCAGTAATTGGCTGAATGCTGCCAAAAAAATGGTAAGTACCCTTGCAGAGGGTACAGGTGCAAGACAGGAACCACAATTAAACTCCAATAATAATTTCAATATCGGCCTAATTGATGAAGAAGTAAGAAACAAAATTATTCTGGCTGATGAAAAACCATTGTTTGCCCGAAGTAATTTCCAGAATAGTGATACTAAAATAGATAACCTGAAATTCCGTAGCGCTATTGATAAAGAACTGATGAATATCAGTAGTCGGGGAACCAACGCTGACATTACCTATAGTGCAGATTATGAAGGAGCCGATGCTTTTGCTCTAACAGGCGATTACAAAATAATCGACGATTCAGTTACAGTAAATGTTTTACTGGTAAAAGGTGGGACTGAAGTGAAACACAACTATGAATTCAAAGGGAAATTAACAGAGCTGAACAGCTTAATATCCAATATCACGTCAACTGCACTTGACTGGTTAAAGAACAACAAATAACCACTCGTAGTTTTACGAATACCCCTGGCGTATTTGTGCCCGATTTTATTCAAAACATTCCCTCTTTACTTGCAGCTGGTAGTACATGCGTTTATCTTAGCCGCAGATATCCGATAAACCATTTTTTAAAATCCAATAAATCCGAATCATGAAAAGACGTGTCCGTAAAATCGCCAATTTTTTTGCATTCAACCTGTTGTTCTTCGCCCTCTACCTGAACTTTATTCATAAAGACAAAGCTGTTGTTGGCAGTGCCCAGGCAATACCATCAACTACTGCCGCTTTTAGCGGAACCGTTCTGGTAGACAACCCTGAACAGTACCTGCAAAAGAAAAATGAGACTGCTGCTGTTTCTGTTGATAAAGAGCAAAAAAATGCTTCTAAATCAACAGCAGAGAATTCAACAGCCCTGAAACTTTCTATTAATTAAGCAAAGCAGCGTTAACATATCAGCAGCCCGGCCTTTTAGCCGGGCTTGTTGTGTTTTTAGATGCGGCACGGTTGAAATCTTTACCTTAGAGGCATGGAAAAAAGAGTCTTCCTCCTTGATGCCTTTGCCCTTGTATTCCGTGCCTATTATGCACTTATCCGTAATCCCCGCTTAACCTCCAAAGGCAAAAATACCAATGCGCAGTTTGGCTTTACCAATGCGTTGGTTGAACTGATCAATAAACAAAAGCCATCGCATATGGCTGTATGTTTTGATACTTCCGCTCCCACAGAACGTCATACTGATTTTGCAGATTATAAAGCTAACCGGCAGGAAACACCAGAAGATATTTTAGCTGCGGTACCCGATATTAAAAAGATCATAGAAGGTTTTAATATCCCGGTTATATATGCTGATGGTTTTGAAGCTGATGACGTTATTGGCACCTTAAGTAAACAGGCAGAAAAAGCAGGATACGAAGTATATATGGTAACACCGGATAAAGACTATGGTCAGCTGGTTTCTGAAAAAATAAAAATATATAAACCGGCTTACCAGGGTAATGATGCAGAAATACTCGGTCCGGAGGAAGTCTGTGCCAAATGGAATATAAAAGATGTAAGCCAGGTAGTAGATATGCTGGGTATGATGGGTGATGCCGTAGATAATATACCCGGTATTCCCGGTGTGGGAGAAAAAACAGCCGCTAAGTTCCTTGCTGAATACGGATCACTGGAGAATACATTAGCTAATGCAGATAAGATAAAAGGGGCCATGGGAGAAAAAGTAAAGAAAGGAAAAGAGATGGCCATTCTTTCTAAAAAACTTGCTACTATCATTACGACTGTCCCTGTTGAGTTTCATGAAGAAGATTTTAAGCTGAAAGACTGGGATAAAGAAAAACTGAAAGAAGTATTTGCAGAACTTGAGTTCAGAACATTAGGCAAAAGATTATTGGGTGATGAATTCTCCGTGGCAGCACCGGGAAAATCTGTTATAGAGAAAGAAATACCACAGGGTGTACAAACAGACTTGTTTGGAAACATTGTTGAAAGTCCCGGTTCCGTTGTCAGTAGCCAGGTACCAATACAAGACCCGGAACTAGCATCGGAAATATTAAGTGTTGATAAGAACATTAATAACACTCCTCATAAATATGAAGCGGTTGAAGGAGAGACTGCAATCAAGCAACTGGTCGCAGCATTAAAGAAACATGATGAGATTTGTTTTGATACTGAAACCACCGGCATTGATGCCAATGATGCAGAGTTGGTAGGACTTAGTTTTTCTGTAAACCCGGGAGAAGCTTATTATGTTCCCTGTCCGGCTGATCAAAAGAAGACAAAGGAAATATTAACACACTTTGATACATTGTTCAGTGATAAGAAGAAGCTATGGATAGGCCAGAACACCAAGTATGACCTGCTGGTATTAAAATGGTACGGAATCGAAGTAGCCGGCAATATCTTCGACACCATGCTGGCCCATTATGTGATTGAACCCGATGGAAAAAGAAGCATGGATATACTCAGTGAAAAATTTCTGGGCTATGAACCCGTGCATATAGAAGAACTGATTGGGAAAAAAGGAAAGATGCAGGGTAATATGCGGGATGTAGAGATCGAAAAGATAAAAGAATATGCCGGCGAGGATGCGGATATCACATTACAACTGAAAAATGTATTCACTCCGTTATTAAAGCAAAAAGAAGTTGAGAAAGTCTTTAATGAAGTAGAAAACCCTTTAGTAAAAGTATTGGTGGATATGGAATTTGAAGGAATAAAAGTTGATGTAGATTTTCTTAGTGATTATTCCAAAGAACTGGAAAAAGATGCGAAAAAGGCTGAAGAAAGTGTGTACAAACAGGCAGGTGTACGCTTTAATCTCGCATCTCCCAAGCAGTTAGGCGAAGTATTATTTGATAAACTGAAACTGGATCCCTCTGCTAAAAAAACAAAGACTGGTCAGTACCAGACCGGGGAGGATGTGTTGCTGAAATTGGCTGTAAAAGGACACCAGATAGTAGATGATATTCTAACTTTTCGGGAATTAACAAAGTTGAAGTCAACCTATGTTGATTCACTTCCGCAACTGATCAATAAAAAAACAGGGCGGGTACATACCACCTATGGACAGGCTGTGGCTGTGACAGGAAGATTAGCCAGTAATAATCCCAACCTGCAAAATATACCGGTCAGAACAGATCGGGGAAAGGAGATACGGAAAGCTTTTATTCCAAGAGACAGTAAACACATTTTATTATCCGCCGATTACTCCCAGATTGAATTAAGAATTGTTGCATCCATCAGTGGTGATGTCAATATGTGTAAAGCATTTAAAGACGGAACTGACATTCATACAGCCACAGCAGCCCGGGTTTATAATATCGATGAGAAAGACGTTACCAAAGAAATGCGCTACAAAGCCAAAAGTGTAAACTTCGGAATCATTTATGGACAAGGAGCATTTGGATTAGCCGATAACCTGGGCATCTCAAGAGCAGAAGCTAAAGAGATCATCGACAACTACAAGAAAGAATTTCCAGGTATTCAAAAATACATGGATGACACTATCAACTTTGCCAGGGAACATGGTTATGTGCAGACATTAATGGGAAGAAAAAGATGGCTAAGGGATATTAATTCCGCCAACTTCACTGTCCGTGGTTTTGCAGAAAGAAATGCGATCAACTCCCCCATTCAGGGCACTGCTGCCGATATGATCAAACTGGCTATGCAAAAAGTGCATACCGCTTTAAAGAAAGAAAAAATGGAGAGTAGAATGATCTTACAGGTGCATGATGAATTGGTCTTTGATGCGGTGAAATCGGAAGTTAAAGAACTAAAGCCTTTAATCGTAGAATGTATGCAATCAGCCATGCTGCTGCCACATAATGTACCGGTGATTGCGGAATGCGGTGAAGGTAATAACTGGCTGGAAGCGCATTGATTTTTCTAAAGTCATAAACTTTGACTTCTTTATATGCATAAGTTTGCACTCTTATGCAGCCTGTAGTTTATTATTGTTATGATGCTTACTGTGGCTGGTGCTATGGTTTCAGCCCTGTGATTAAAAAAATAGCAACAGCCTTCAAAGACAAGCTTTCATTTGAAGTTTTATCAGGAGGAATGATCCCAAAGGAAAATGCCCGGCCCATTTCGGCAATTGCAGGCTATATCAGTGAAGCCTATCACCGGGTGGAAGAAACAACAGGAATTAAATTTGGCGAAGATTACCTGTGGCATATATTCAATCCTGATAAAAGTGACTGGTACCAGCATTCAGAAAAATCTGCCTCAGCTTTATGTATCGTTAAAGAAATACAGCCTGAACAGCAGGTAGCCTTTGCTGCAGATTTACAATATGCCCTGCATTATGAAGGAAGAGACCTGACAGACGATGAGGCCTACAGACATTTACTGGAAAAATATGTTATACCGGAAGAAGAGTTTTATACTAAACTGAATAGTGAAGAATATAAAGAAAAGGCACACTATGAATTTGCCTTGTGTAAACAACTGCAGGCAACAAGCTTCCCGCAGGTACTGCTGCAGGTGGCAGATCAGAAATTCTATTTGCTTGCAAAAGGTTATACCGATTATGAAACATTGAAAAAAAGAATTCAAACAGTGCTGGCAGAAACACAA
>Ga0073904_10002225_pt1 | contig 14651 bp, 9 predicted proteins | sample KloWWTrecipitate_FD_66668 | JGI IMG/M metagenome (GOLD analysis project Ga0073904, IMG submission 66668) | Active sludge microbial communities from Klosterneuburg, Austria, studying microevolution and ecology of nitrifiers - Klosterneuburg... | ecosystem: Engineered > WWTP > Aerobic digester >...
GAAATTGACTTTAACAGCGTTAGTGCCGAAATTGTAAAAGTTGATTATGATGAAGCTCGAAAAGATGCTGTAATTTCTAAATTTAGTGTTCAGGCAAAAAAAATATTAATTGATACCATTGTAGCCAAACCAAAAGAAAAGCAGGTCAAAGACATAGCCAATATTATGGTGGGTAAAATTGGTAATATGACCCCAATTGCCGAACAGGAAATCAAAAAATACATCGAGCGCATCTTTAGCGAGTTCTCCACAGAAGAGATAATTGATGCAGTAAACAATGAATACAACTACGTTTACAAAATAAAAGCCAAGATTTTAGAATTATCAAACCAGCACGCTAAAGAAGAATTCAGCAGATTGTTGGATACCAATAAAATCATTGTGAAACCAACTTTCAAGTTCAAAGAAACGCTAATTCACACCAAAGAAGGAGCCAAAATTGACAAATCACTTTACGAGCGTGAAGGCGATATGAATAATTTTGAACAACGTTTGATAATGGATATTGCTTCTCAAGAAAATGTTTTGTTTTGGCACAGAAATTCAGTAACCAAAGACAAAGGATTTTACTTAAACGGTTTTAGCAACAATCACTACCCGGATTTCATTCTTTATACCCAAAAACAAAATATCATTTTAGTGGAAACCAAAGGCGATTTTTTGGACAATGACGAAAGCAAAGCAAAGAATGTTTTAGGTAAAAAATGGGCCGAAAAATCAGGAGACAACTATAAATATTTTATGGTTTATGAAAGTAAAAACGTAGAAGGTTGTTACACAGCCAAAAACTTCTTGGAGATTATTGGAGCTTTGTAGTCCTTATTGATGCTGAATTAAAGCCACTACATTAATCTAAAGCATTAACCCGCAAATTAATGAAGTATTATTTATTGGCTATTAAATAAAATACCTACTTTTACAGCTGTGAAATTTACAAACTTCATATTGTCTATTATTTTCCTGCTGCTTTCTTGTTTGCCTTGTGCAGATCAGGAGCAAATTCCTTCATTTGAAAAAGTAACTGTAAACAATAACACAAAACACCACCACGACAATGATGCCTGTTCTCCTTTGTGCATCTGCAACTGTTGTGGATGTCAAGGTTTCGCTTACAATACTATCTACAATTATAATTTCATTGCTGTCAAAAATATAATTGACAAAAAAATACCGGAATACAAATCTATTCTAACTTCCAATTTCTTCGGAAGTATCTGGCAGCCGCCTCAAATTATTGCTTAATTTTTTCGATTAATGTTTGCTAAATAAAGGACGATAAATCACTTGTGTATTTATCACGCTATTATTTTCCATTAATCACTTTACCGTATTTGACATATTCAAATAACGGGAGTAATAAATTAAGTATTAAAAAGTAATTCTATAAATAGTGTTAGACAAAATCATACATTTTAGTATCAATAATAAATTCATCATAGGTTTGATGACTTTGTTTCTAATCATTTGGGGAGTTTGGAGTGCTTCCAAGTTACCCGTTGATGCCGTTCCGGACATTACAAACAATCAGGTACAAATTATTACGCTTTGCCCCACTTTGGCTGGGCAGGAAGTAGAACAATTAGTCACTTTTCCAATAGAACAAAGCATAGCAAATCTTCCCGATTTAGAAGAAACCCGTAGCATTTCTCGCTTTGGTTTATCGGTAATTACGGTTGTTTTTGATGATGATGTCAATATTTATTTTGCACGACAACTTATTAGTGAACGCCTAAAAGAAGCAACCGACCAAATCCCTAAAGGCATTGGAACTCCAGAATTAGGCCCCGTAAGTACAGGTCTTGGCGAAGTATATCAATATATTTTACATCCAAAAAAAGGAAGCGAAAAAAAATATTCCGCAATGGATTTGCGTGCTATGCAAGACTGGATAGTAGCGAGACAACTCAACGGAACGCCCGGAATTGCCGAAATAAATAGCTTTGGAGGAAAATTGAAACAATATGAAGTGGGTGTGAACCCAAACCGCTTAAAAGCAATGGGAGTTACTATTCCTGATATTTTCAACGCTTTGGAAAAAAACAATCAAAACACTGGCGGTGCTTACATTGACAAAAAACCAAGTGCTTACTTTATTCGTGGTGTTGGTTTGGTTACTTCCCTGGAAGATGTAAAAAACATCGTTGTGAAGAGCAACCCCAACAGCGTCCCCATTTTTATAAAAGATGTTGCCGATGTACAGTTTGGTAGTGCCGTTCGCTATGGTGCAATGACTTTTAATGGAAAAGTGGATGCCGTTGGTGGTATTGTGATGATGCTAAAAGGGGCAAATAGTAACGAGGTGGTTCAAAGGGTTAAAGATAAAATGCTTATCATACAAAAATCATTGCCCGATGATGTAGTAGTAGAACCCTTTATTGACCGAAGTACCTTTGTAAAACGTGCCATTTCCACTGTCGAAAAGAACTTGGTCGAAGGGGCTTTAATCGTGATTTTTGTATTGGTTTTATTCCTCGGAAACCTTCGTGCCGGACTTATTGTGGCTTCTGCAATCCCACTTTCAATGCTTTTTGCCTTGGCATTAATGAGAATATTTGGAGTGAGTGCAAACCTAATGAGCCTCGGCGCAATAGATTTTGGGCTAATTGTAGATGGTGCCGTAATTATCGTGGAAGCTTCCCTATACTTTCTGGAACACAATAAAAGTACAAAAAGGCTCACCCAACTTGAAATGGATGTGGCAGTTGAAAACAGTGCCAAGAAAATGATGAGTAGTGCAGCTTTTGGACAAATCATCATTATGATCGTGTACTTCCCAATTTTATCTTTGGTAGGAATCGAAGGAAAAATGTTTGGACCAATGGCCATTACTGTTTCCTTTGCCATTATCGGGGCTATGATACTCTCGTTAACCTATATCCCTATGATGAGTGCCTTGTTTTTGCCGAAACACATCAGTCACAAAAAAACATTATCGGATAAAATGATGGATTTCTTGTACGGTAAATACAAACCGCTTTTAGAAAAAGTGATTGCCATAAAATACAAAGTCGTTGGTCTTACAGTTGCTTTATTGTTTATTACCGTTTTTATTTTTAGTAAAATGGGTGGCGAGTTTATCCCCAATTTAGCCGAAGGAGATTATGCCTTTGAATTTAAAATGCCGCTCGAAACCTCCTTATCACAAAGCATCGAAACTTCGATGCAAGGAGCTAGAATTGCTAGACAATTTGAGGAAGTAAAAATGGTGGTAGGTAAAACCGGTGCAGGTGAAGTGCCTACAGACCCAATGCCTCCTGGAGCAACTGATTTAATGATTATCCTCAAACCCCAAGACGAATGGAAATCCGGAAGAACCTATGATGAATTAGGCGATGCATTGGAAGAAAAATTAAGTATGATCCCAGGTGTGTTTGTCGAAAAAAGCCAACCCATTCAAATGCGTTTCAATGAACTAATGACAGGAATTAAACAAGATGTAGCCATAAAAATATTTGGCGAAAATCTGGACAGCCTTTCTGTATATGCCAAAAAAGTAGAAAGTGTAATCGTAAAAGTAAAAGGAGTTTCATCACCGCAGGTAGAACAAGTGGATGGGTTGCCACAAATCAACATTGAATACGACCGCTTACGCATTGCCAATTATGGTCTTAACATAGAAGACATCAATAGCATTGTCAGTACTGCTTTTGCAGGAAAAGCAGCGGGTGTAGTATATGAAAACGAACGGAAATTTGATTTAGTGGTGCGCTTGGACAGTACTTCAAGAAGTAGTATCGACGATGTAAACAATCTATTGATACCAACTCCTTCTGGCAATCAAATACCCTTGTCGCAAGTGGCAAATATAGATTTTAAATTAGGCCCCGCACAAATAAGTCGTGAAGCAGGAAAACGCAGAATTGTTATTGGTTTCAATATTGAAGATCGAGATGTGCAAAGCGTGGTTAAAGAAATTCAAGACAAATTGGCAACAAAAGTAAAATTACCTTCAGGCTATTACTTTACTTATGGAGGTACTTTTGAAAATCTTCAAAAAGCAACCAATCGATTGTTGATTGCAGTGCCCGCTTCCCTATTGCTAATTTTTATGCTGTTGTATTTTACGTTCAATTCAATGAAACAAGCGGGTTTAATTTTCACGGCAATTCCAATGAGTGCCATTGGTGGGGTATTTGCTTTGCTCCTTCGTGGAATGCCTTTCAGTATTTCGGCAGGGATTGGTTTTATTGCTTTGTTTGGTGTAGCTGTATTAAACGGAATTGTATTAATCGGCACATTCAACCAACTCGAAAAAGAAGGTTGGAATGATGTCATAAAACGGGTAATTGAAGGGACAAAAATAAGATTACGACCTGTATTAATGACGGCTGCCGTTGCTTCATTAGGATTTTTGCCAATGGCGTTGTCAAACAGTGCAGGTGCCGAAGTACAAAAACCATTGGCAACCGTAGTTATTGGCGGATTAATATCGGCCACATTTTTAACCTTGTTTGTATTGCCGTTGCTCTACATCATATTCAACTCAAAAGTAAATTTAAAAAGAATACCAAAAGTGAAATCAATTACCACAATACTACTTATGGGATTGTTATTATCCTTCCAAAATGGTCAGGCACAATCCCGCAAAAGCATCGATGAAGTTTTGAATTTAGGTCTAAAGGATAATTTGCAATACAATATCAATCAGTCCCAAATCGCTAAGAACCAGCTTCTCATAAAAGGAAATAAGGAATTTCCCAAAACGGGTGTTTTTGTCGAGAACGAAGATCTTCGCCCTTCGGATAAAACAGGTGTTTTAAAAATTGGTTTACAACAAAGCTTCTATATGCCACAAGTAAACCAAGCCAAAAAAAATTACTATAGTGAGCAAACCAAATACTACGAGGTTAACAAAGAAGTAATCAATACAGAACTGAAAAAAAATATTCGTTCTGTATATTATCAATTGTGGTATTTACAGGACAAGACGGCTTTGTACCAAAGATTGGACAGTATTTATGTTGGCTTGTTAAAAACGACTATTCTAAAAGTAAAAACGGGAGAAAGTGCCGGTATCGAAAAAATTTCAGCAAACGTAAAGCTAAAAGAAATTGAAACAAATATCACACAGCTTCAAAAAGAAATGGTAGTGCAACAACAAGCATTAATGCAATTATTGAATAGTTCTGAAGCCATTTTGCCTCTTGCTGAATCTTTGGAAAAATTGGAATATGGGTTGCAAAACACAACAGAAAACCATCCAAATCTTCTTTTATTGCAACAAAATGTAGCAATTGCCAATAGTGAAATTGCTATCCAAAAAAGCAATCGCTTACCTGAATTTTCAGGACGAATTTTTTCACAGAAATTATATGGTGTTGAAGACCCCTATAGTGGCTTTTCAATCGCTACTTTATTCCCTGTTTTCGGAACCGGAGCCAACAGCAATAAAATAAAAGCAGCCAAAACAGAAAAAGAAATGCAGGAACAACAGTTGCAATACCAGACACAAATACTAAAATCTACTTTGGCACAAAAACAAACCGAAGTAGAAAAAAGTGTGTCGGGTTTACAATTTTATGAAACTACGGGTTTGCAACAGGCAGACGAAATCATAAAAGCTGCCAATCAATCCTATCGAGCCGGAGAAATTAGTTACGCCGATTTTTCATTGTATTTGAGCCAAGCAATCGAGATCCGAAAAAATTATTTAGACAATCTAAATGCCTACAACCAAGCCATTATCGAATACAATTATTTCACAAATAAATAAATGCTAAAAAAATGAAATCTTTAAAAATAAAATATACGAAATCCCTTTTGCTAATGGTCTCTTGTCTCTTGCTGATTTCCTGCGGCAGTAAAGAAAATAAATCCCAGGAAGAGGAACAAAAAATCACAACCGAAGAACCGGAACAAACAATCGCTTCGCTCACTGCTGAACAAATCAAAACGGTAGGCATTCAGTACGGAACTATGGAACAAAAGCAATTAACGGCTACACTCAAAGCCAATGGTGCATTGAGAGTGCCTAATAACAACAAAGCCAATGTAACCTCGTTATATGGTGGTGTAGTCAAAAGCATTAACGTCCAACTAGGAGATTTTGTAAAAAAAGGACAAGTAATTGCCACAATTGCTAACCCGCAGTTCATACAATTACAAGAAGAATATTTGAGTACATCCAGTAAAATTACCTTTGCGGAACAAGAATTGGCAAGACAAAAAGAACTCAACGAAGGAAATGCAGGAGCCTTAAAAAATTACCAGAGTGCCAACGCAGAACTAAAAGCAATTAGAACACGTAGAGCCTCTTTGCAACAACAAATCCAGTTAATGGGTATCAATCCAAATAGTTTGAATAATGGAAATTTGCGTTCTGCTTTGTCGGTTACAAGTCCTATAAACGGCACCGTCAGTAGTGTCTTTTCGAAAATTGGAAGTTATGTGGATGTGTCTTCACCTGTTGCCGAAATTGTAGACAACTCACAATTGCATTTGGATTTGAATGTGTTTGAAAAAGATTTACCAATGCTTAAAGTCGGACAAATTATACATTTTAGAATAACTAATAATTCAGGCGAAGATTATAATGCAAAAGTATATTCAATAGGTGCTTCTTTTGAAAACGATAGTAAAAGCATACCAGTTCACGCGACAGTTCAAGGCAATAAATTGGGACTAATTGACGGAATGAATATAACCGCAATTGTAAGTTTGAATGACATTACTACAAATGCAGTCCCTAATGATGCCATTGTCAGTACAGACGGCAAAGATTATATTTTTGTTGTTACCAATAAACAAGCCGAAGAAGAAAAACCAGAAGAAGGAGAAGTGGAGAAAGAAACAGAAACAAAAGGTAAAGAACAAGAGGTAAAAAGTACCAATTTTGAAAAAATTGAAGTAGTAAAAGGCGTTTCTAATATGGGCTATACCGCAATCACGTTAGTAAAAGACATTCCTGTCAATACAAAAATTGTGACAAAAGGCGCATTCTTTGTAAATGCAAAATTGACCAACAAAGGAGAGGAATAATTTTAGAATTCTTACGATAATTAAAAATATGAAACTAAAATCAAACATCGACAAATTGGGAACAATAGGACTTTTCATTACGGCACTATTTTCCCCTTGTTGTTTTCCATTATTTGCTTTCGGGGCATCAGCACTTGGACTTGGAAGTATCGAACTATTTGGAGGTTGGACAATGTGGATTTTTCAAGCGATGGTTTTAATTGCAATCGGAGGACTTTACATTTCTTACCGAAAACATCTTTGTTTGTATCCTTTGCTAATTGCTATTCCGAGTGGAATAGTAATATTCTTTGCTTATTATTTTAGCAAAATAGAAAATCCAACTTACTTAATTTATACCGGAATGTTTGGACTTCTTATTGCTACAATCGTAAATTATTACCAAAATAAACTTCACGGAAACTGCAAGACCTGCACAACCTATGAAGGAAAAACGGTTGAATTAAAATCAACTTTAACTTGCCCCAACTGCGGACACAAAAAAGAGGAATTAATGCCAACCGATGCTTGTCAGTTCTTTTACGAATGCGAAAAATGTAAAACAATACTCAAACCATTAGAGGGTGATTGTTGTGTTTATTGTAGCTTCGGTTCCGTAAAATGTCCGCCAATACAAGCGGGAGATAATTGTTGTTAACATATTATATAAAAAAATGAAGCACGAACATAAATACGATGCAAACGGCAAACAGCTTTGTTGCACATTGGAAGAAAAAATAAATAAAGAAACTAATATTGACCTCAGTTGTTGTGCTGTTGACTCTAAATCAGAACATTCCAATGGTGAAGGACACGACCACGACCAATCCCATAAAAGCGAAAGTACCCTTAGAATGTTTGTCCCGGCAATCCTAAGTTTTATAGCATTACTTGTCGCAATTATTCTCGATAATTATTTTCCTCAAACTTGGTTCACGGGTTGGGTGCGAATAGCTTGGTATAGTGTCGCATACATTCCAGTAGGTTTTCCAGTGCTGAAAGAAGCTTTAGAAAGTATCCGCAAAGGCGAAATATTTTCAGAATTTCTATTAATGAGTATTGCCACCATCGGAGCATTTGCAATCGGTCAATATCCCGAAGGCGTGGCAGTAATGTTGTTTTATGCTATTGGCGAAATATTCCAATCATTGGCAGTCAAAAGAGCCAAAGCCAATATAAAATCCTTACTCGACCAACGACCTGACGAGGTTACCATTCTCGAAAATAATATAGCTAAAACAATCAAAGCTTCAACCGCTAAAATTGGTGATATCATCCAACTCAAAGCTGGAGAAAAACTAGGTTTGGATGGCGAATTACTTTCAGATAATGCTTCGTTTAACACGGCGGCACTTACTGGCGAAAGTAAACCCGATACCAAGCATAAAGGCGAAACGGTTTTAGCCGGAATGATAAACCTAAATTCGGTTTGTCAAGTTAAAGTTACCCTTGCTTATGCTGATAGTAAACTGTCAAAAATTCTCGAAATGGTGCAAGATGCCACAGCCAAAAAAGCACCAACCGAATTATTTATCAGAAAATTTGCCAAAATATACACGCCAGCAGTGGTGTTTTCAGCTATTGCCATTTGCCTAATACCTATTGCCTTTGTCGATAATTATGTATTCAGGGATTGGCTCTACAGGGCTTTAATTTTCTTGGTAATTTCTTGCCCTTGCGCCTTGGTAATCTCCATTCCATTGGGTTATTTTGGAGGAATTGGAGCAGCAAGCAAAAACGGAATACTTTTCAAGGGTTCCACTTTCCTAGACATTATGGCTTCCATCCAAATAGTCGTTATGGACAAAACAGGAACATTGACTAAAGGCGTTTTCAAAGTTCAAAAAGTCGTTGCCATTGGCATTCCCGAAGCCGATTTGATAAAATATACAGCCGCACTCGAATCCAAGTCAACGCATCCCGTTGGAACAGCTATTATTGAATATGCAAAAGGAACAGAGAAAAATGCAACCGTTACCGATGTAGAAGAAATTGCAGGACACGGATTAAAAGGAAAAGTGGATGGAAAGGAAATCTTGGCAGGCAATACTAAATTAATGATTAAATTCAACATCACTTATGACATTGAAATTGACAATTCCCCTTTTACAATAATCGTCATTGCCATTGACCAAAAATATGCAGGCTATTTTATAATTGCCGATGAAATAAAAGAAGATGCCAAAGAAACCATTCAAAGTTTGCACAAAATAAACATCAAGACCGTGATGCTTTCGGGCGACAAACAAGCCGTTGTAAATGCTGTTGCCAAAGAACTCAATATTGATTTGGCTTATGGTGATTTATTACCCGAAAACAAGGTTGAAAAAGTGGAAGAACTAAAGTTTCAAAACCTGAAAATTGCTTTTGTGGGTGATGGTGTAAACGATGCCCCAGTGGTTGCCCTTGCCGATGCTGGAATTGCAATGGGTGGTTTAGGAAGCGATGCTACCATCGAAACCGCTGATATTGTCATTCAAAACGACCAGCCTTCAAAAATTTTCACTGCAATAAATATTGGCAAACAAACTAAGAAAATAGTGTGGCAAAATATTGCATTGGCTTTTACAGTAAAAGCGATCGTATTAATTCTTGGTGCAGGAGGATTAGCCACGATGTGGGAAGCCGTTTTTGCTGATGTGGGTGTGGCATTGTTGGCAATTTTAAATGCGGTTAGAATACAAAGAATGAAGTTTTAGAGTGTAGTCATTATTTAAGAAAAAGCATATTTAATTTTAGAATTAATGTCTTTTCTGATTTAATGTACAAACTTTTTAACACAATGTTAATACCAAATCAATGTAATTTGATTATTTTTGATGCAAATTAAGGTTTAAATGAATAAGTTTCACATTTTAGTAATAGTTATACTTGGTATCTTCTTGATACCAACGGTAACTTTTGCGTGTGGAAGTAATTCAGAAAAAGATTCTTGCAACAAAGAAACTTCTGCAAATACAGAAAAAATGGATTGTTGCAAAAATGATAATCATTCAAAAAATAAAAAAGGCGAAGGCTGTAATGGAAAATGTGGTCATTCAAATTGTGTAACTACTTCAACTCAATTTAGTGTAGTATTTTTCGAAATACAATTCAACAACAGTAATTTTGCTTTTTCAGAAAAAAAATCAAATTATTTCAATTCAGAAGACAATCTTTCTTCTGGTTTTTCCTCTCTTTGGCTTATACCAAAAATAAGCTAAATTAAATTTTGACAGCCAAAGGTGTGTCAAATTGAAAGCGATTCTTGCTTTTAAATCATTTATTTTTTATTGGCTAATCAACTATTAAATTATAGCTTTTTGCTATTGTTTACTTATGCTTTAGCGTGTTCAATTTAAAAATTATCTATACTTATTAACGAAACTGTAATTCACTAAATCGAAAATTTCGATGAAAGCATTACCCTGTTTTATAAAATCAAATAAAATGAAAAATTTAATAATCGTATTAAGCGTATTCTTAATAGCAATCACATCAATATCAGCTCAAACAGCTGCAAAAAAAGAAAGCCCTGAAACAATTTACATTTGCCCTACCCATCCCGACAAGATGAATCCAAGTGCAGGAAAATGCCCAAAATGCGGAATGGCATTAACAAAAATTACCGAAAAAGTACCTACCAACGCTACAAAAGGTAGTCAACCGATGACTAAAACGGTAACAAAATATGTTTGCCCAATGGATGGATCAACTTCTGATAAACCAGGTGAATGTTCTAAATGTGCAATGAAAATGGTAAAAACTACCGAAAAAGTTGATACCCACGCTCTGAAAGGTAGCCAACCTAAAACTAAAATTGTGACAAAATATGTTTGCCCAACGGATGGTTCAACTTCTAAAACTGAAGGAAAATGTTCTAAATGTGGAACTGGAATGGTAAAAATTACTGAAACAATAGATAACCACCCTCAAAAAGGAAGTCAGCCTCAAAGTAAAATTGTGACAAAATATGTTTGTCCAATGGATGGAACAACAGCTGACACCAAAGGGGAATGTCCTAAATGTGGAATGGATATGAAAGAAATGAATGAGCAAAAAATGGAAGAAAATCACAAACATTAATTTCTTGAATTAATAAACTAGTGGGACAAATAGTCCCATCAGTAAAAAATCTTTAGATAAACGCAAATGAAACGTAGAAATTTTATAAAATTATCAGGATTGTCAACTGCTGGATTATTTGTCAGCAGCAGTATTCCATTTCTTTCCTCTTGTTCAAATAAAGATATGAATATGGGAGGAAATATGAATATGGGGCAACCTGTACCTGTAACTGAAGGTAACTTTTCTGCCCTATTTGCAATTCCGCCAATTGTAGGTGGCACTACAACTCTTACAGCACAAAATGTAACAGCAAATAGTAATGAATTTGGCAATGTCAAAGGGTTGGGCTATAGTTCAGGTGGATTACTTGGCCCTACAATAAAAGTAAATAGCGGTCAATCTATGAACGTAAACTTTGTAAACCAATTAAACGAAAAAACCAACATTCATTGGCACGGACTAAAAATACCTGCTAATATGGACGGACATCCCGAAAATTTTATCAATGCTGGAGGTTCATTCAATTATAATTTTACGGTAAATCAAAGAGCTGGATTGTATTGGTATCATCCACACGCTGACGGAACAACTGGCAAACAAGTTTTTCAAGGTTTGGCAGGCTTAGTTATCGTCAATGACAGTGAAGAGACAGCATTAAATTTACCGTCAGGCAACAGAGAACTACCCTTGGTAATTCAAGATAAAAGAATTTCAGCAGGAAGTATTTCTTATGCACCCACAATGATGGATCAAATGGCGGGTTTAATGGGACAATACATACTCGTAAACGGTGTATATGCTCCATCCCACAATGTGGAAACTGCAAAATATAGAGTAAGAATACTAAACGGCTCTAATGCAAGAATTTACAATTTAGCCCTTTCGAATGGAGCTTCATTTACTGTTATAGGCAATGATGGCGGCTTATTGGCAACACCACAAACGGTAAACAGTCTGACTGTTGCTCCTGGAGAACGTGCTGATTTAATAATTGATTTTAGTTCAATGGGGCTGAATTCAGAATTATTTTTAATCAGTAAAACTTTTATTGGTGGCAATGCACAAGGTAAACAAGAGTTTAAAATAATGAAATTCAAAGTCACTACACAAGTGGTTGACAATTTTAGCATTCCAACTACTCTTTCATCCATTGCTCCATTAACCGAAAGTATGGCAACTAAAACTAGAAATTTTGAAATCTCTAATGTAGATAGTGGTTCAATGTCAGGAATGATGATGCACACAATCAATAATAAAAGTTATGATGCAAATAGAATTGATGAATTTGTTACCAATGGAGCTGTCGAAATCTGGACTTTTAATAATACTAACGGACAGGAACCACATCCAATGCACTTGCACGGCGTACAATTTCAAATACTAAATAGAACTGGTGGAAGAGGCACACTTACAGCATTAGAAAAAGGATGGAAAGATATGGCTTTGTGTATGCCAGGCGAAAAAGTTAAAGTCATAGTCCCATTCAATGGTTATACAGGAAAATTCGTTTTTCATTGCCACAATTTAGAACACGAGGAAACCGGTATGATGGGACAATTTCAGGTTTCATAAACTTTTACACAATTAAAATACTTTATCAAGAACAATTTAAAAACAAACAAAATGAAAAATAGAATTATTACAATAGTAGCGTTAGCAATAACAATTATTTCCTGCAATCAAAAAAACAAACAGGAAGAAACGGTCAAAATAGAATCAACAACCGAAGTTGTTGGGCAATCCTCCTTTTCAATTGATGAAATTGTAAAGAATTATTTAGCTATTAAAAATTCATTGGCAACTGATGATTCTGATGCTGCGGCTGATGCCGGAAAAGTATTGTCAGAGACAATGACAAAAACTGGTATGGAAAAGGTTTCTTCCGACCAGATGGAAGCTTATATGAGTATTGCAGATGATGTAAAAGAACACGCAGAACACATTGGAGATAATGCCGGAAACATAGCACATCAAAGAGAGCATTTTGTGACTTTAAGTAAGGATATGAATGACTTAATTGAATTATTCGGAACCAATCAAAAACTTTATCTGGATTTTTGCCCAATGGCAGATAACAACAATGGTGCTGTTTGGATAAGCGAAACCAAAGAAATTACAAACCCTTATTTTGGAAAAGATATGGCTACTTGCGGTTCTATTAAAAAAGAATTCTAGAATGAAAATAATCATCAAAAAAATACTTTTTATTGGGTTAATTATTTTTTTGTTGATACAGTTATATCAACCTGCTCGAAATATTAGTTTTGAGCAGGATATAACTGGCAATTTTACAAAAGTCTATAATGTTCCTAAAAATGTTGAAATCATTTTGCGAACTTCTTGTTATGATTGCCATAGTAACAACACCTATTATCCTTGGTATTCTTACATTCAACCCGCTCGTTTTTTTATGGAAAGACATATAAAAGAAGGTAAAGAGGAATTGAATTTTAATGAATTTGGAAATTATTCAAAACGCAGGCAAAACAGCAAATTGAAAGCTATAAGTAAAGAAATCGAATCAAACGAAATGCCTTTGAGTTCTTATACTTTAATTCATAAAAATGCAATCCTTACAGCCTCACAAAAAAAGAAAGTTTTGGATTGGATAAATAAAACAAAAGATAGTATTTCATCACAAAATTAAAAATAATGGTAGAAAAATTAATAACATTCTCACTACGAAATCGGGCAATTGTCTTGCTGGTTTCGGCTTGCTTATTTGCTTGGGGCATTTACAGCGTACAACAAAATCCCATAGATGCCATTCCTGATTTATCCGAAAACCAAGTAATTGTTTTTACAGAATGGATGGGAAGAAGCCCTCAGGTTATAGAAGCGCAGGTTACTTATCCATTGGTTTCTAACTTGCAAGGCATTCCAAAAGTCAAAAATATCCGGGGCGCTTCGATGTTTGGGATGAGCTTTGTTTACATCATTTTTGAAGATGATGTCGATATATATTGGGCAAGAACTCGGGTGTTGGAAAGATTAAATTATGCACAACGATTGTTACCACAAAATGTAGTACCAACTTTGGGTCCTGATGGTACAGGTGTAGGTCACGTTTTTTGGTATCATTTAAATGCGAATGGTATGGACTTGGGAGAACAAAGAGCCTTGCAAGATTGGTACGTGAAATTTGCCCTGCAAACCGTTCCGGGAGTTGCCGAAGTGGCTTCCTTTGGTGGGTTTGAAAAGCAGTACCAATTGGTGTTGGATCCACTAAAAATGCAGTACTATAATGTGAGTATGATGGAAGTAATGAATGCCGTTAAAACAAATAATAATGACGTTGGTGGCAGAAAATTTGAAATGAGCAATATGTCCTACATAGTCAGGGGATTGGGATATATAAAAAACATAAAAGATGTAGAAGACATAGCTATTAAAAACTATAATTCCGTTCCTGTAAAAGTTAAAGATATTGGTTCCATACAAATGGGTGGAGATTTAAGACTAGGTATTTTTGATGAAAATGGCAATGGTGAAGTTGTTGGCGGAATTGTGGTAATGCGTTATGGCGAAAATGCTGATAAAGTAATTACAGCAGTAAAAGAGAAAATGAAGGAAGTCGAAAAAGGATTACCCGAAGGCGTTACTTTTAAAACATCTTATGACAGAAGTGAATTGATTGAAAAAGCAAT
>Ga0073904_10002228_pt1 | contig 14647 bp, 13 predicted proteins | sample KloWWTrecipitate_FD_66668 | JGI IMG/M metagenome (GOLD analysis project Ga0073904, IMG submission 66668) | Active sludge microbial communities from Klosterneuburg, Austria, studying microevolution and ecology of nitrifiers - Klosterneuburg... | ecosystem: Engineered > WWTP > Aerobic digester >...
CGGGCTTGAAGGGCGTCGGGCCTGAAGGCCCTCCTACAGCTACAGGCCCAGCACCAGGTCGTCGGCATCCACGCGGTCGAGCCTGATCTTGTTGGCGAACAGCGAGAACGCCAGCATGCCGGCCAGTCCGTTCGCGCGCTGCATCCACGGCGGCACGTACAGCGGCGCGGCGATGGCGCCCGAATCGAACGCCCCTTCCAGCGCGAACACATCCTCCAGCGCCATCTTTCCCGCGAACAGCTGCCGCGCCTGCGACAGCTTGTGGTGGCGCAGGCACCAGCGGAAATACGTGTGCACGGAAAGCAGACCGCGCAGGTACACCGTGTCCTTGGTGAACGCCGCGCCGCCGCCCAGCGGCACGCCGCGGAACACGCGCTGGCTTGAAGTGAAGCTGTCGAGCGGGCTCTGCCCCGAATCAATGAAGAATCGGAACACGTCGACGAAATCGGCGCCGTGGATGGCCTTGTCAATGGCGACGATGCGCAGGCTGATGCGCTTCATGCGCTCGATGTCCATCGAACCCGAAATCAGCTCGGCGAACGTGGCCAGGCCTTCCTGCGTGGCCGTGGTGCGCGGCGAACCGCGCGCCATGGACTTGAAGTGCGGCTGCTCGCGGCCGTTGAGCCCGGTCAGCGAATGCACGAAGGCCTCGTGCACCAGCAGCTGGTTGCGGTCGTACTCGGAGAAGCCGGTATTGGTGCGCAGGCGGATGCGGGTCGAGCTGGCCGCGGCCTTGGAAATCAGGTTCGGGTCCAGCTCCACGCGCACCTTGTGCCGGGTGAAGAAGCCGTCGATGGCCGCCTGCAGTTCGTCCTGCACGGTTTCGGCGGGCAGCACGTAGTCGGGCTCGACCTCGCGCAGCTCCTGGTCCATTTCGTCGGCCAGGCTGATGAAGTGCCGCGCCGCGTCCAGGTGCGTGGGGCCGTCGCCGGGCAGCGCTTCCATCGGCCGTCCGAACAGGCGCGTGGAATAGGCGGTGACGCGGTGCGTGCCCACGGCGTCCAGCAGGCGGGTGGTGATGCGCCAGCTTTCGGACGTCAGCAGCAGGTAGCGGCCCAGCGGGTCGTCGGGGTCGGCGGCCTGGTCCACGGCCTCCAGCTCGGTGCGGATGGCGTCGTAGTCGCCGCGCGGGTACTCGATTTTCGGCAGGTGGATGCGGCCGACCTTCCATGCCGCCAGGAACGCCTCCTGCGCCTGCGCCGGCCAGCTCACCGACTCGAGCAGCCGGATGCCGCGCACCGCAGCCACCAGGCGCGCGTCCAGCGCGGCGTGGTGCTGCAGGGAGCGTTCGTCCGGCGTCATCAGCGGCGCCCGTACTTGTCCTTGAGCCGCTTGCCCAGGGCCTTGTTCGCCACCCGCTCCTCGGCGCGGCGCGCGGCCTGGGTGACGGCCGCGGCTTCCACTTCGTCGCGCAGCTTGAGGAAGTGCAGGTAGCGGGCTTCGTCCAGCGTGTCGTCCTCGATGGCGGCGCGCACGGCGCAGCCGGGCTCGTTGCCGTGCACGCAGTCGCGGAAGCGGCAGTGCGCCGCCAGCGCCTCGATGTCCTCGAAGGCGTCCACGATGTCCTCGTCGCCGCTGAACTTCACTTCGCGCATGCCGGGCGTATCAATCAGGCAGCCGCCCTGCGGCAGCGGCGTCAGCACGCGCGAGGTGGTGGTGTGGCGGCCGCGCGAGTCGTTGCCGCGCACGGTGTTGGTTTTCATCTTCTCGCGGCCCAGCAGCGTGTTGGTGAGCGTGGACTTGCCCGCGCCCGAACTGCCCACCAGCACCACCGTGTGGCCCGCGGCGAGATACGGATGCAGCACCGCGGTGCTGGCCGGGTCCTTGGCGTTCACGGCGTGGATGGGCACGCCCGACTCCTCCACTTCCACCAGCAGGTCAATGCAGTCCTGCACGATTTCGCACTCGTCGGCCTTGGTCAGCACCAGCACGGGGTTGGCGCCGCTGGCGCGGATCAGCACCAGGTAGCGTTCGATGCGGCGCGGGTTGTAGTCCTGGTCCAGGCCCACCACCACCAGCACATGGTCCACGTTGGCGGCGATCAGCTGCTGGCGGTGGTGTTCGCCGGCGGCGCCGCGCTTGAGGATGGACCGGCGCGGCAGGAAGGACAGGATGTTCTTGCCCGCCTCGTCCAGCGCCACCCAGTCGCCCACGGCGGCGCGCTGTTCGGGCGGGCAGCGGGGTCGGGTCCAGGGCAGCGGCGGCTGCACCTTGATGATTTCGTCGGCCTGGGTGGCCACGTCGTAGGCGCTGCGGTGCTGGCCGACCACGCGGGCCAGGCGGGCGCCCTGGGCGGCGGCGAGCGCGGCGCGGCTGGTGTCGTCGTCGGGCCAGCCGATGGCGCGCAGGCGGTCTAGGGCTTCGGGAGTGGGCTGCATTGCCCCGGATGATACCCCCGCCTGCACGCGCCACTCACCGCCGGGCGGCCAAGCTGGCGACATGGAACGATTCCGCATTGCTGTCCTCACCCTCGCCGGCCTGGGTTTCCTGGGCTTCGGACTGGCCATCGTGGCGGCGCCGGAAGCGGTGCTGGCTTCGGTGGGCATCTCCGGCACTGCGGCAGGATGGGTCGAGCTGCGGGCCTTCTACGGCGGGCTGGAGCTGGGCCTGGCGGCGTTCCTGCTGGCCTGCGCGGCCAGGCCGGCCTGGCGCGAGCCGGGGCTGTGGTCGGTGGCCCTGGGCAACGGCGGCATCGCCGCCGCGCGGCTGCTGGGCATCGGGCTCAGCGGTGAATTCACCGGTTTCTTCGCTGCTGCGCTGGTCTGGGAGATCGGCTTCACCGTGGCGGCCGTGCTGGCCCTGCGCGGACGCAAGGCCTGAAAACCGCGCCGCACAGCTGATTCAACCCCGCGTTTCCGCTAACCTCGGCGGCAGAATCCCTGTTCCGAGCCTGCTGTCACCATGCCCTCCTCACCCCTGCCCACCCGCGAAAGCCTTCGCGAGGTCCGCTACGACATCCGCGGTGAACTGTCCCGCCGCGCCCGCGAACTCGAAGGCCAGGGCCGCCACCTGATCCGCCTGAACATCGGCAACCCCGGCGCCTTCGGCTTCCGCACCCCCGCGCACCTGCAGGAAGCGCTGGCCCGCCACGTCCCCGACAGCGACCCGTACACCCACCAGCAGGGCCTGCCGCTGGCCCGCGAAGCCGTGGCGCAGTTCCACCGCGAGCGCGGCACGCCCAACGCCAACGCCGAGCGCGTGTTCGTCGGCAACGGCGTCAGCGAGCTGATCGACATCTCCCTGCGCGCCCTGCTCAACCCGGGCGAGGAAGTGCTGCTGCCCAGCCCGGACTACCCGCTGTGGAGCGCCGCCACCATCCTCAACCAGGGCCGGCCGGTGTACTACCGCTGCCCGCCGGAGCGCGGCTTCCTGCCCGATCCGGCCGAGATCGAAAAGCTCATCACGCCGCGCACCCGCGCGCTGGTGGTCATCAACCCGAACAACCCCACCGGCGCCAACTACCCGCGCGAGCTGCTGCAACAGCTGGTGGACATCGCCGCGCGGCACAAGCTGCTGCTGATGGCCGACGAAATCTACGACGGCATCCTGTACGACGAAGCCGCGTTCACCCCGCTGGCGCCGCTGGCCGGCGACGTGCCCTGCCTGAGCTTCGGCGGCCTGTCCAAGGTCTGGCGCGCCTGCGGCTGGCGCGTGGGCTGGGCGGTGCTGTCGGGCGACCCGCTGAAGATCGGCGACTACCACCACGCCATGGACCTGCTGAGCGCGCTGCGCCTGTGCGCCAACGTGCCGGCGCAGTTCGCGGTGCCCGCGGCGCTCACGGGCCCGGAAACCATCCTCGAGCTCACCGGCGCCGGCGGCCGCCTGCACGAGTCGCGGCGCGCGGCCATCGAGTGCTGCGAGGCCAGCGAACACCTGTCGCTGGTGGCGCCGGCCGGCGCGCTGTACGCGTTCCCGGAAGTGGTGGGCGACGCCGCGGTGGACTTCGACGACCAGGCCTTCGCGCTCGAGCTGCTGGAGGAAGAAGACGTGCTGGTGGTGCCGGGCAGCGGCTTCAACGTGCCCGGGTCGCGCCACTTCCGCATCACCCTGCTGCCCGACGCCGCGATGATCCGCGAGGTGTTCACCCGCATTGACCGCGCCCTGGCCCGGCACGCCGCCCGCGCCCGCGCGCGGCAAGTGGCCTGAGGCCGGCGCACCGGTGGCGCCGCCGCTGACTTACCTCGCGCTGGGCGACAGCTACACCATCGGCGAATCGGTGCCCGAAGCCGGGCGCTGGCCGGTGCAGCTGGCCGCGGCGCTGCGCGAACGCGGCATCGGCCTGGCCGAACCGCGCATCATCGCCACCACCGGCTGGACCACCGACGAACTGTCCGCCGCCATGGACGCGGCCGGGCCGCTGGGCACGTGGGACGTCGTGTCCCTGCTGATTGGCGTGAACAACCAGTACCGCGGCCGCGACCTGGCCAACTACGCCGAAGAGTTCGCGGCGCTGCTGGACCGCGCCATCACGCTGGCCCACGGCCGCCCGGACCGCGTGCTGGTGATGTCCATCCCCGACTGGGGCACCACGCCCTTCGGCCAGGCCAGCGGGCGCGACACCGCGAGCATCGCCGCCGAACTGGACGCGTTCAACGCCACCGCCCGCGCCGCCTGCGAGGCCCGCGGCGTGGCCTTCGTGGACATCACCCCCGCCAGCCGCGCCCCCGGCGCCGGCGTGGCCGACGACGGCCTGCACCCCGACGCCGCGCAGTACGCCGCGTGGGCCGCGCTGGCCCTGCCCGTTGCCGCCGTCCTGCTGGGCGACTGAGGCGGGGCGAGCAGGGAATATGTACCAGGTACATTTTCACGGGACCTCCGGCGAACACCGGGGGCTGAATGAAAATGTACCTGGTACATATTCCCTGCTCTACCGGGCGTAAAATGGCGGGATTCCCGCTGGAGTCCGCCATGTCCCTGTCGCCCGAAACCCGCAGCCGCATCGAAGCCATCCTCGCCCGGCACAACGTGGTGCTGTTCATGAAGGGCAGCCCGCAGGCGCCGCAGTGCGGCTTCTCGGCCAAGGCCGTGGGCATCCTGGGCGGGCTGGTGCCGGACTTCGGCCACGTGGACGTGCTGTCTGACCCCGAGATCCGCGAGGGCATCAAGGTGTTCGGCCAGTGGCCCACCATCCCCCAGCTGTACGTCGGCGGCGAGCTGCTGGGCGGCAGCGACATCATCGAACAGATGCTCAACAGCGGTGAGCTGCACGAGGCCCTGGGCCTGCCCGCCCCCGACCGCACCCCGCCGCCGATCGAAGTGACCCCGGCCGCGGCCGAAGCCATCACCCGCGCCATGGGCGGCGCCGACGACGGCGTCGTGCTGCACCTGTCGGTGGACCCGCGCTTCAACGCCCGCTTCGAGCTCAAGCCGGCCACCGGCGGCGAAGTGGTGGCCGAGTCGGCCGGCATCCGCCTGCACCTGGACCTGGCCAGCGTGCCCCGGGCCCGCGGCATCCGCATTGACTGGGTGGAAGACCCCCGCGGCGCCGGCCTGGCCATCCACAACCCCAACGCCCCGCCGCCGGTGAAGTCCATGACCGTGCAGCAGCTGCACGACCACGTCATCGCCGGCACCATTGACGTGGTGGACGTCCGCCCGGCCCACGCCCGCGCCCTGGCCCCGTTCCCGCACCCGCACGAGGTGCTGGACGAGGACAGCGCCGCCCGCCTGGCCGAGCTGCCCAAGGAAATGCCCCTGGCCTTCCTCTGCCACCACGGCAACTCCAGCCGCCAGGCGGCCGAGCATTTCCGCGGCCTGGGCTTCCACGACCTGTACAACGTCGAGGGCGGCATTGACGCCTGGTCCACCCAGATCGACCCCTCGGTGCCCCGCTACTGAATGTGCGGTAAGCGCCCCCGCGTCAGCAAGATTGCCGCCCGTAGAGCAATTGCGCTAATTTGAGCCCGTCTGCAGGCCCGCCCGGCCGGAGTTTCCTGGCGACGGGGCATTGGCTTGGACCAGGGGGACTGAATGCGTACTTGGGTTGCAATCACGATGGCCGCCACGCTGACCGCGTGCGGCGGTGGCGGCGGATCCGCCGGCGGCTCTCCGAACGACCTGGCGGCCAAGGCTTGCGAAGAAGCCGCCAAGTCGCGCGTCGAGGGCAAACTCTACGAAATGGACCTGGCCGCGCTGGCGGCCAGCATGAAGGATGCGCCCAACGGTGAGAAATTCCTCACCGCGCCCATCGTCATCGAACCCGGCCTGACGTCGGAAGCCAAGCAGATCGTCGAATGCACCGTCCGCTTCAGCGACGCCAAGCCGGCGCCCGACGTGGTGGGCTTCGGCTTCACCTGGTAAGCGTCACTCGTCGAAGCGCAGGTGCTTGACCGATTTGCCGTGGCGGCGGATCAGCCGCAGCGCTTCGATGCCGATCTGGATGTGGCGCTCGACGAAGTGCTCGGTCACCACGCGGTCGGAGGCTTCGGTCTTCACGCCTTCCGGGATCATCGGCTGGTCCGACACCAGCAGCAGCGCACCGGACGGGATGGAGTTGGCGAAACCGGCCGAGAAGATGGTCGCCGTTTCCATGTCGATGGCCATGCAGCGCAGCTTGCGCAGGTATTCCTTGAACGCCTCGTCGTGCTCCCAGACGCGGCGGTTGGTGGTGAACACCGTGCCGGTCCAGTAGTCGTGCTCGAGGTCGCGGATCATCGTTGACACCGCGCGCTGCAGTGCGAACGCCGGCAGCGCCGGCACTTCGGGCGGCAGGTAGTCGTTGCTGGTGCCCTCGCCGCGGATGGCCGCGATGGGCAGGATCAGGTCGCCCAGCTGGTTCTTGCGCTTCAGGCCGCCGCACTTGCCCAGGAACAGCACCGCCTTGGGGTCGATGGCCGACAGCAGGTCCATCACCGTGGCCGCGTTGGCGCTGCCCATGCCGAAGTTGATCAGGGTGATGCCGTCGGCGGTGGCGCTGGGCATGGGCCGGTCGGTGCCGACGATGGGCGCGCCGGTGAGCCGGGCGAAGGTGTTGAGGTAGCCGCCGAAATTGGTCAGCAGGATGTGTTCGCCGAACTCGCCCAGCGGCACGCCCGTGTAGCGGGGCAGCCAGTTGCTGACGATTTCCTGTTTGTCTTTCATCTTGGTTTTTCTCCTTGTTGTTATTTTTCTACGCCTTGCCCCGCCATTCTAGCGTGGCCGCCGCGTGAAGGCCGCGCGGCGCACTTGGCAAGCCCCGCCGGGCCCGGCTAGGGTGGGCGCTTCCAGGGGGAATCCATCCATGTCCAGACCGTTGAAGGCCACGCTGCTGGCCGCCGTCCTGCTTGCGCTCCCGGCCCTGGCGCCGGCGGCCGAACAGCCTTTCGCCAGCACCTACCGGCCGGTCGCCTCGGGCCCGGTGCTGATCCGCAACGCCACCGTGCTCACCGGTTCGGGCGCGCGCCTGGAGGGGGCCGACGTGCTGATGCGCGAAGGCCGCATCGCCGGCGTCGGCGTGAACCTGGACGCCGGCGACGCCACGGTGGTGGACGGCACCGGCAAATGGGTGACGCCCGGCATCATCGACGTGCATTCGCACCTGGGCGTGTACCCCAGCCCCGGCACCGAGTCGCATTCGGACGGCAACGAAGTCACCGCGCCGGTCACCGCGCAGGTGTGGGCCGAACACAGCGTGTGGCCGCAGGACCCGGGCTTCGCCACCGCGCTGGCCGGCGGCGTCACCTCGATGATGATCTTGCCCGGCTCGGCCAACCTGATCGGCGGCCGCGGCACGGTGCTCAAGAACGTGGCCGCCACCACCGTGCAGGACATGAAGTTCCCCGGCGCCCCGCACGGCCTGAAGATGGCCTGCGGCGAAAACCCCAAGCGCGTGTACGGCGAACGCGGCCAGTCGCCGATGACGCGCATGGGCAACCTGGCCGGCTACCGCGCCGCCTTCATCGAGGCGCAGGCCTACCGCCGCGCCTGGGACAAGTACGAAGCGGGCCAGTCCGGCGCGGGAAAGAAGAAGAAAGGCGGTGGCGAAGCCGGCGACCCGCCCAACCGCGACCTGCGCCTGGACACCCTGGCCGGCGTGCTGCGCGGCGACATCACGGTGCAGATCCACTGCTACCGCGCCGACGAAATGGCGCTGATGATCGACCTGGCCAAGGAGTTCGACTTCAAGATCGCCGCCTTCCACCACGGCGTGGAGGCCTACAAGCTGGCCGACACGCTGGCCGCCGAAGGCATCTGCGGCGCGCTGTGGGCCGACTGGTGGGGCTTCAAGATGGAGGCCTACGACGGCATCCAGGAAAACATCGCGCTGGTGGACCGCCCCGACAAGGGCTGCGCCATCGTGCACTCCGATTCGCCCGAAAGCATCCAGCGCCTGAACCAGGAAGCAGCCAAGGTGATGGCGCGCGGCGAGCGCGTGGGCCTGAAGCTGCCGCCCGAGCGCGCCATCCGCTGGCTCACCACGAATGCCGCGCGCGCCATCGGCATCGCCGACCAGACCGGCGAACTGGCCCAGGGCAAGATGGCCGACGTGGTGGTGTGGAACGGCAATCCCTTCAGCGTGTATGCCAAAGCCGAGAAGGTCTACGTGGACGGCGCGCTGCTGCACGACATCAACGACGCTTCCAGGCGCCCCGTCACCGACTTCATGCTGGGCCAGGAGGTGGCGCCATGAAGCGCCTGCTGATCGCTTTCACGCTGGCGCTGGCGCTGCCTGCCGCCGCGCAGGACCTGCTGGTGCGCAACGCCACCGTGCACACCGCCGGTGCCCAGGGCACGCTGAACAACCACGACGTGCTGGTGCAGGGCGGCGTGGTGCGCGCCGTCGGCGCCAACCTGGCCGCGCCCGCGGGCATCACCGTGGTGGACGCCAAGGGCCGGCCGCTGACGCCGGGCCTGTTCGGCGGCCTCACCGGGCTGGGCATCGAGGAAGTGTCGGCCGAGGCCGCCACCGTGGACGCCAACCTGGCGCTGGGCGCGATGGTGCCCGCGCACGAGGGCAGTTCGTGGCGGCCGGAGTTCGACGTGGACGTGGCCTACAACCCGCGCTCGTCCGTCATCGGCGTTTCGCGCGTGGAGGGCATCACCTTCACCGTGCTGTCGCCCGGCAGCCTGCCCGGCGGCAGCTTCGTCGCGGGCCAGGGCAGCGCGGTGCTGCTGGACGGCCGCTTCGACGCCGCGCTTCCGGGCAGCCGCAGCCTGTTCGTGAACCTGGGCGGCGGCGCCTCGCCGCTGTCGGGCGGCAGCCGTGCGGGCCAGTGGATGCTGCTGGAACAGGCGGTGGCCGAAGCCCGCAGCGGCAGCGGCGACGGCCTGCTGACGCGCGCCGGCCGCACGGCGCTGGCCAGCTACCTGGCCGGCGGCCGCGTAGTGTTCCATGTGGACCGCGCCGCCGACATCCGCCAGGTGCTGGCGTTCGCGCGCAAGCACGGCATGAAGCCGGTGATCGCCGGCGGCAGTGAAGCCTGGATGGTCGCGGCCGAACTCAAGGCCGCGAACGCGCCGGTGCTGCTGGACGCACTGGCCAACCTGCCGTCGAGCTTCGACGCACTGGGCGCCACGCTGGAAAACGCCGCGCGCCTGCACCGCGCCGGCGTGCGCGTGGGCTTCACCCAGAGCGGCGACGCCACCCACAACGCGCGCAAGGTGCGCCAGCTGGCGGGCACGGCCGTGGCCCATGGCCTGCCGTGGGAAGCGGGACTGGCCGGTCTCACGTCGGTGCCGGCGCAGGCGTTCGGGCTGTCGGCCCAGCGCGGCCGCATCGAGGTGGGCCAGGTAGCCGACCTGGTGCTGTGGACCGGTGACCCGCTGGAGGTGAACACGCTGGCCGAACAGGTGTGGTTCGCCGGCAAGCCCGCCAGCATGCGTTCGCGCCAGACCGAACTGCGCGACCGCTACCTGGCCCCCGAGGGCGCCCTGCCCCGCGCCTACACCCGCTGACCCGCCAAGCCTTGTGGGAGGGCCTTCAGGCCCGATGCCTTTCGCTGGAAAGCATCGGGCCTGAAGGCCCTCCAACAGGGTCGCAGGGTCATGGCGTGGGCGTGGCCGCGTCGGCCACCACCATGTTGCGGCCCGAATCCTTGGCGCTGTACATCGCGCGGTCGGCGCGATCCACCAGGGCGTCCAGCGCCTCGTCGGCGCCGAGGTATTCGGCGGCGCCGATGCTCACCGTCAGCTCCACCACTTCTTCGCCGACGATGCGGCAGTGGCCCTGCACCGCCACGCGGATGCGCTCGGCCACGGCGATGGCGTGGATGCGCTTCGCCCCGGGCAGCGCCACCGCGAACTCTTCGCCGCCCATGCGGCCCAGCACGTCGCCGCCGCGCAGTTCGGCCGCCACCGTGGCCGACACCGCGCGCAGGCAGTCGTCGCCCACGCCGTGGCCCAGGCTGTCGTTGATCAGCTTGAACAGGTCGATGTCGAAGAACAGCACCGACAGCGGCCTCGACGGCGAGGCGCCGTTGCCCTCGTCCACCATCCTCTCGAGGCGGGCGCGCCAGGCGGCGCGGTTCAACGCGCCGGTCAGCGCATCGCGTTCGGAATCCTTCCTGGCCTGGGTGGCGGCGGCGCGCGCGTGGTCGCGCTCTTCCAGCAGGCGCAGCATGCGCAGCGACTGGCGGTGCACCAGCGCCAGGCCCCAGGCCATGGCCGCCAGCCCCAGCCCCAGGCCCGCCAGCGGCCAGCGCCCGGCGGTGAACGCCAGCAACGGCACCAGCACCGCCACCGACAGCACGAACGGCTGCCAGACCGAGCGGGGCACCACGCGTTCGCGCAGCACCGTCCAGCACAGCACCAGCACCAGCGCCAGCACGCCCGCACCCGCCAGCGACGACCAGGCGGCCACGGTGAGCGCGGCGGGCGCCGCCCAGGCCGGCGCACACGCGCCAAGGCCCAGCACCACGAGGCCGGACTTCAACGCGTAATCACCTGGCGCACGGGGACGAGGCATGGCCCTACTCTCGGCCCGCACTCCGGCGTGCGCAAGCGTTTGTTCCCCATGGGTTTTGATAACCGCCAACGGGCTCACGCTTTCACCCGACCATGACCTTCGGCCTACGGCAGGCGGGCACGGTTCACCTAGCATCGCCGGGTCCCCTGACTGGAGTTGCCCATGCCTTCCCGCCGCCCGCTGGCGCTCGCCGTTTGCCTCACTTTCTGCATCGGCGCGACCGCCGCAGGCGCCCCGGAACCGAAGTGGGACGTCAACGCCGCCCACGCCAAGGGCAAGACGGTGCGCTTCAGCACCGACGAGGGCACCTGGCTCGACCTCGACCTGAGCCCGGACGGCCAGCAGATCGTGTTCTCCATGCTGGGCGACCTGTACGTGCTGCCCGCCGCCGGCGGCAGCGCGCGGCGCATCAGCAGCGGCGCGGCCTGGGACATCCAGCCGCGCTTCTCGCCCGACGGCAAGGAAATCTCGTTCACCTCCGACCGCGGCGGCGGCAACAACCTCTGGCGCATGAAGGCCGACGGCAGCGGCGCCACCGCGGTGTCGAAGGAAGACTTCCGCCTGCTCAACAACGGTGCGTGGACGCCCGACGGCCAGTACCTGGTGGGCCGCAAGCACTTCACGTCGCAGCGCTCGCTGGGCGCCGGTGAACTCTGGCTCTACCACCGCGACGGCGGCACCGGCCTGCAGCTGACCAGGCGCAAGAACGACCAGCAGGACCAGGGCGAACCGGCGCTGTCGCCCGACGGCCGCTACATCTACTTCTCCGAGGACATGAGCCCGGGCGGCGGCTTCGAATACAACCGCAACGTGCACGACATGATCTACGCGATCCGCCGCCTGGACCGCGAAACCGGCGAGATCGAGAACGTCGTGTCCAGCGCCGGCGGCGCGGTGCGGCCGCAGCCTTCGCCCGACGGCAAGTCGCTGGCGTTCGTGAAGCGCGTGCGCGACAAGTCGGTGCTGCACGTGCTGGACCTGGCATCGGGCGAAACGCGCCCGGTGTGGGACGGCCTGTCGCACGACCAGCAGGAAGCGTGGGCGATCTTCGGCCCCTACCCCAACTTCGACTGGACGCCCGATTCCAAGGCCGTGGTGATCTGGGCCCAGGGCAAGCTGTGGAACGTGGACATGGCCAGCGGCCAGCCCACCAACATCCCGTTCACCGCCGAGGTGTCGCAGACGGTGATGCCGGCGCTGCGCTTCGCGCAGGCCTTCGACGGCACCGACTTCAGCCCGAAGATGATCCGCGACGTGGCCACCAGCCCCGACGGCAAGACCATGGTCTTCCACGCGGTGGGCCAGCTGTGGACCAAGGCCCTGCCGGGCGGCGAACCGCGCCGCCTCACCAGCGACGACGCCAGCTTCGAGTACCAGCCCAGCTTCAGCGCCGACGGCCGCAAGCTGCTGTACACCACCTGGTCGGACGAGAAGATGGGCGCCATCCGCGAACTCGACCTGGCCACCGGCCAGTCGCGCGCGCTCACCGCGCAGCCCGGCTTCTACTACGGTCCGCGCTACTCGCCCGACGGCAGCCGCATCGTCTATTCGCGCCAGGGCGGCGGCGGCCTGACCGGCAGCCTGTGGAGCGGCACGCGCGGCGTGTTCGTGATGCCCGCGGCCGGCGGCGACGCCGTGCAGGTGGCGCGCAACGGCGCCGACCCGCAGTTCTCGGCCGACGGCAAGCGCGTGTTCTTCCTCACCGGCGGCGGCCTGGAAAAGAAGCTGCAGAGCGTGGGCCTGAACGGCGAGCAGCCGCGCGACGTGTTCAGCCTCAAGTACGTGGACCACGTGGCCATCAGCCCCGACGGCCGCTCGGTGGCCTTCACCGAACTGTTCAACGGCTACGTGGCGCCGCTGCCGCTCACCGGCGGCAGCTTCGAACTCAACAAGGACACCAAGGCCGTGCCGGTGACCGCGCTGGGCACCGACATGGGCAGCTACCTGCACTGGGGCGCGGATTCGAAGTCGCTGCACTGGATGGTGGGCAACCGCTACCACAGCCGCGCGCTGGCCGGCGGCCAGGCCGACGCCGGCGTGCCGGTGGGCCTGCGCCTGCCCACCGACCGCCCCACCGACACCTTCGCCTTCACCGGCGGCCGCGTGGTGACCATGCGCGACGCCAACAGCGCGCAGGACGTGATCGAGGACGGCGTGGTGGTGGTGCAGGGCGAGCGCATCGTGGCGGTGGGCAAGCGCGGCAGCGTGGCCATCCCGGCCGGCGCGCGCGAAGTGGACGCCACCGGCAAGACGATCTTCCCCGGCATCGTGGACGTGCATGCGCACGCGGCGCACTTCGGCCAGGGCGTGGTCCCGCAGGCGAACTGGGCCTACGCGGCCAACCTGGCCTTCGGCATCACCACCATGCACGACCCCTCGGCCACCACCGAGTTCGTGTTCTCGCAGAGTGAACTGGTGAAGGCCGGCCGCATGGTGGGCCCGCGCGTGTACTCCACCGGCACCATCCTTTACGGCGCCGACGGCGACTTCAAGGCCGTGGTGAACTCCATTGACGATGCCCGCCGCCACCTGCGCCGGATGCAGGCCAACGGCGCGTTCTCGGTGAAGTCCTACAACCAGCCGCGGCGCGAACAGCGCCAGCAGATCAACCAGGCCGCGCGCGAGCTGGGCATGCTGGTGGTGGAAGAAGGCGGCAGCACCTTCCAGCACAACATGACCATGATCGTGGACGGCGTGACGGGCGTGGAGCACAACATCCCGGTGGCGCCGCTGTACCGCGACGTGACCGAACTGTGGCGCAACACCGACGTGGGCAACACCCCCACCCTGGTGGTGAACTACGGCGGCCTGAACGCCGAGCGCTACTGGTATTCGCGCGACAACGTCTGGGAGAACGAGCGCCTGCTGCGCTTCTTCCCCAAGAACTCGCTGTACGGGCAGACCGTGCGCCGCGAAACCGCGCCCGAGTGGGACTACTACCACGTGGAAGTGGCCCGGGCCGCCAAGAAGCTGCGCGACAGCGGCACGCCGATCCTGGTGGGCGGCCACGGCCAGCTGCAGGGCCTGGCGCCGCACTGGGAAATCTGGTCGCTCACCCAGGGCGGCTTCACGCCCTGGGAAGCGCTGCGCGCGGCCACCATCGACGGCGCCAGCTACCTGGGCCTGTCGAAGGAAATCGGTTCGCTGGAAGTGGGCAAGCGCGCCGACCTGGTGGTGGTGGACGGCAACCCGCTGGAGAAGATCCAGCACAGCGCCGACACCGCGATGGTGATGGTGAACGGCCGCCTTTACGACGCCGGCACGATGGCCGAGATCGGCGGCAAGCAGCGGCCGGCGCCGGTGTTCTTCTGGCAGCGCAGCGGCAACGGCGTGCAGATGGGCGTGGAGTACGGTCCCACCGCGCCCTGCCACTGCCCGAAGTCGGGCACGCAGCACGCGCACTGAGCCCTTCCCACGCCATGGCCACCCGCTACCACCTTCGCCTGCCCGACCCCGCGCTGGCGCGCGGGCCGGTCCCCGGCCTGTCCTTCCATTCGGTCGGCGCCGACGGTTTCGCCGAGGAGCTGCAGGCGGCGCTGCGCACGCCCGCGCTGTTCGAGCGCTGGCGCGCGCTGCAGGAGGACCCCGACGCCGTGGACGCCAGCCTGGGCGCCGTGGACCCGACGGCCGTGGTCACGGGCGAACAGACCGACCTGTCGGTGCGGCTGCAGGCCACCACCGTGCTGCCCGGCGCGGTGTTCAAGCACCGGCTGCGGCTGCTGGCGGGTTCGCACTGGGAGCTGCGGGACGTGACCTCGGCCTGAT